>Ga0114919_10001940_pt1 | contig 16674 bp, 11 predicted proteins | sample BlataG_FD_88682 | JGI IMG/M metagenome (GOLD analysis project Ga0114919, IMG submission 88682) | Deep subsurface microbial communities from Black Sea to uncover new lineages of life (NeLLi) - Black_00105 metaG | ecosystem: Environmental > Aquatic > Marine > Oceanic > Sediment | place: Atlantic... | reverse complement strand
GTCGTGGGTAACGACAACGAGCGTCAGGCCACGGTCAGCCTGAAGACTACAGAGCAGATCCATCACCTCGGTGCCGCTGGCACTGTCGAGACTGCCGGTCGGTTCGTCGGCCAGCACAACTGCCGGCTCATTGGCGAGGGCCCGGGCGATTGCCACCCGCTGCCGCTGGCCGATCGAGAGCTCACCTGGCAGATGGCCGGCCCGCTCAGCGAGGCCAACCTGGGCCAGCAGGCTGTCGGCCCGAGCGACCCGCTCGGCGTCGGTATGACCGGCCCCGAACAGCGGCAGCTGCACATTCTCACGGGCGGTAAGGTTGGGCAGGAGATGGAACGACTGAAACACAAAGCCGATCTCGCAGCTGCGAAGGCGGTCGAGATCGGTCCCGGCCCTGAGCGGCTGGCCACGAAAATAAATGCTCCCGCTGGTGGGCTGATCGAGGCCTCCGATCAGGTGCAGCAAGGTCGACTTGCCGCAGCCGCTCGGACCGATCACCGACACGAACTGGCCAGCCGGAAGCTCAAGTGTCATCCCCGTCAACGCCGTGACGTTGCCATCCCGGTAGGTTTTGGTGACGTCCCGCAACGAAACGAGCACCTTCGGCCCTGCTGCTGCGGCAGGCTCGGCCAGCCCGTCTTTCAGGCTTGATTCCATGCTCCCTCCTGGGTGACGATTATTAGCACAGGCAGTGTCCTGCGGAGACCACCGATGATGCGGTTCCCAATTCTGCCATCCATTCAGCAGCCTGTCGGCATCATTTTGCCGGTGGGCCTGGCGGTTCTGCTGCTGTCACTGAATCTTTCCCGGGACTGTGCCGCTGAGCCTGCCCCGCTCGGGCTGCCCCGGGTGCCGCCAGGCACCGTCGCCGTCGCCCCGACGGCCGCCCGCTTCAACCGGGTGGTCTACCTGGCAGCCTCGCGGATTGCCAGCGGCGATGCCGATGCTGTTCCCGCCATGATCGCCAGCCGTGTGCCGCTGTTTACCTTGGCCCTGCTGGCAACGGTCGGGCGGATCGAAAACGCCGAGGGTCAGCCGCTCCACCAACTGCTTGAGGTGGGCGCCGGCTATGCTGTGCCACTGGCCGGCCAGCTGACGGTGATCGACCCCGACGCTCCGCCGGCTGCCGCAGGCATCGATATGATCGGCCGGCAGGTACTTGCCGCCAATGGAAGGCACTTGGCTGAACTTCGTCGGATCGGGGCCAATGGCACCATGCAGGTGATCGATGTCGACTCGCTCTTCCTGCGTGGTGGCCGCCACAGCCCGTTGATCATGCGGCACTTTATCTGGGTCGAGCCAGCCTCGGGCCATTGCTCAAGCTGCGTTTGGCTGCTGGCCAGCACGGCTGACGCCGGCTTTGCGCCAACGGCTGACCCGCCCCGCTGGCTGCGGGAAGGCACCCGGGATGACCGGGCGATTCATGTCGATGCAGGCGAGTTCTTTCTTGGCATGCCAACCAAAGACGCCTTTGCCCTCACCGACCTTCCCCCCGGCACCGATCTGGCATGGTCGGCTGAACTGCGGCAGGCAGCGGCAGCCACTCACTACGCCGAGCCGGAATTACGACGGCTGGCAGCAGCGATCAACCAAGCCCTCCAGCCCCTGCCAGATTCAGCACGGTGATCAGGCCAAGCCCTCGCCCAGCACGTCCTCAAACGACCGCGTGGTGACCACTGCCGACGATGCCCGGCAGGCGAGAGCGGCATGGCAGCGGCCGCCGAGGTCAAGCAGGGTCAGACCGAACTGCTCCCGGCCTGATGCATCAGCCGCTGGTAACCCTACTGGCATCAGCCCGCAGCGGCGGGGGTGACAGTCGTCAGCCAGAACTGCCAGTGGCAGGTCGAGCGGTAACAGGCACTGCCGCAGCCGATCACCGATGCCAGTGCCAGCAGCCTTGAACAGGGCCTCTTTCGCCACCCACGCGTCAAGAATCGCAGCGGCGGCTTGGTGCTCAGGCAGGGCCTGCCAGCGGTAGAGTTCTTCCGGAGAAAAAATCGTTCCTGCCATCAGCCTGGCCCAGGCAGCATCCTGGGCTGGTTTGGCAATTTCGAGATCGACCCCGACCGGGCCCTGCCGGGTCACTGCGATCAGCCCCTCATCCCCGGAGTGACTGACATTGAATGCTAGCGAGCCGGTAATGCTGCCGCCGAGCAACGGCTTGCCGTGCGGGTTGGTCGCCAGTGGCACCGTCTGCGGCGGCAGATTGAGCAGACGGCCAAGCAACTGCCGCAGCCGGCCCCGGCTGACGACCGCTCGCCGGCGGACATCAGGTAGCCGCCGTGCCGCCCGCTCCTGTTCGTCAGCTGAAAGCAGGGCGGTCAGCTGCTGACATTCGGCTTCGGTGGCAGCCAGCGTCAGCCTGACGAGTAGAACCTCGGGGGTATCGCGGCCGGCTCCTGCCGACTCCGGAAAGCCCCGGGGGTCTGGGGGGTTGGCGGTCATCGTGACACTCGGCGGAACTGGGGCAGACTGCGGCCTTTTCGCAAATCACTGCGAAGGCACCAGCCAATTCGCAACCAACCGGAAAACTGCTGCCAGCCGAACCGATGAATCCGGAGTGAGACCGTCCTGCCGGTTTGGAACCCGACCATGCGTCGCATCATTGCCCTCGCCTCTCTGTTCGCCGTGACGCTGCTCGCCATCGGCTGTCGCCACAACCCCATGAAAGTCTTCATGCAGGGGACGATGGGGATGACGGGCGACATGGCGATGAATGGTTCGATGGACATGCAGGGCGACCTCGGCGTCGATGGCACGATTGTCACGTCACTGAAGACCGACAACCGGGCTTCACCGCTGGCGCAAGTAGTCGTCAGGCAGGGAGACAGCGGAAACGGTCGGATTGCGATTGTCGACGTCGACGGCCTGTTGCTCAACCGCAACATCGGCGGCCTCGGGTCGATGGGTGAAAATCCGGTGGCCCTGTTCCAAGAGAAACTCAAGGCGGTCGCGGCCGACTCGTCCATTGCCGGGCTGGTACTGCGGATCAACAGCCCCGGTGGGGGCGTCACGGCCTCCGATATCATGGCCCGCGACCTCCAGGCCTTTCGGATGCAGCGGGGAATCCCGGTGGTCGCCTGCCTGATGGATGTTGGGGCTGGGGGTGGCTATCTGCTTGCCTCGGGCGCCGACCTGATTGTCGCCCACCCCACGACCCTGGTCGGTGGCCTCGGGGTGATTCTCAACAGCTATAACCTGGAAGAGACAATGGCCCAGTTCAACGTGATCGCCCGGCCGATCAAGTCAGGTGAACTGATCGATGCCGCCTCCCCAATTCGGCCGCTGGAGCCAGAAGAACTGGCGATGCTCGAAGGCCTTGCCGACCGGTTCCACGACCGGCTGCAGCAGCAGATTCGCGGGGCCCGCGGCGGGCTGGCCGCCGACGGCACCCTGTTTGACGGCCGGGTGGTGGCAGGTGATGAGGCGGTGACAACCGGACTGGTAGACAGGCTCGGTTATCTCGACGACGCCATCGCCGAGGCGGGCCGGCTGGCCGACCAGGAGGGGGCGGCGACGGTCGTGATGCTTCGCCGCGACAATGACCGTGCCCACACTCCGCTCGATGTCACCCCGAACCTGCCGCTGCAGACCGGCCTGCTGCCCCTCAACGTGCCCGGCCTCGACCGCAGCCAGCTACCGACCTTTCTCTATTGCTGGCAGCCGGAGACCAGCCTGGTCACAGCAGCCGGCGGCTAAGCGGTGTTGAACCGACGTGACCAAGGCGGCCTAGAAGGCGTTTACTGACCACTGGCCGAAGTCGAGGCAGGCAGCTGCTCACCGTGCAGCTGCCTGCTCCAGCCGCCGCCGCAACGTGCGAACGCCTTCTTGAGTAATCAATGGGATCTTGGCCCGGAGCAGATTACTGCCACCCAACCAGGATTCCGGCTCGGCGAACACCAGCCGAGATTCAACCAGCACGACTGGTAGCCCGGAAGCGGTGGCAGCGTCACCGGAGAGTTCCCTCGCTGTCACAATGCCACCACCGCCGGCGTATGGCTCAGGAGAGCCGCCAACCCGCTCACCGAGTTCGTTTGATCCGATCTTGGTTGCTGTTGTTGCCAGATCCGGCAGGCCGTCAAAGCGGTGATCGAAAGCCCAGGCCACCTCGATGCCGTCCGACGCAACTTGCCGCTGGATCGAGACGACCCCTTTGACGTTGATGCGGTTGAGCAGACTGATTTCGAGAAACACGAACCGCTCGTTACCGTCTGCCGCCGGCCTGATCCCGGCCCTCTTCAGTTCCTCAGCCGTCACCGGACGAACGGCCCCAGCAGAGCCGAGTTGCCCAAGGCTGAGTACGTCGCTTTCATCCTGCTGGTCGAGATGATCACTCAGTCGGGTCCGCAGCGTGAAGGCGGCACGTACCTGATGGCCGACCCGGTTGCCTTGTATCGTCACGGGCTTGATTTTCACCGCCACCGGTGACAGCCTGCTGTCGGCGGCAAACCGATCCCAGCGGTGGCGACCGGTGAGTTCCGCAACTGCAGCAGCCGTCACTTCGCCGGTCCACGGCAGCAGTCTGTCGGGCAGCGTTGCCGTGACCCCTGGAGCAAGCTCGCGGCCGCGGCGGTCGAGTTCCTCTGCCAACTCGCCGACCGCCTCCGCACCGCCGGCAACTGCACTCGAAAGCAGTTGGCCCGGCGGCCCAGTGATGGACACACCCATACAGACGACCCCAAAGACAAACCATCGCACCATAGGTTCTCCACAAAAGTACGCCCGGCTGGACTCGAACCAGCGACCCTGGGATTAGAAATCCCATGCTCTATCCGACTGAGCTACGGGCGCGTTTGTTTGATCTTATCGAGATTCTCCGAATCATACTCGGCAATGCCAAGAGCCGCAGGAATAGCGATCGGGCTGGCTTTACCGGCCAGGGCACGGCCGCCGATTATCGGGGTCGGAGCTACGATTTTTTGCTTGAAGTTGCTGGGCTTTAGCACACGGACCAGTCCTGCTGCCGAGTAGCAGCGTATTCTTCAATATGGCAACACGAACCCACCGTCACCTGTACACCCTCGGTCTCGCCTGTCTCCTCACGGCGGCAGGAACCTCAGCTGCGGCAACCGCTCCAGCGTTCATCGACGACCAGGCACTGGTAGAGAGCTTTGTCACAGAATTAGCCGAACTGGTTGATCGCCGTAATACCTCAGCTGGAACGGCCGCAATCAGTTCCCGGGAGGCGTCCAGCCAACTCATGCAGGCCGAAGGCCGTCACGTTCGACTACCACCGTCACCGACTCTCTGCACCCTCAAGCCGGAACAGCCCCTCTACGAAGCCGTTGTGCCGGCAGTTGTTGTTATCGGCTCGATCTATAAGTGCAACAGTTGCAGCGACTGGCATCTTGGCGGCATGGCCAGCGGCTGGCTCCTGGCCGACAACGGTCTCGTCGTCACCAACCACCATGTCTTTGGCGAGGACGGTGACCACCGGTTTGGCGTCATGACTGCTGACGGCGAAGTCTTTGCCGTAACCGCCATCCTTGCCGCCGATCGGGCCGGCGACGCTGCCGTTGCCCAAATCGATACCCGGGGCCGGAAGCTTCCCGCAGTCGGCGTCGGCCCTCGGCCTGCCTGCGGCGAAGCTGTCACTGTGATCAGCCATCCAGCCGGGCGGTTTTACAGCCTCACGAAGGGCATTGTCTCGCGTTATCACAGGCAGCAGGACGAACCAGCCGTAGCCACGACCCGCGGCCCGGCCGTTGGAAAGGGAGACAAGGCAGCCGCCGATCCCATCTGGATGAGCGTCACCGCCGACTTTGCCGTGGGCAGTAGTGGCGGGCCCGTGTTCAATGCCGATGGTGAGGTGGTCGGGATGGTCTCACGGACGTTTTCCAGCGAAGCCACACGGAACCATCGACGCCGTGCCCAGTTCGGCACGCAGATGGTCTTCAAAGACTGCGTGTCGCGCGACACGCTTGCGAGGCTGATCGATCCCACCGACTGAACGTCTGCTTCAACCCACCGCAATAGGCAACGATTTAGGCATGGATCGCCCGGCCGTCTGCGGCCAGAGCGGCCTCTTTGAGTGCTTCCGGCAGGGTTGGATGAGCGTGACACACCCGGGCGATATCTTCCGCCGTGGCCCCAAAGTTCATCGCAGCTGCCGCCTCCCCGATCAGGTCGCCTGCGGCAGGGCCAATGATATGGATGCCAAGCACCCGGTCGGTCGCTGCATCAGCCAGCAGCTTGACCTTGCCGGCGGTGTCATTGATCGTGCGGGCCCGACCGTTGGCCCGGTATGGGAACACACCCTTTTTGAAGCTGACGCCGTCAGCCTGCAACTGCTCCTCGGTCCTGCCAACTGCGGCGATTTCGGGATGGGTAAAGACCACCGCCGGCACCAGACCATAGTCAACATGGCACCAACCCGACTGCATCGCCTCAACACAGGCGACCCCGTCCTCCTCTGCCTTGTGGGCCAGCATCGGCCCGGGGATGCAGTCACCGATGGCGTAAATGCCGGGGGCAGCCGTGCGGAACTGGGTGTCAACCGGAATCCAACCTCGCTCATCAGTCGCCAGACCGACTGTTTCCAAGCCAAGGTCGGCCGTTGCCGGCCTGCGGCCAGTCGCTGCCAGCACCCGGTCGCACTGAATCGACTCGCGGCCCTCGCATTCAACGATGCAGCCGCCCCCGTCAGCCCGGGCTGAGGTCACCTTGACCCCCAACTGGATGTCGAGCCCCTGCTTCTTGAACAGGGTCAGGGCCTCAGCGGCGATCTCATCGTCGATACCCGTCAGGATTCGGTCGAAGTATTCCAGCACCGTTACCCTGGCACCCAGCCGCCGCCAGACGCTGCCCAATTCCAGACCGATATAACCGCCGCCAATGACGACGAGATGATTCGGAACCTCGGGATAAGAGAGCGCCTCGGTACTGGTGCCAACGCGGTCACCGTCATAGCTGATACCAGGCAGCACCACACTGTGACTGCCAACCGCTAAGATAATTCGCTGGGCGAGTAGTTCGCTGGCTGATCCGTCTGCCCCCGTCACCGCAACCCGGCCAGGGCCAGCCAGGCGACCGGTGCCTCGCACCCGCGTCACCCTGTTCTTCCCAAGCAGGGCCTCAATGCCCTTGGAGAGCATCTGCACAACGTCAGCCTTGCGCTTCATCATCGTCGCCAAGTCGAGCGAAACACCGCCGATCACTACGCCGTGCTGGGCAAGCTCACCGCAGGCCAGTTCGTACTTGTGGCTCGACTCAAGCAGAGCCTTCGATGGAATACAGCCAACCCGTAGGCAGGTGCCACCGAAGCGGTCTTCCTTCTCGACGATGGCGACCTTCATGCCGAGTTGGGCTGCCCGAATTGCTGCTACATAGCCACCAGGACCACCACCAATCACCACCAGATCGTGTGTCATGTTGTCCTCATCCGAGAGCCTCTTCGAAAGCGGGCCTCAAGCTATTAAAAACCTTGGTTCACCACCGGCCGCCAAGCAGGAAGGAGCCGGGAATGGCCCTCCCCTCTTCCAGTCAACACTCGAGCATCAACCGGGTCGGATCCTCGATCAACTCTTTAATCCGCTTGAGGAACGTCACCGCCTCGCGGCCGTCGACCAGCCGGTGGTCGTAGGTGAGGGCAAGATACATCATCGGGCGGATCACCACCTGACCATCAACGGCCACCGGCCGCTCCTGGATGGCATGCAGTCCGAGGATTCCGCTCTGCGGCGGATTAATGATCGGCGTGCTCATCATTGAGCCATAGACACCGCCGTTCGAGATCGTGAACGTGCCCCCTTGCAGCTCTTCAAGCTTGAGCTTGTTCTCGGCCGCCCGGCGGGCGAACTCTCCGATCGCCTGCTCGATTTCAGCAAAGTTCATCTGCTCAGCATTTCGCAGCACAGGCACGACCAGCCCCTTGCCGCCACCAACGGCAATGCCGATGTCGCAGTAGTCACGATAGACAATGTGCGGGTCGCGGAACTCAGCATTCACCTGGGGTACCGCCCGCAGGGCCTCGACCGCCGCCCGAACAAAGAACGACATGAAGCCAAGCTTCACTCCGTGCCGATCGCTGAACGAGTCCTTGAACTTTTTGCGCACCGCCATCACCGCTGACATGTCGACCTCATTGAAGGTCGTCAGCAATGCGGCCTCATGCTGGGCCTCGACGAGCCGCTCGGCAATCCGCCGCCGAATCGGGCTGATCAGGACCGCCCGCTCAGCGCGCTCAGCCGCTGCGTCTGCTGCGAGGGCGGTCGTGCCACTCAAGGCCGGAGCTGAGGCAGGTGGCGCGGCCGACACTGGGGCGGCGGCCGGTGGAGCCGGTGCGACAGGCTGGGCCGACCCTGCCACTGCCGCCATGGCGTCGCTTTTGGTGACGCGGCCACCGGGCCCAGATCCTGCCACCGATTGCGATGGCACTCCGGCTTCACCGAGTACACGAGCGGCTGCCGGCATAACCGGACCTGCTCCTGAAGCCGCCGGCTGCACCGAGCCAATCATGGTGCTGCCTTCCCGGCGGCGAACATCGACCGACTGTGGCTGCGGCGGCTGGGACGGAGCAGCCGCCGGAGCGACGGGAGCGGGATTGGCTGCCCCAACCGCATCGAGATAGCCGATCACCTCACCGACTGTTGCCTGTTCACCCGCCTGCTTGAGGATTTGGCTAATCACTCCAGCCGACGGAGCGGGCAGTTCGACGGTCGCCTTGTCACTCTCAATTTCGACCACCGACTCGTCGGCGGCGACCTGCTCGCCCACGCCCTTTTTCCATGTGCCGATCATGACCTCGGTGATCGATTCACCAACTTCTGGAACCTTCAATTCGATCGCCATGGAATCCTTCGCCGCTGAGAGAAATACCTGTTGTGACAATCGGTCGCCCGACCTTCGGACAACCAGCCAGACCTATCGGAGCCAAAGCATAGCCAACCAAGGCTGATTGCGTGGAGAGGCGCTGGCAGGCACGCTGAGCCTTGGCAGCAATCAACTATGGAAGGCGGCTGAAAGCAGTTCATTCTGTTCAAGATCGTGGCTTTTCTTTGAACCGGTTGCCGGGCTGGCAGCACTCTGCCGGCAGACCCCCGAGAAGGGCAGCCGGTCGAACAGCCGCTCACCGAAATGAATCCGCAGGAACCGCCAGGCCCCCATGTTCTCCGGTTCCTCCTGCACCCAGATCACCGGAGTGCCGTCGGCGTAGCCGGCGAGGGCCTCCTCCAGCGGCTTTCGGGGCAGCGGATAAAGCTGCTCGACCCGCACGATTGCCACATCCTGTCGCTCGAGCTCTTCCCGCCGCTTCTCCAACTCATAGGCAATCTTCCCGGTGCACAGCAGCACCCGGCGAATCCCCTCGGGCGGCCGGCCGGACCCGTCGGGAATAACCCGCTGGAAGCTGCCCTCAGCAAGATCCTCAAGCGTAGAAACGCACTTGGGATGCCGCAGCAGACTCTTGGGGGTCATCACCACCAGCGGCTTTCGCCAGATCCGCAGCACCTGCCGACGGAGGCAGTGAAACAACTGGGCGGGCGTGGTCGGCTGAACCACTTGAATGTTGTCCTTCGCCGCCAGCAACAGGAACCGCTCCAGCCGGGCGCTGGAGTGCTCAGGCCCCATGCCCTCGAAGCCGTGCGGCAGCAGCATGACGATGCCCGAGAGCCGGTTCCACTTATCCTCGGCAGAGACGATGAACTGATCGATCACCACCTGGGCAACGTTGACAAAGTCGCCAAACTGGGCTTCCCACATGACCAGCCCGTCGGGACAGTCGAGGCTGTAGCCATACTCAAAGCCGAGCACACCCGACTCCGAGAGCGGGCTGTTGTAAATCTCCACCGGCGCCTGATCGGCCGAAAGATGGGCCAGCGGGCAAAAGGTGTCGTCGGTAACCCGGTCATGGATGACCGCATGACGATGACTGAAGGTTCCGCGCTCGCTGTCCTGGCCGGAAAGCCGGACCCGCAGCCCCTGCACGGCCAGGCTGCCCATCGCCAGTGCCTCGGCCGCCGACCAGTCGAGCAACTGCGTGCCATCGGCCATCGCCAGCCGGGCGTCGAGCAGTTTGCGGATTTTGGCATGCGGCTCAAAACCACCCGGCAAAACCGTGAGTTGCCGCAGCAGATCGGAGAGCATTTCACGGCGGACCCCGGTCTCGACGTCGGCCGCTTCCTTCTCTCGGCCACCGATATAGAAGGCCCAGACGCCAGCGACATCGCTGCGGTGGACATAGTCCTCTCGTTTGGCAGCAGACAACTCTGCATCGAGCCGGGCTCGGTGTTCGTCAGCAATCCGCATCGCCTCTTCGCGAGTCACCTCACCAAGCGTGAGCAGTTTTTTCAGGTAGCTCTCATGAACGCTCGGCTGCTGCTCGATCACCCGGTAAAGGGCCGGCTGGGTGAAGGCCGGTTCGTCAGCCTCGTTGTGACCCCGGCGGCGAAAGCAGTACATGTCGATGACAACATCCCGCTGGAACTCGCGGCGGAAGTCCATCGCCAGACTCACCACCTGGGCCACCGCCTCAGGATCCTCACCGTTCACGTGAAAGATCGGGATCTGCAACATCTTTGCCACGTCGGTGGCGTAGATGCACGAACGAGACTCCTGCGGCCCGGTAGTGAAGCCGATCTGATTGTTGACGATTACATGCAGGGTACCGCCAACGCGGTACGGGTCGAGTTCACTGAGGTTGAGTGTCTCTTGAATGATCCCTTCACCGGCAAATGCGGCATCTCCGTGGATCAGCACGACCATGCCATGCTGCCGGGCCCGATCGGAAGAGCGGTCCTGACGGGCCCGCATCCGGCCAATCGCCACCGGATTGACATATTCGAGATGGCTCGGATTGAAGCAGAGCGTGAGATGCACCTTGCGGCCGTTTTCAGCCACGTAGTCGGTCGAGTGGCCAAGATGATATTTCACATCGCCGCGGCCAACGTGCAGTTCGGGGTCAAGGTCAGCGAACTCACGGAAGATCCGCTGCGGGCTCTTGCCCATGATGTTGGCCAGCACGTTGAGCCGGCCTCGATGGGCCATCGCCATCACTACGTCGTTGATGTCCTGGGAGGCGGCCCGCTCGATGGCCATTTCAACCAGCGGGATGAGGCTCTCCGAGCCTTCCAGCGAAAAGCTCTTGGATCCGAGAAACCGCTTCTGAATGAATTCCTCAAAGACGGCAGCTGTGGTCATCTGCCGATAGATTCGCAATTGCTGCCGACGGTCGAGTTGGATCCGGTTCTCACAGCCCTCCATCCGCACCTGCAGCCACTGCCGGACCAGCAGGTCGTCCATGTGCATGAACTGCACCCCGATCGACCGGCAGTAGGTGTTGTGCAGCCGCCGGATGATCTGCCGGAGCGACATCGACTGCGGGCCCTCGATGGTGTCGGTCGAGAAAACCCGGTCCATGTCCTCTTCGGTCAGGTCGTAGAAAGCGGGGTCAAGTTCAGGCAGGCCCGGCCGGGGCCGTCCCAGCGGATCGATGTCGGCCGTAAGATGTCCCCGGACACGGTAGGCCCGCACCAGTTGGTCAACCCGGTCCTGCAGGAAGGCAAACCGCTCATCGCCGCTTCTCCGGACGGCGTCGGGAAATGGGGCTGGCTTCTCCTCGCCCGCCGGCGCGTCGGGCAGCGAAACAAGGCCTTCGGCGATCGCCACCGCGTGACCGGTGGCAATGCCTTCGGGAGAAACCATCGTGTCGTCCTCAAGCAGGCCCACAGCAGGACGCACCGAGGCGGCCGTTGGCGAAATAGCCGGCGGCGGGGGCGGCGGCGAAGCCGCCCTGCCGTTTTCCATCACGGCTTGCGAGGATGGCTCAGCCGACAGCACAGCGGCCACGGAATGCCCGTTGCCGGCATGACCGTTGGTCAGCTGTGGCCCAGAATCACTGAAGAGCGACTCAAAGTATCGCCGCCAATCAGCCGGCACGCTCGCAGGGTCGCTCTGATACTGGGCGAAGAGATCCTCTAGAAACGCAAGATTCGCCGTCCCGGCCGAATCAATGCTTGCAGTGGTGGTCACGGTGGGGGTCCGTAGGTCACATGGCCAGCAACAGCCGGCCGGGGCTTTCGAGGTAGCCGATGACTTCCTTCAGAAATCTGGCCGCCAAGGCACCATCGATGACCCGATGGTCATACGATAGTGACAAAGGCATCATCAGGCGCGGTTCGATCCGATCATCGACGACAACGGGCAGCTTCCGGGACCGACCAATCAGCAGAATGGCCACCTCGGGCCAGTTGATGATCGGCGTCGAATAGCTTCCTCCGATGGCGCCAAGGTTACTGATGGTGAAGGTCCCGCCACGGAGGTCTTCAACACCATATTGTGCATTCTTGGCCTTCTCTGCAGTTTGGGCAATTTCTTGGGCGATGTGCGGGATCGACTGCCGATCGCAGTCCCGCAGGACTGGCACCACCAGTCCACGCGGCGTATCGACCGCAAGGCCGACATTGACGTAATCCTTGTAGACTAATTCACCCTTTTCCATATCGACCGAGGCATTGACCACTGGGTGCTGCCGCAACGACAGGCTGACTGCCTTGACGACAAAGGCCAGCGCCGTGAGCTTGACGTCTGTTTTGGCATACTCGGCGGCGCTTTCTTTCCTCAGCCGCTCCAACTCGGTGACATCGGCGTCGTCAAAATTGGTCAGGTGGGGAATAGTCGAGACGCTCCGAACCATGTTGGTGGCGATCGTCTTCCGCATCCGTGACATCTGCTCACGGTGAATTGGCCCCCACTCGTCCCGCTCTCCGCTGCCAGCGACTGCCTGCTGTGCCGCGGAGCCACCACCACCGGCGCGGCGGACAGCCGCCACGACATCCTCACGAACAATACGACCAGACGGACCGCTGCCGGCGACGCGAGCAAGATCGACCCCAAGCTCCCGAGCCAGTCGCCTTACCGCAGGTCCGGCAGGTTCGGCAGCGGCCTGATGGCCGCTTTCGGCAGCCACTTTTCCGTTGGAATCAGATGCGGGAGCAGGCTCAGCGACAGCCACAGGCTGCGGGGCAGGTACAGCCTCCGCTGCCGCAGACTGTGCTACTGCAGGCTTCTCCACTGAGGGTGGAGCCGTAGCCGCAGCGGGGGCAGGAGGAACCACAGCAGCAACAGCACCCGCTGCCTCAAGCGACAACAACTGCTGGCCGACCGAGACTGTCTCACCCTTCTTAACCAACACCTCCTTGACGACACCGCCGGGCGGGCACGGCACCTCGATGACTGCCTTGTCGGTCTCGACCTCCAGCACAGCCTGGCCAGGCTTGACCGTGTCACCCGGGGCCACCAAAACCGACACGACGTCTCCAGAGTCAATGTTCTCACCCAGGTCGGGCAGTGTGAATGCTGTCGCCATGCTTACTCACAAGGTGGTCAAAACGTCGCTGAAAGTGGGCTCAAGCCGTTCGCCGGCAAAGACTGCCAGCCACTGTGATCTCTATCTTCGAATAATACCAGATGTTTCGGGCGAACACGCCCACAACACAAGGAAATTTGACTCCGCCAGCTGACATCAGGCCATGGCGGCATCGACCTTCTCTGGATCGATACCGAGCGTCTCGATCGCCTTGGCCACCTGATCGGCCCCGATCACACCCCGCTGGGCGAGCTGATAGAGCGTGCCAACGACGATGCACTCGGCGTCGACCTCGAAATGCCGCCGGAGCGGGCCCCGGGTCTCACTCCGGCCAAAACCATCGGTGCCAAGCGTGAAGAGACCGCCCGGAATCCAGGGGTCTAGCTGCTCGGGAACGGCCCGCACATGATCGCTGGCCGCCACAAAGACGCCTTCGGCCGCAGACAGCGTGGTTTCCAGATAGCTCTGCCGCGGTTCGGCCTCGGGGTGCAACATGTTCCAGCGACGGCACTCCTGGGCTTCCCGGCGCAACTCTTTCCAACTGGTGACGCTCCAAACCGTACTCGATACACCCCACGACTCAGCCAGCAGTTCAGCCGCTCGTAAAACCTCACGGAGGATCGCCCCCGAGCCCAGCAACTGGACCTGCGGAACATCGGCAGCCGGTTTCGCTGCAGCCACGTCACGCAGCCGGTACATGCCCTTGAGAATCCCTTCCTCACAACCGGGGGGCATCGGCGGCATTTCGTAGTTTTCGTTGTAGACCGTTATGTAATAGATCCAGTCCTCGCCCTTGGCATACATCCGATCCATGCCATCGAGCATGATCGTCACCACCTCATAGACAAAGGCCGGGTCATAGGCCCGGACCGTCGGGTAGGCCATTGCGAAGAGGTGGCTATGGCCGTCTTGGTGCTGCAGGCCTTCGCCGGCAAGCGTGGTGCGACCAGCGGTGCCCCCAAGCATGAAGCCCCGGGCCCGCATGTCGCAGGCAGCCCAGATCAGATCGCCAATCCGCTGGAACCCGAACATCGAGTAGTAGATGAAGATTGGGATCATCGGCACGCCGTGACTCGAATAAGCCGTGCCGGCAGCGACGAAGCTCGACATGCTGCCGGCCTCGGTGATCCCCTCCTCCAGAATCTGCCCGTCTTTCGCTTCGCGGTAGTAGAGCAACTGATCGGAATCGACCGGCTCGTAGAGCTGGCCGGTATGGGCATAGATGCCGCACTGCTTGAAAAGTGGGTCCATGCCGAAGGTTCGCGACTCGTCAGGCACAATCGGCACGATGTACTTTCCGACCGACTTGTCCTTCAGCAGCGAGGCCATCAGGGTGACTGCCCCGGTGGTAGTCGAGACCTCACGTCCGGCACTCTTCTCGATAAAGGCCCGATACTCGTCGAGCGAGGGCGTCTCAAGCAGCGGGCCGGTCAGGGGGCGAGTCGGGACGTAGCCGCCGAGGGCCTCCCGCCGCTCCCGCAGATATTTCATCTCGGGCGAGTCGTCAGCCGGCTTGTAGAAGGGCGCCTTGGCCACCTCGTCATCCGAAATCGGAATACCGAACCGCGAACGGAAGGCCCGCAACTCTTCTTCGTTGAGTTTCTTCTGCTGGTGGGTGACGTTCCTGCCCTCCCCGACTTCTCCAAGGCCATAGCCCTTGATCGTCTTGGCGATGACCACCGTCGGCCGATTCGGCATATCACGGTCATTGACCGCCTTGTGATAGGCGGCAAAAACCTTTTCCGGATCATGGCCACCACGGCGGAGTTTTTTCAGTTTTTCATCCGAGAGATGGGCGACCATCTCAGCCAACTGCGGGTCGGTGCCGAAGAAGTGCTCGCGGATGTAGCTGCCGGGCATGACCACATACTTTTGGTACTGGCCGTCAACAACTTCGCCCATCCGCTGCACCAGCAGACCGTGGTCGTCCTGGGCCAGCAGGGAATCCCATTCCTCGCCCCAGATCACCTTGATCACATTCCAGCCAGCCCCACGGAAGACGCCTTCGAGTTCTTGGATGATCTTGCCGTTTCCGCGAACCGGACCGTCGAGCCGCTGCAGGTTGCAGTTGATGACGAACACCAGGTTGTCGAGCCCTTCGCGGGTTGCCAGCGAAATCGCCCCGAGGGTTTCCGGCTCGTCACACTCGCCGTCGCCGATGAAGCACCAGACCCGCTGATTGCTGGTGTCTTTAATGCCGCGATCAAGGAGGTATTTGTTGAACCGGGCCTGATAGATCGCCATGATCGGGCCGAGGCCCATCGAGACCGTGGGATACTCCCAGAACCCGGGCATCAGCCAGGGATGCGGGTAGCTCGACAGCCCGCCGCCATCGGCGAGTTCGCGGCGGAAGTTTTCAAGGTTCTTCTCAGTCAGCCGTCCCTCGACAAACGCCCGGGCGTAAATGCCCGGCGATGCATGGCCCTGAAAATAGACCTGGTCACCAGAGTAGTCGTCGCCGCGTCCCCGGATGAAATGATTGAGCGCGACTTCATAGAGTGTGGCAGAGGAGGCGAAGGTGGAGATGTGCCCACCAATACTCTTGTCTTCACGATTGGCCCGGACAACCATCGCCATCGCGTTCCAGCGAATGATGCTCTTGATCCGCCGCTCCAGTTCACGGTTCCCCGGGAACGGGGCCTGACGGTCGGTCGGAATTGTGTTGATGTAGGGCGTGGTGACGACGAAGGGAATCTGTACCCCCAGCCGATAGGCCTCTTGCTCAACCGCGTGGAGCAGGTAACTGGCCCGGTCGGCCCCCCGGCTTTCCAGCACATACCGGAGCGAATCGAGCCATTCCTGTGTCTCTGTTGGATCGGCATCGACGGCGACCACACCATCGGCCCGCTGGGGCTGGCCGCTGGTGGAATCACTCGCCTGGCCAATTGACATCTGACCATGGGCACCGGGAGGCAACGCCCCGTTGCCGGATGCGGCTTCCGTGTCGTCCGCCCCGACACCTGACACACCACCACGGGACTGGTCCAACTCGGAACTGGCCATCGATTTCTCCAAAGCGGAATCTGATTGTTTCCGGGGATTATCCCGACACAGGCAGCAGCCGTAAAGCCTGCTCCCCGCGGCCGGTGAAAGAACCGGGAACGGGCTGCGGGCCGCGACTACCGCGCCGCCGCCTCGGTTCGGGGACGGTAGATTTCGGTCGCCACCCCGAAATAGTTCTCGGCAGAAAAGGCGACGGTTTCGCCGAGCGTGGGGTGGGGGTGAATAGTCTCAGAAAGATCGCGGGCCGAGCAGCCCATTTCGATCGCCAGGGCCCCCTCGGCGATCAGTTCGCCGGCGCCGGGGCCGACAATGCCAACGCCCAGCACCCGGTCGCTTTCGGGATCGACCAGCATCTTGGTCATGCCGTCAATTCG
>Ga0114919_10001938_pt1 | contig 16683 bp, 14 predicted proteins | sample BlataG_FD_88682 | JGI IMG/M metagenome (GOLD analysis project Ga0114919, IMG submission 88682) | Deep subsurface microbial communities from Black Sea to uncover new lineages of life (NeLLi) - Black_00105 metaG | ecosystem: Environmental > Aquatic > Marine > Oceanic > Sediment | place: Atlantic... | reverse complement strand
GTTCGACAAGAGTACCTGCTGCAGTTCTCCAGGAAACTGAAGTAGCCTTCTCCGCAACTGCTGCGAGATCAGCCTGCTCTTCCGTTCTGCTCTCAGGGGCAATTTGTAGTGCGACCTGCTGCTCTTGCGGGAGCGACTGCACGCGAAGTGAGTGAATCATGTCCCGGGCTTCACCGAGCATGTCCGTAAGCTTCTCCTCAAGACGCACGATACGTTGTTTTTCTGCCGAATGAATCCAGAGAGGCAACGATTTATTGTGAATCATAACAAAGCGAGTGGCGAGTTCCTTTCCTTCTTCTTGAACAGTTTTCCAGGCTGCCTGTGTTTCAGGACTAAACTCGCGATTGTTCTCGAGTTCATTCACCTTTCGTAATGCATTTAACATCGGCTGTGCTGCATCGATTAGTGGAACGCCGACAGTATCGGAATCAAACCTGCTTGTAGGTGCGAAGCCCGCTATAGATTGCTTCATCAATGACTTGCTTGCTGAAGCGGTAGAAAGTACGGTGCTTGGCATCTGTGCAAAAGCATAGAGAAGCCCGGTTATTACCATGCAAATACCGAGAATTACTTCTTCGGTAAAAAGCACACGACTTGGATGTGTGAGCTCATCAGTGACATCTTTGAGATTGTGTTCTGACTGAGGTGTAGGATTTTTTCGACTACCCAACCGAGATGTTGCGAAAAACATGTCAGGGACCCTTTCTGCTGGTATAAATCGCAGAGAGTGGAGATGGAGTGCTTCAAATAGGAAGCATGGTCAGCTCAACTCGCTACTTTTTTCACTCGATGGCCTGCCCCTGACTGCCGCCACCAAGTTCTTTCAATGAACGATAGGCACACTGATGAATCTCAAATCGGTAGAATGCTGAAAAATTTGAGTGTTCCTGTAAAATCCGAATGAAACTAACAATTGCTTGCTAACCATCACGGTTTTTCAGATCAGACACTTAGGAAATATTCATTTTTTGTGGACTGAAAAGTCAAAATATCAAGAAATATTGGGCAATACGACTTTCTTTCAATTCTCATGTTCTTGTCGGTTCATCGTTCGAGGTTTGAACAAGGTCATCGCGAAGTTCCCTTTTTGGACGCAGGGACTTTTCTTTAAGAACTGCGTGATAGCCACGAACGGCCTCTTCCGGCGAAAGTTCGTCATCGATAACTGCCCGAAGAAATTTGACAAAAGAGCGTTGGTCCTCTGCCGAATTAATTTTTCTTCCAAAAATGGCAGCACGGGCACCGTATTTTTTTGCGTTTGCAGCTAGAGTGAATGCATCGCACGTTGTCCCAGAACTACCACCCAGAACCCCAATTATGATATTTTTGTCGTAGGCTGCTAACTGTTCCATGACGGCAGGCCGGAGGTAGGGGATTTTCAGAAAGAGAGGTCTGTTTTTTCGTGGGATGCCCGCGAGACAGCGGACAGCTTGATCCGCAATGAAGCGATCAAGGTCAGGAATCTGACGACGACGTTCAAGACAGTTCGGGTAAAAGATTTCAAGAAAGTGTTTGAAGTTATTCTGTTCGGCATCGAGCCGAAAATTCTTATATGCATTAAGAATTGGTTGGTCGACGGAGGCTTGATCATTCAGGGTTAGGGAGAACAGTCCGAGATTTGCACCGGGGACAGTATCCGAACTGGGGGTGTCCGTCTTAGTTTTCAAAGGATTCCAGCCATACTGGGCTTCTTTGATCGTGCAGGTTGAAAAAGGTAGTGCGGGTTGTGTTGAATAGCTCCCAGTGCCAGCGGATAGCCAGATGTCTGTCGTGTCATTCATGCGGACTGCTGGAGTGACAGACGACGTCTCGAATAATTGCTTGTCGATTGTGAGTTGTGCATTGGTGTTTGCACTCATCAGCATGACGTCAATATGCCCATCAGCAACAATCCCGCAAATTTGTTCGCGGTAAAATTCCATTGTTCGGAAGAGGTTATCTTCAGCAACGTGATTCGAAAGTACGCCCGGTGCTGCCAGACCAAAAGCCATATCTGCATCTTTGGCATCGACCAGAAGGAAATCACGACATGATGTGTTGGTGAGTATGCGAGCAATTCGTGTGTCCAGAGATTTTTGTTGTGTATTCATGGCGTGGTGTGCGAATGAATTAAATGAGGTTTATGGTTACTATCTCACTCATTCGTGTTCGGTAAGAACAGTCCTTTCATTGCGGTGTTTATTGAGAAGGGAAACGCGTTTGGTTTTACAAATTCCCCGTTTACAATCTAGCTTATTTTTGGCAAAAAGATTGTGGAGAGAGATGTTTTGGACCGATCCGGGGAGGTGGTTTTTCATTTCGAAGAAGTAACTACGTGAACGTTTTCAGTCCGCGTAGCCTTTTAAAAGGAACATCATGGAAAAGAAGTTTGATTGCCTTGTTTGCGGTACTGCGGTTGTCGATGCAATTGTGAAACCAGTGCCGCTTGAAGAGCCAATCGGTAAGGGGAAGTTGCTGCATGTTGGTCCACTTGCTGTTACCACAGGAGGTCTCGTCTGTAATGCAGGTATAGCCATGCGAAAACTGGGCCTGAAAGTTTCATCGGTAGGGCTCGTGGGTCATGATTTCTGGGGAGAATTTATTTCAAGTGCGTTATCATGTGAAGGTATTGATACGACCGGATTGAAAAGTCTGGAGGCCATATCGACGAGTAGCACAGCGGTCTTCATTGATGTTTCCGGTGAAAGAACCTTTGCTCATCACGTTGGCAGTTGTGCCAAGCTGAATTCAGATTTTATTTATGACCATCTCGGCCATTTTTCAAAGAGTCAATATGCTCTGATTGGCTATGTAGGCCTTTTGCCAGGACTCGAGCCGAATCTTTTCGAGGTTCTTAGGGAAATTCAAAATACGGGTTGTCGTGTAGCAGTTGAGACAGCTGGGGATGGTGGCAGTCTTGAATATGTTGCATCTGCCCTGCCGTACATCGACTATTTTGTACCAAGCTTTGATGAGGCGAAAAGTCAAACGGGGATAAAAGACCCGCGGGGCATCCTACAGTTCTACCGCTCTCTGGGAGCTCGTGGGCTGATTGGTGTAAAAATGGGTTCTGCGGGCACAATTCTAAGTCCATCTCACGGTGAATGTATTCAGGTTCCTTGTGTTGGGGCGCCGGGGCCAGTCGTTGATACAACAGGTGCTGGTGATTCGTGGCTGGCGGGCTTTTTAGCGGGCATTCTTCGTGGACAAAATGTCTACCAGTCAGCCCTTTTAGGAGCAGCCACAGCGGCTTGCTGTGTCACGGGGCTTGGTGCAACGGATGGCTTACGAGACTTCGATCAGACACAACATCTGATCGAAGGTATTTTGCCGTAGTTACGATTCAGGAGATCGTTTCTTTAATTATCAAGTTCTTAAAGCGATACGGAGCTAATGCGGTAAAGATGAGATTTTGTACGAATGAGTAGATCGTCTCCAAAAACAGCCGGCGACGCCATGCATCCATCGTTAAGTTTGTTTTCTGAAACTATTTCAAAGAATTGAGGATTAGCTTTGAACACGATGCAGGTACCGTCCTCATCGCATGCATAAAGCCTTCCCCCGGACTCAATGAGTGAAGCTGAATAGCGTCCGCTATGTCGTTCGCTCCAGCGTACCTTCCCGGTCTCGATATCTATACAACTAAAAATACCAGTATCGCTCACCATATAAAGTTGGTCAGCCACAACAGATTGGCTCGGTCGAGTTGGAGCCGATTTTCCAAACTTCCAAACCACATTTTCATCTGTGATATCCCCTGTTCCATCAGGTCGAACTGCTAGTAAACGATCGCCTTGAGCTGTACAAATAACCACAAGCCCGTGGCTATAAAGAGGTCGGGCTGCTGCATTGAATCCACCGTGATAAACCGTCCAAAGTTCTTCGCCATTATCTGGGTCATATGCAACAGTTGCGACTGCTGCTGGACTCACAAGTTGTGTTCGATTGTTGTGAGTCACAATCGTAGGGGTGCAATATGCTTTCTTAAAGTCGCCATCATCAGATCCATAATGAATAGATCGATCTGTCCGCCAGATTGTTTTTCCAGTCTTTGCATCGAGAGCGATGACATATTGCTGATCGAATCCATCGAAAGTCAAAAATAGTTTATCCTCAAAAACAATTGGAGATGACCCTGGTCCTCGGTGGTGATCACATGGTAGGTCCTGGCGAGTCCATGTGATTACATCCGTCGCTGTGTCAATGCAGGCAGTTCCGGCACTACCGTAATGAACGTAGAGACAGCCATCTTCAACAACAGGGGTTGGGCTTGCGTAGCTGTTAAACGGGTGGCAAAACATCGGTTCCTCAATTTCGAAGACCGTAATGTCTTTACGTATCATTCCCGTTTTTGCATTCACTGCGAGTAGCGAAAGTCGGCGACCGTCTTTAGTAGCGTTGGAAAGCCATATGGTATTTCCTGAAACAACAGGACTAGACCATGCTTTGCCTGAGACAGGCGTTTTCCAGCGTATGCCCGTTGTTTCATTCCATCCAATGGGCAGGTTTGGCGAATGTGATTTGCCGTCAGCAGTCGGTCCACGAAACTGATTCCAGGAATACTCTGTCGCTTCGGTTGCGAAAGCTTCTCTGTCAATCGGCTTTTCAGAAAAAGGAAGCACATAAAGCAGGCTTGCGACAAAGAGCAGGAAAGATTTAGAGTGCATTTTTGAGGTTATTTTGGGCTTAAATTATTGTATTTGTTTTCGACGAGGTAGCTTTCGGCTTGGTATCGATTGAGTTGAGATCTCATGGTTCTTACCATCGAATTGATTTTCAAGAAAAAGCCTAATGCGGTCGTCAAGTTCGCTCAGTTGAGGGCGACCATGACCACCACCCTCAATTGGGATAAGCCTGCTTGCTACTCCAGCGTTCTGTAGTGAGTCATGGAGTTGAACAGACTGTTCAAAAGGTACAAGTGAGTCCTTCGTCCCGTGAATTGTCAGGAAAGGCGGATCGTCCTTTGAGACATACGTAATCGGTGACGCCGTTCGAGCAATTTTCTTGTTGTCTTGCACTGGTCCACCAAGCAGTAGTGATTCTGGTGAGTCAGGATTGTTATGCCAACCACCCATTGAAGTGAAGTCGCTCGGGCCAAAGAAATTGACAACACCTTGGACTCTGCTACTTTTTTTGCCCCAAATTCCGAGCTCACCCTCAAGATCTGGAACATCCCCAGACGTTCCGAGTACGGCGACGAGATGGCCTCCAGCAGACGATCCAGCCACAACAATCTTCTCCGGGTCAGCCGTATATTTCGCAGCATTCGCTCGCAGCCAGCGGATGGCCGCTTTGCAATCATGTATTTGTGCTGGCCAGGTCGCCTCATCAGTCAATCGATAGCCAATTGATACTCCGATATACTTTCCGGTTCGAACAAGCGGACCTAAAAAACTAAGACCACTGCGGCGACTACCATTTCGCCACCCACCACCGTGAATAAAGGCAACAATAGGGAGGGGGGTATCATTCACTCGGTTGTGTGGAAGAAAGAGATCAAGCTGTTGCCGAGGGTTCTCAGTGTCTGCGTACGGAATATTTTCAATGATCTCTAGCCGTTGCGATTTGCTTCGAGAGCCGGGGCTTTTATTCTGTTGGCTACGATTTCCTGACTCATCTGGCGATTGTGCAAGGTCGGTATCTACAAAGACCAGATTGGAAATGCAGAATATGAAAAGGAGAGAAATATTCCGCAGTTGTCGGAAGTTCATGTGGATGCCTTCTTGAAGATCAACGGATGCAGTGGCCTGAAATTAGTCCAATCGTTGTACCTTAAAACTCCGGAATTCAACTGGGTCATTGTGTCCGGCGAGGCCGATAGAGCCTTTCCTTCGGTCAAGGCCACCCGGGACATGGTCCATTTTACTTCGGTTGAGTGTGTCGAGGTTGACATCCAGAATACATGTTCCATTGAGCGTGACGGTCAACTTTTGGTCCTGAAGGATGATCTCTTCAAAATTCCATTCACCAGCAGGTCTGAGATAGCCTTGCTTAGCCCCAACACAAAAATAAAGACTGCCGTGATGTTGATAATCCTTGAGTCTTGGCTTGCCTGCAGACGTGAGTCTGGTGTTGTACCCGTCATCATCGATGACCTGAATTTCCATGCCGTCGTGGGCGCTATGGCCACCTTCAGGAACTCGTAGTGCGATTCCATTGTTGCCCGCTGTTGGAAGTTTGAACTCGACCCTGACAATCACGTCACCAAAGGAATCCTTTGTGAGTAGGTCCCCACCCTTACTGGGCTTGCAGACAATGTTGCCCTCACAAACCTCGTAACTGTCGGTAGCTCCCTGCCAGTTTGATAGGTCCTGCCCGTTATTCAGTTCAGCAAAGTCACTGTCGTTTTGTGATCGGAGGAAGTCATCGGCCTCATCTACAGGGATTTCCCGAATGTAAATGTTGCGCCATCGAATCTCACTTCCATGAGTCTGTAGCTGGATAGGGCCTCGCGGTGGTACAGGGTCCACAAGAGGGTTGGTTGTTTCACCGCTGTTCTCCTCTTTTTTCTTTTTCCGATGGGCAAAATAGTTGTCCATGACAGCATTCTGAACAACAACTTTCCCATTGAGCTCAACGGTTACTCGTTCACCAATCATCTTGATGCGGAAGTGATTCCATTCACCAAACGGACGGTCCATCAATGCAAGGGGGTGTTTCCCTTCATTACGTTTGTTGTTCCAAAGTCCACCAGAACCCTTGTCGGCCCCTAGCTTGAATTTCTTTTCCTCAGTCGAATCCCATATCTGAACCTGTGGTATGCCGCGAAGATAAATTCCACTGTCGCCGAGAGGCTGCATTTTATAATCCACCAAAAGCTCGAAGTCTCCAAATTCCTTATCTGTTGTAAGATAAAGCCCTTTCCCGTCATTGATTACTTCGCCATTTTCTACTCGCCAGTGCGCGTTGATGTGATCGTTTGTGTCTTTTCCTTTTGCATTAAGAAGCCCACCGCTAATAGATTTTTCTTTGTAGTCAGCTTGCTCTTCGGGCGACATGTTTCTGAAATCACTCGGGTCCTGCGTGCCCCATCCATACCACCCATTCAAATTCTTACCATTAAATAGAGGAACAAATCCGTCTGGGGTAACATTGTTGTTCTGCATTGCAGTAGCTTTTCGGTGGTCGTTAGTTATGAACGTTACAGCAAATAGGAGAAGAAGTAAGTTTTTCATTGGTTCTTCCAATAAAGGTTATTCGTCCATGCGTACTATTACTTGTGAGTAAGCTTGGGCCGTGAATAATGAGTGGTTCGAAGAGACAGGGTGACGACACTACACCTCGCCAGGTGCCATTTCGAAAAAGTTGACAGCATTTTGGTAACTGACACAACGAATCATATTTTTCATCACGCTTAGATCATCGGGGAGAAGTCCCTGCTCGATATCATTTCCTAAAAGGTTGCACAGAAGCCGGCGGAAATATTCATGCCGTGGATACGAAAGGAAACTTCTTGAGTCTGTCAGCATGCCTACGAAATTTGACAAAAGTCCGATTTGTGAAAGCGTGTTAATTTGCCATCGCATGCCGTCGAGTTGATCGAGAAACCACCATCCGCTGCCGTACTGTATTTTGCCAGCAATTCCATCACCCTGAAAGTTGCCGCAAGCAGCGGCGATGGCATAGTTGTCTGAAGGGTTGAGATTATAAAGCACCATCTTTGGAAGTGACTCTCGTTTATCGAGTTCATCCAGATATTCAACGAGTAGCCCTACCTGCTGAAAATCACCGATAGAGTCATAGCCTGCATCTGCGCCAAGTTGAAGACGACCGCGACTATTCGTGTTTCGTAGTGCGCCAAGATGAAGCTGCTTGGTCCATTTTCTTTTGGCGTCAAGTTCACCAAAGTAAACCATCATATAGCCGCGATAGGCCTGAAGTGCTTCGTCTGATATTAGTTCTCCCCGGCGAGCAGCATCATAAACTTTTGCTGCCTGGTCTCTTGTGCCACCTCTGCCAAAACATTGCTCAAGCCCATGATCTGAGATGCGGCTACCAAGATCATGAAAAAAACTGTGGCGAGAAGCGATTGCCTCAAGAAACGAGCCAAAATCCTGGCATGGAGTCCCGGTGCTTCGCTCAAGCCGCTGAATCCATGTTTGGAAAACCTCTGAGTCATCGGCTGCGAGCGCCTTATCGGGACGAAAAGTTGGGTACACACGAGTTCCTAAATCACTCTTTGCGATTTGAGAATGATGAGCAAGGCTGTCACACGGATCATCTGTCGTACCGATAGCCGCTATACGAAAACGCTTTAGTAATGTCCGGGCAGAAATTTTACTAAGTTGTGTATTGGCTTCGTCCCAGATACGTTGAGCAGATGATGTGTTCAGAACCTCATTAATGCCAAATACTCGAGACAGCTCAAGGTGGCTCCAGTGCCACAAAGGATTTCGCAAAAGTCTCGGCATTGTTTCTGCGAACGCGAGAAACTTCTCGTAGGCCGTTGCATTGCCTGTGATGTACTTTTCTGATACGCCAGCAGCACGTAGGGCTCTCCATTTGTAGTGATCTCCGGCAAGCCAGACATCAGCTAAGTTCTCCCACTGTTTGTCCTGAGCAATTTCTTGAGGAGGAAGGTGGCAGTGGTAATCGTAAATAGGCTGTTCAGCCGCGACTGTGTAGAGCTCTTTCGCGGCATCATTTGAGAGAAGAAAGTCAGGGTTTGTTACGGGGTTTTTTTGTCGCACGGGTCACACTGGTAATGATATGGAAATATTATGTTCGATCGTTCCGTCCCACCGGCCGGTTCTGAGTTCCCTTTGCATTTTGAAGACTGTCACCAAGCGTCTTTCGGTAACGGGCCGCTATATCAGTAAGTTTCTTGACAATCTCAGGGTGATCGGAAGCTATGTTTTTTGATTCACCAATATCAGTACCCAGGTCGTAGAGTGACAGTGGTAGTTCACGAACGACATAACCATGGCGACTAGCAATGCCTTCAATACCACTGTTACTAATGGACTGCGGTGCGAGTCTGCCAAAACCAGCTGGCTTTCCATCCGTCCTTGTTTCTCCATTCACAACGAGGTATTTGTGAGGAAAATGGATCTTCCATTGCCCGTCTCGAACAGCCTGCAGTTCACTTCCGGCGTAAAATACGAGGCCATCTCGACCTTCAACCGTATTGGTTTTGCCTTCAAGGACGTCAGCGATATTTATGCCATCAATTGTATTACGAGGCAGTGGAGCTTTCGCCAGATGGCAGAATGTTGGAAGAAAGTCGATTGAAATAATCGGAGTGCTGCAGGTATGTCCTGCTGGTATCTGTCCCGGCCAGCGAGCGACCATTGGTACTCGAACACCACCCTCAAACGTCGTTAGTTTGCCACCACGTAGAGCACCCGACTGACCAGCATGCGTTCCATAGCTAAGGAATGGGCCATTGTCGTTAGTGAAAATTACTAATGTATTTTCCGTAAGACTGAGTCTATCGATTGTTTTTACGATCTCTCCTACTGACCAGTCAATTTCTTCAATGACGTCGCCGTACAGGCCCCGTGCAGATTTTCCTCGGAAACGGTCTGAGGCAAAAATTGGTACATGAGGCATGATGTGAGGAACGTAAAGGAAGAATGGCTCGTCTTTGTGGTTTTCAATAAATTGGACAGCTCGATTCGTGAGCCTCTTAGTAAAAAGTCGCTGGTCCGGATCGGTCTCAATAACAGAGTCGCCATCGTACAGAGGAAGTGGTGGCATCGAATCTGCCAGAACTGGATGATATTTTGTGTTGTCGTTGGAGTATGGGATACCAAGCCATTCCTGAAAACCATTTTTTGAAGGTGCAAAAAATGGAGGGAGTCCAAGATGCCACTTCCCGAACATTCCTGTTGCGTATCCTGCTTTTTCGAGAAGTTCTGGAAGTAATTCTTCTTCAGGTGCAATGCCGGTCGTGCTCGTGTGATTGAGCGCGCCTTCAAGCCCGACACGGTTGGCGTAGCATCCAGTCATGAGGGCCGCACGAGAGGCTGTGCAGACTGCTTGCGCGACATAGAAGTCATTAAACTTTGTGCCTTCAGTAACAAGTTGTTCAATGTTTGGTGTCCGAATCTTTGACTGAGGTGTGAAATTGGGAAGGTCGCCCCATCCCATGTCATCAGTAAAGATGAGAACGATATTTGGATGAGCGACTTCTGCGGCAGAGATGAAATTCGGGGTAGCGATAGCGACTATGAGCACTGCCATGCTCAGCGTAAAAGGGCTCATTTTCATTCGGTTGCTCTTCTCGGTTCGGAGACGAAAATAAAGTTTGTGAAAAAGCATGGTAGTCTTTCAGTGGTCTGTCTATATGAGATGAAGATCCCGGGCTCCCGCTTGTGTTCTAACGTATCTGGTTCATGGCTTCGAGGGGTGACACGAAAAGAGGCTGGTGAGCTTCAGTTTTTTGAGAAGGTGTTTTCGTTGTCTGCTACTCAGGCAGTTGTCAGTTGGAACAAAAAAATGTGTCTATGCATTCCGCGGAGTATAGGTGACCTCAAAAATAATTGATGAGGCCACGGTGTTGCCAAAGTTTGGTTGGTCTGCGGCAATACCCCCGAACATGTATCCAAGCACAGTCTCCGTGGTTAAAGAGTCGAGGTCGATGATGCCATCAGTTAGTACAGGAGCATCATGGGCTGGGAAGAAGCGGGCATTGGCACCAAAATAAAGAAGTTTTCCATTGCCATCATAAACATTTGGGAAATCGGTTATGTATTGTTGCCGATATGTACCAGATGCATCCCGCAACGCCGCTGTTATTTGCCTGTGAAAGCCATTGTTCTCGTCGTACGTGAGTTGCTCCGTAACTGAGTCGAATGTATTTGCTGAAATACCACCGAGAAGGACTTGAGTCATCTCTCCAGAGTTCTGGGAGTAAAGTCCGATTTTGCCAGATTCATACTGGTTCATAGCCTGCCTGAAAACGTCGGGCTCAGTTGTCGGGTTTTCGGTTGTTGGGATACCGTCTGATCCGATTTCAACCGGCACAGTCCACACCCCTACGCCGTTGTAGAAAACACCAGCCAATGCAGCTGTGCTTTGGGTAGTGCCACCCTGACCGTCGGGTGAAAGTATTGGAAACACATTCAAATCACGGCGACGAAATCGGCTTGGGTCGCCACCTGAAGGAGCAATATCAACGTTACTATAAGAAAGAGTTCCATTAGTGAAGTCATAATCAATATCAAAACTGCGAACCTGGGAGGTATAGACTTGGAAAGTCGTTGATCCGTGTGCGTACGGACCTTCAAACTTCTGTCCAAAAACCAGTTGATAGCGGTCTCCTATTTTTTCCAAGCCTCCGCCAGTCACCTGAAAAAACCCACCATCATACGAGCCGTCAGGAGACTCTTCTCCAGCAACCTGTACGATGGTATTTGTGTGGAGCGTTTCATCTGTCCCTTTGACCCAATCTACAAGTGTTGGTAGATCGATAGCTGAAAGCGCATTGTAGGTTGTGAAGTTATTAATCGCACGAGAGTAAACGTATCCACCAACGACATATAGCGTGTTTCCATCCTGGTAAGACTCGGTGTTGGTTGATGACAAACTGTCGATTTCACTCGAAGTAAGACCGCTGCTGGTATCGTCCAGTGAGCGACTCCATGTCTCCTTCGATACTGGGTCAATAACCCACACGGCGGTGTTTTGGTACCTCGGTGGAAAATTGGCTAACCCGTCATCAGAGAAACCATGGAGTCCATTGGTGCGACCAGCAATGAGCACCCACTGGCCGTTGTAAATGCCACCGGCAAACGATTGAAGTGTTGGGACCGATACTGTTCCCATGTCATATTCAGCAAAAGTAAGGTCGTAGTCACCAGACCAATTCGTTGCCTGACTAAAAGTAGGTGTCTGGTCCTTCGAGGGTGCTGCTGAAATGCTTGAAGTTGGTCCCGTTACATGCGCATCTGTATCTGTTGCCCAGACCCAGAATGTGTATGGGACACCGGTTTCCAGGTCTGAAACGTTTTTACTAGTGGATGTTGTTATGAATGTCGTGTTCGTTGATCCATTGTCAATTGTCACTGTGTAATTCAACGAGCCAACAAATGATGCTGGTGGGTCCCAGCTAACCGTCAATGAATTTGCGTCTTCTGATTGGCCAAATCTCAGATTTTGAACCTCGGAGGGCGCTTCGATGGATGGTGGAGTTATTGGGTTTCCATCATCCCATCCAACAACATCAAACGCCTTGTCGAAGTCCAGTGGGCTTGTTGACTGCGAAGGCGTCCACTGGATGCGGTCGCCTTGCTGGATCAGACGGAGTTGAAGTAACTTGAGAAGTTCCATCGGATTCGATGTGGTTGGAACTGCTGAGACGTTTACCCAGCGTTCTGTTGCTGGTAGCCATTTTTCTACAACACCGTTTGCGACAGATGTAATAACAAAGCTATTAGTTTTGTCTCCAATAATCTCAGACTTGTTCATTATTATCGGTGCCGGACCGATTAGCGAATTTAAATAGACAGAATCTGTTTGTTCTAACGGCGGGCGGGAAACAGTGCCTGTATCTGCAGCAAGTGCGAGACGGTTTTCAAGAAGTTCAAGGCTGCCGAGTCTCTGCTGAGCAGGTGCTTGAAGAAGAGCAGTAGGCCTCACTGTATTACTAAAAAAAAACTTTTTATTTCCAAAAAAACGCTTCATGCAGAGGCCCCTTCGACGACACGTCCCCATATCCCACAATGGTTAAGACTAATTCAAGCAGTCACAGAAGGCAAAGAACCGGCCGTTGAGCATGAAATAGAACCGGATGGTCAAGAAGGACTTCGGCCAAAAGCATATTCAGCGTTGCCGCTACCTCTTAGATGCTAAAGACGTAGAGGTACCCGATAGAAAACCTTGAAAGAGACAAAACAGCCTTAGTCATAGCATTTTTAAAATCGTACCCGTTCTCTCGGTTGGTGTAAAACGATCGTTTATCGGGTACGAAAACGGGTACAGCTATCCACCTCCTTTGCATCAACCTCCGCTGCCAATCATCCCTGGATCGGGATGCCGAATCTTGGAGTCATCGTCACCCCGGTTGGATCAGACAGGGGCGGCGTTTTTTTGTATTCGCTTTCTGTCTCATTCTTCCGCCGAACCCCACCTATTAGCAACAAATGTTGGGGTCCTGTGTTCGTATTTTGGACAACGCCAGGACGTCCTGAATCTGCCACTTTTGCCGTCGTAATATCCCTACGCAACTTGGCCCGTCCGTAGGTTTCGTCATTTCCGTACGGGCGGGCTTTCTCATGCACCGAACGAAACGCATTTTCACCCGTAGTAATTACTGGAAGCCACATCTGAACCCGTCAGCAGCACATCCCCGTTACCTGCTGGCGGGTTTTTCTATGCACACCGCTTCGTGCAGCAGTCTGTTAAACTGCACCCATGCAAGACGATCCACCGACAGACGAGCCTGACGAATTCGATGGTATGTTAGACGATGCACCGTCAACAGGGCTGCACATGCCTGAAGAAGACTAGGGCCGCATGGCCAATTCATACGCCCTGCCTTGTTTGCTGTAATGAAACCCTAATCGATTCTTCATTTAGGCCTAACTTAAGTCTGCAATAAAAATAAAGGAGTTGGAGAACCTCCGCCAGAACCACTCTTATCTTTTGATCCCCAATGCGAAGGTAAGAGTGGTTCTTCTTTATCTAGCCCCGTCTTGTTTGCGGTAGTCTTCTAAACTGCACCCATGCAAGACGATCCACCTGAAGACGAATTCGACGGCATTCCGCTGGTTACGTGTACATTTTGTAACAAACAGGTAAGCGACAGCGTGAAGCGATGCCCCTACTGCGGAAGGCAATTAATTGCAGAATGGAACTGGTTAATTTGGATGTATGTTGTGGTTATTGCTGGTGCATCATATTACCTATTTCGGCAATAAATAACCCAGAATAAACTGCACCTATGCAAGACGATCCGCCAGAAGACGACGATGATCTGAGCGAAATGCTGGACGACGCACCCACCACACCACCAAATCCATACGGGGAGGAATGATGAAGTTTTCAGTTGCTGCTGTGGTTCTTCTTGCGTTGGGTGGGTGTTCACAAAAAGTAACTCTTGAAGACTTGGGTAACCTCAAACACGAGACAAGTCTTAGTGACGTCAAAAGGCTTTTGGGGGAACCCGACCGGGAATTAGCATTTGGTACAACTCCTGATTATCGTCTTCATCTAGTGGTATATGTAGTTGGTTGGGAGGAGTTTCTACTGATCTTCGATAGAGGATCAGAACTGCCAGAATCAGAATTTATTTTGAATGGGAAACAAAGACTCACAGCCAAAAAGAAAAAATTGTTAGCGGATGATTATTTGAACAAGTTTGAAAAACCTATCCCACTGTCTTGGCAATAACAAAAAGGGCGGTAACGAATAAACGCTGCCGCCCTCACTACTGTTCGTAGCGGGGCTCTCGTCTAATCCCAATAGAACCGATTAAACCGCTGTAGGCGATTGCTGTAGACTTTGTCCGAATGTCCGAAAGTTTTTACTCAGAAGGGGGAAAGTATTATTAAAAAGAGTGAGGCCATAAAAGGTGCTTTTTTTGGCGCTGTAGTCGCGGACGCACTTTGTTTGGGAAGTCATTACGAATATGACGCCCAAAAGATTTATGAGGCCTGTGGCAAAAAATCGATTGAGAAATTCATGTCTCCCGGTGAAATGATGGGCGGTCAAACTCATGGCATTGGATGGGGCGAGAGAAACTATCATCCCGGTAAAAAAGCGGGCGGCACAACCGACTACGGCGATTATAATATTTTGGTCTTAGAACATTTGGCGGAAATAGCTGATCCACCCAGACCGTTCAGTGTCGCCGCGTTGATTCCCCACTGGATGAACCGCCTTGAACAGAGTTGGGGTTCATGGGTCTGTACCATGACGCAAGAGACCTATGCCCAGGTCAAACAAGGTGTTCCGACTAAACATTTGGGCGGCATATCCAATGCCATGGCCATTCGCCATGTCGCAGCCCATGCCTATTATGAATCGGAAGAGGAGCTTGTTGATGTTGCCAGAAAGTCGATGTTTACACACAAAGACGCTCATGCCCTTGGTGGCGGAGAATTTTTTGCCCGCGTGACGCACCGGGTGATCCATGGCATGAAACCAAGGAGAGCTATTGAGGAGGTTGCCGCGCAGATGGGCGGCTTTATCAAGGACAAAGCACTACAGGCAATCGCCAAGGTGGAAGAAGAAGCGGATCCAAATTCCGCACTTTTTAAAGAAGCGTTTAGCGACGATCTCGCACTTACAAGTATGGCCAGACTTTGGGATGTCGGCCGCTCGGAACCGATCAAGGTAGGAAAAGCGAGCCCAACAGAGGGAACTCTACCGGGTGCCGTTTACTTTATCTTAAAATATGCCGAGCAAGAAGAGGGACTAAAAGGGGCGATGCAGGCCAATGCCATGGTAGGAGGCGACAACGCATCACGCAGTATCGCGATCGGCATGGTACTTGGAGCCTATAAGGGGGTTGAAGCAATTCCGCCAGAGTGGAAAGAGACATTCGATCAATGGACGTATTGCGAAAATTTATTAAAAAAGCTCCCCTTGCTCAGGAAAGTAACAATCATCGATCAGGACTAAACTTTCGGCGTTCGCTTCAGCAATAAAAAGGGCGGCAACGAATAAACGCTGCCGCCGAATCTGATTAACGCCTTACCGTTTCCCCTTCCGCCAATCCCGCGGTGCTATTGGGTTCGGATCAGCCCACAGGCCGATCTTGCTTTCTTTGGCGTATCGTTCGGCGCGTTCTCTCATTCTTCCGTCTTGTCGTAACGGCGATACCACCACGCCATCCCCATACGCACCATCATGGTATTGATGGCCTGATCTTCAATGAAGATATATCCCAGCGTCCTGCCATAGCGATCCTTGCCACTACTCTTGATGGAGGCAGTCTTTCCAAAGGCAACGGCTGAGAGTGCTTGTTTGGCGTTGTTCCCAAAGGGCTGGCCCAGTTCCAGCGTATCAATACCAGACAGCCTTACCTTCAGTGTTTCATCTTCAGTGCGTAGCGTTAGCGTGCCGTCGTCATGAACACCAACCACCTTGCCAACGATCGTTGTGTCAGCGGCAAGGGTGAGGAGTGCTAGCAGGCAGAAGAGGGTTAGGGTTTTCATGGCTGCAATGTACGCATTTTCTGCCGTGCGTTTTCTGGCTGATTCTTCGCCTAGATCCGAACTGCCAGCATTAAATAGGGGTGCCGCTTGTACGTCTTTTGGCTACCCTTGAACGGCTAGTGAACCGCCTGTCGTACTTGCCGTAATAGTGTGTATGTGGGAAGGGAACAGCCGCAGAAATTACTTACAAACAAACAAGGAATAAAAAGATGACTTCTTTTTTAGATGCGGCACGACTTAGAATAGTGGTACTGTGCTTTGTTATGTCACTCTTTGCATTTGCGGCTACGGTCAAGTTCAATCGCCACTGTCCCATTTGTTATTCGCCAGTGAAGGTTGAGTATGCTTTAAGTCTTGGCGTTTTAGGGTACCTCGGCGACTTCGATATAATCCATGAAAGCTGCATGGGTGCTTGGAGTGGTAATGGAGATCTTCTGAATTTCTTTAGCTTAGAAGATAGTGATCAAGAGTCTTTAAAGTATTCATTGTGAAGCAGTTTGAAGTCTTCAATAAATTTTGGCGACTTCCGGTGCTTCACTTTGTCGAACAGAACGCAGACGGAAGGACGCGGTGTCGTGCGTAACCCCCCCTTCGAATAACT
>Ga0114919_10001937_pt1 | contig 16692 bp, 13 predicted proteins | sample BlataG_FD_88682 | JGI IMG/M metagenome (GOLD analysis project Ga0114919, IMG submission 88682) | Deep subsurface microbial communities from Black Sea to uncover new lineages of life (NeLLi) - Black_00105 metaG | ecosystem: Environmental > Aquatic > Marine > Oceanic > Sediment | place: Atlantic... | reverse complement strand
TATTAGCAAAATATGATCAAGCATTTGATCTGAAAGAAGGCAAGGAAGATATGGCAGATAAATTGAACATTGATGAAGATGATTTTCATGTCAATAAAATTTATGGCAGTTATAAAGACAAAAATGCAACAATGCTATTTTTAGATGATAACTCCGACCATTTCCTTACAGCATATGACGAGGATTTTATTCGAGCAGCAAGAGACTGGATAATAAACACATTTCCGAGTGTGGAACCAGTTGATGAGAATTTTTATGTAAATATTCGAGGCTGGATTTTATTGATACAAATCATTGGAGGTGTTGGTTTTTTCTTTTCAATTCTTAAACCCCTCTCAAATTTAATTATAAAACGTAAATCTAATGAAGTAAATCCATCTGAGGATAAATTTGAAAGCTTAAAAAAAATAATGGAGGACGAAACGATAGAGAGCCTATCAATAAAAACGCTTATTTATTCATTAGCTTTTGGTGTTTTGGGAATTTTAATAATTTTGTTAACAATATTTTTAATTACGCCTTTATCTAATGCATCATTCTCATTAGCATTTCTATTTGGTAATGCATTTGGTATTTTCATTTTATTAATGATAAAGAGTAAAAAATCAGATAAATCATTAAAGGAAATACTAATGAGTCCATTCAAAGATAATCGAGAGGATCTATTAAGACATGTTATATTAGGGGCAATTTTAGCATCAATAATTTATGTTATATTATATCTTTCAATTGGATTAAATTATTTAGGAATTATACCAACTCTTATTAAGATACCATGGAGTATAATATTTTTTGCTCTTACATTCCTGACTTTTATAATATTTGGTCTTTGATTTCAATGTGTACTCCAAGAAAAATTCGAGAAAAGAGAGAAAGGAATTAAAACCATTTCTAAAGCTGCATTATTGAATTATGGAGTTGCCATGGGTTATACAATTACTTACTTTATATTAATTTGTCTGTTGTTAGGGAGTTTCTTTTTTATCCAGTTCCTATACTTTGCAGTACCAATGTTTTTATTATTTGTATTCATTTCAGCAGCATTGTATCAAAAAACAGGAAATATTATATCGGGAACCATTGTGGTTACTACAATTTTTGTTCTATTAACAACTACATTGTCTCCTTATTTATTTGGTCTTGATTTTGTTTCAATTTTTGCTCATTAAAATAAAATAAGGAAAAATTTGACCAAAAATTTACCAATAATAAAAATGTGCTAATTGGAACCATGGAAATGTTTCATATCGAAAAAGTTTAAAACATAAAAGAATTACATAAACATAGTTTCTTCTAAGGGATTCTAGTATCATATAAAAAAAGTAGTAATTAGAGAAATCGTATAAAATGTCTCCAGATGATAATGAAGATCTTAATGAATCGGAATTATTCTCTAAAATCATTAATACTTTTTTAGAAGAAGGAGCGAAACCAAATTTAAAAGAGATTGGGAAACACAAGTCAATTATTAAATTAATGGAAGAGTTGAGAAATTCAGAGAATAAAGAATTAGCCAAAAATGCTCTTATTCTATTATTGAATTTATATGATGATTACCCACCTGATTTATTTAGTACTCTTGGTACTGATATAGAATCATTATCTGATGAGGAAAGAGACGAAGCTATGCATAAATTAAAAGATATATTTCTTCATGAAGAGGAATAGTTATTTTTTAAACTTTATAATAATTTAATAATCCTTCTAAGATTTCTTTAGCATTTCCTATAATACAATAATCTGCCACTTTAAAGATTGAAGCATTCGGATCTTTATTAATAGCAACGATTGTTTTTGAATCAGCTATACCTACGATGTGTTGGATGGCACCAGATATTCCAAAAGCCAAATATAGATCTGAAAATATGGTTTCTCCACTTATTCCAATTTGCAGATGTTCAGGCATCCAACCATCCAGAATTGGCCGTCGCGTACCACCTACTTGTCCATCTGTTAATTGGGCAAGGTCATTTAATTTATCAAAATTTTCTTTTGTCACTAATCCATGACCGCCCCCGATTACGAATTTAGCATCAGAAAGCGTTGCTGAAGGTTTATCCTTTCTAGTTGGAGATCCTATGATTTTAATTTTTATTTTACTTGTATTATAGTTATATTCAACTTTTTCAATTTCGACATTTTCTTTCTTCACAGGATTCTTTTGAAAAGTGCCCATAGTTACTGTACACATCTGAGGGCGTGTGGATGGACAGATTATTTGAGCCACGATATTACCCAAATAAGCAGGTTTATCTCCAATTAATAAATTATCTCCAAATTCATCGCTTAGTTCTAAATTTAAAACGTCGCTTACTAATCCAGTTCGACAAAGATATGCCAATCTTGCAGCTAAGGCATTTCCAGCCTCTGTTGATGGGAATAAAAATACAGAAGGTTTTTGTTTTTCAATTAATTCAAAAACAAGGTCAGTAAAAATACGTTCATGATAATGTTTTAAATCATTATGACTCAGATATATAATCTTATCGACATCATATTCTTCAATTATAGGAAGGTACTGCTCTGCATCTAAAGCTAAAACAACAGCAACAAGCTTTTGACTAAGTTTATCAGCTATTTCTCGTGCTTTTCCCAAAATCTGCAATGCACATTCATGAACCTCAACATGATCTTTTATTTCTGTAAAAACCCATACGTCTTTGTAATCACTAAAGTTGCTCATTTTTTACCTCCTTTCTCCAGTCCAAATTCTTTCAATTCCATGGTCTTGCATTATTTTTATTAGTTTCCGGATCTTTTCATGTGTATTACCCTCAACAATCTCGTTTCTTCTTTTAAGAGCAATTTTTTCTGTTCTAACAACTCTAGTTGGAGATTTATTGCATCCATCAAGATAATCGGGACAACTTAAAGTGTTAAAATCATATATCTCAATTTCTTTTTCAAATGCTTTTTTTATTCCAGATAAAGAGATATGTCGGGGCTCATTAAAATGTCTCCTGACACGAATAAGAATAGGTAAGTCTCCTTCAATATTTTGAGACTCATGCCCAAAATTTCGATGACATTTAAACAAATTATTTTCAATTTTCATAGTGAAGATATCCGTCAGTAATGGAATATCTAATGCTTCTGATAATTGAAATGGTACTTGCCCTGTACTTGAATCTGATGTTTGACTTCCAGTAATAATAATATCATAATCCTTAATTTTTTCAAATACCTCCTTCAAAACCAGAACTGTCTGAAGTGTGTCTGAATAAGCAAATTGATCATCCGTGATTAAAATTGCTTTATCAACACCCATCGCTAGGCATTCTCTTAGAGCAAATTCTGCCTGGGGCGGTCCCATCGTAATGGTCGTTATTTCACCACCATATTTTTCCTTTAAATTTAATCCTAATTCTAAAGCATAAATATCATCAGGATTTATTATATTTTCGACACCCTCACGAATTAAAGTACCCGTTCTCTTATCTATTTCAAGATTTTGAAGAGAAGGTACTTGTTTTATTAATACAAAGATCTTGAGCAAACTATAAATTACCTCTTAAAATTTGTTGAGCAATGATCAACTTCATAATTTCCGATGTCCCCTCATAGATCTCGCACACCTTAGCATCACGGTAGTATCTTTCTAGAGGCAGGTCCTTCATATAACCATACCCGCCATGAATTTGAATAGCTTCTTGAGTAACTTGTCGAGCAACCTTGCTTGCATAATATTTAGCCATTGCGGATTCTTTTGAAAATTGTTTTCCTGTGTCTTTCATAAAAGCTGCTCTGTAAATCAAAAGTCTCGCAGCATCTATTTTCGTAGCCATTTCAGCTAACTTAAATGAAATACCTTGAAATTGTGAAATAGGTCTTTTAAATTGAATCCTTCCTTTTGAGTATTCTACAGAATGCTCATAAGCAGCTTGGGCTATGCCTAATGCTTGAGCTGCAATACCAATTCTTCCGACGTCTAAAGTTTGCATGGCAATTCTAAAACCATCATTTAGATTGCCTAAGACATTTTCTTTTGGAACTCTTACATTATGGAAATATAAACTAGTTGTAATATTGCCTCTTACTCCCATTTTATCTTCAGGTTGACCAATCTCATAACCCTCCATATCTTTTTCAAGAATAATTGTTGAAATTCCCATTTGACCATCACTAGTTTTATATCTAGTCCCTATTAGAATTACAGAACCAATCGCTCCATTTGTAACAAATATCTTTGAACCATTTAAAATAAAATCGTTACCATCCTGAACCATCATGCATTCTATTCCTTGCGCATCTGAACCTGCATTCGGTTCTGTCCATGAAAATCCAGAAATTTTTTTTCCAGATGCAATATCATGTAAAAATCTTTCTTTTTGCTCATCCGAACCCCATTTATAAATGGGAAATGCCCCCACAGAATTATGAACGGAAAGCATTAATCCTGTTGACGCACAAATTCGAGAAATTTCTTCCATTGTAATTGCATAGCTAATAGAATCTAATTCTGCTCCACCATATTTTTCTGGTATTTGAATACCAAACGCATTTATTTTAGAAAGTTCTTCGACAATTTCCCAACTATATCTGGCCTCTCGATCAAATGTAGGAGCTACTGGGGCTAGAATCTCTTCGGAAAACTTCCTTACACTTCGTCTTACTAGTTCCTGTTGCTCTGTTAACTCAAAATTCAGTCTAAAAACCCAATTTATTCAATTATTTTAATAAATTAAATCATTAGACAAATTATATATTTTACTAATGTCTTTTTTAATGGGTGTATAAATCTTTAAGAGCTCTGTATTTCTTCTCTAACAAATCTTTTAAATAATCATATATATACTAAATAAAATAGTAAGAGATAAGTTGAAAAAAAATGGCATTTCTGAAAGGTATTCTATGGAGCTGGGCATTTTTTTTAACTGCCATTATTTTCTTTGCGATACCATCTTACCTCATAATTGAATTTTGGAAACTATTAAATGTTTTAGTAGATCCTGAAGGAAGACCAGTTTATACATTTGCGTTGTTTGCGATTTTTTTGTACATTGTATCCTTATTAGTTGCTGTAATTTATCTAGTTGCTGGAATTCGAGCTATTGTACAATGTAGAAATGAAGAAGGTTTAGGAATCTCAAAAGGAGTTAAAGGATTTGGTCTTGTGGTTGATCTTTTTGTTATCGTGCTATTTGTCACTTGGTACTATCTATTTGGTGAAATCGCAGTTTTTTCTTGGGGCTCGCCTTATGGTTAAATAATTTATGGTTAAATCACCCCTCTAATTAGTTTTAAAAAGAGAATAGGTTTTTGTCTTACGAAGCGAATTAGAAATTTAATTATTTCTAGATTCCTCAGCAATTTAAACATTAAGCTTTTTGGAAAATCCATATCTCCATATAATGAGATAATTTGCTCAATTTTATGAGTTTTAGCGATCTGAAATAGATTCTCAAAATCATTATTTGTAAAATTTTCAAACGCTTTCCTTAGTGCGTAATGGATTTTTAATTGTTTGCCTATTTCAGCATTACAAGGTTTTTCATAATGTATCTTGATAAATTTTTTAGAAAAACAACTAAGTTCAAAACATTTTCGGATGCCCATAGCTGCGTATTTGGATGCTATTAACAACATAACAATCCCTCCTCCTGTTGTCGCTTTTACCTGTCCTGCCGCATCGCCGAGTAATAAAACATTATCGAATGCGATGTTGTTCATGTAACCATAAGGAATAATACCACCTTGTTGATCAATTTTCTCATGTTTACCCAGATTAAGTTTTCCCAATAATAGTTCTAAATTTTTGTTTACGTCCTTAGCTGAGGCAACTCCAATTCTATATATATTATTCAACCCTTCCGGGACAATCCATCCTATCAATTCTTTCCATCGTGGATCAAAAAATAAGACTGCCTCGTTTTGATTAAAACTACCTTTTATTCTAATTTGAGCTCCATAAATAATTTCATTCTTAATGTCAAATGTTTTAGCTACTAATGAAAACGGGCCATCGCATCCGATCAACATTTTTGCCTTGATTTTTCTTTTTGAGGTTTCAATTAAAACAAGCTTTCTTTTATTGTCCTTTACGTATGAAAAAGATTTGAACTTCTCTCCTAGGTAATAACTAATATTATCATTATTTTTGATAATATCATAAAAAAGCTTATCAAGAGCTACTCTATCTACAACATATGGCACTTCATCACCAATTAACTTAATGAACTTGCCAGAAGGAGCAACAATTTTTGCGACATTTACACGATTCAAGACCACTTCTTTTGGAAGATCAATTAATCGCCCTAATTTCTGGGAAACGATTCCAGCACATTGAAATGGCAATCCCACCTCATCATGTTCTTCTATAACAGCTATATCTAAATTGGTTTTAGACAATAAATAAGCGAGGTAATTCCCAGAGAGACTTGCACCTATTATTACTAAATCAAAATGTTCAACTTTATCATCCATTAATAATAGTGTAGTTATTAAGAAAATTAGAATTTTATTAATGTTAATATATTAATCATTTAAGTCGGAAGTTTATTAATGATTACTGTCAATCCATCAGCAAAAATTTTTTGAAATGTTCTTTTATCTTCTTCAGATTTTTCAATAAACCTTTTCATTTCTGCTCCTTGAATACTATTAATTATTTTGATAACAGTTGGATGAATATGATCCATACGCATTTTTTTCAGATTTATTGAAATATTATCTTGAAAATTATCAAAGTGAGCTAATATCTTTTTATTTTGTTTCTCAATAATTTCAGCAATTTGTTTATGTATTTCTTTAAAAATAACATTAAATTTATTTAATACGCCTGAAAACCAGTCTTCCTCATTAGTATTGGAATCGCTGTTAATCGTTAAACACTCTCAAACAATAAATTTTTCATTATAGGTCACTTCCAATAGATTGTAACCTTTTTTAGCCATATAAATATTGAGACTTTAAATCTCTTTAGACGGAAGTGTATAAATGATTTTTGTCAATCCATCAGCAAAAATTTTTTGAAATGCTTTTTTATCTTCTTCAGATTTTACTCTAATCCTGTGTATTTCTGCTTCTTGAATTTTATCAATTATTTTAACAACAGTTGGATGAAGCATACCCATATGCATTTTTTTCAGATTTTTTGAAAGTATATCTTGGAAATTATCAAAATGAGCTGCAATCTTCTGATTTTGATTCTCAATAATTTGAGTAATGTGGATATGCATTTGTTTAAAAACTTCATTAATTGTATTTAATGCTTCTAAAAACTTGTCATCTATTTTCTTATTGGATTCGCTATTAATTGTTTAACACCTTTAAAAAACTAATTTTTCAACATAAGTAACTTCCATTAAGTCATAAGCTTTTTTAGCTACTTCATAAGTTATTTTTTTATCCTTAAAAGCTTTCCTAATCTTTGGGAATGTATGTTCCGGAAATATTATTAAAGGTTTTATATCAGTGAGTAAGATTAACCATTTTTTCTTTCCTTCTTTAATTACAGTTAGAATGTTTAAATTCATTAATTCTTCTAATATTGTATCTACATCAGCCCATTTTGAAAGGATTTTAGGAATTTTATCTAATGGATAATAGTTGTTTCTCATTAAACTTAAAAAATCATAGATATCGGGTTTTAAGAGGATATTGGCCAGTTCGATCGTCTCTTCAAGCGTTTGTTGATTAGGATCGTAACTATTGAAGAAATCATCCAATTCTTGTTTATATTTTGCAAAAAAGCTTCCTCCTTTTTCGCTTACAATTTTTATAATGTCTAGATTTGGAATTCTAGCTAAAGCAAAATCCTTTATTAAAAATAAAAATTCTCCTTTAATCTTTGTTTCCTCCACTTCTACATCTAAATCTTCTTCCTTTTCATAGTCTTTACCTGTCTCAAGTTCATTCTGTAACTCCTCTAGGATACCTGCATATTTTTCTGCAATATCATCTCGATTAATCGAATTTGCTAATAAAATGATTGTCCCGCAATCATTTATTGCTGCTTGTAAATCGCCGTTCTTTTGATTATTCTTCACACCTTCTTCTAACTTGTATATTTGTAACAATACAGTTTCCTCTTCTTCTTTAGCATCTATTGCCTTTAGAATTTCTTGTGCTTCTAACGCTTTTGCTTTTTCTTGGGCTATTTCTCCCTTAATTGCCTTCTGCAATTCTGCTAGAATCTCCGCATATTTTTGTTCAATATCGTTTCGATTAATCGAATTTGCCAATTTAATGATCGTCCCGCAATCATTTATTGCTGCTTTTAGATTACCGTTCTCTCGATTATTTTTAAGACTGTCTGCTAACGCGGTTATTTGTGCCAATATTGCTTCCTCTCTTTCCTTGGCTTTTGCCGCCATTAAAGCCTTTTTTGCTTCTAACACTTTTGCTTTTTCTTGAGCTTTTGCTTCCTTAAGTGCCATTTTTTCATCTAAAGCTTTTTCCTTTTCTTGGGCTTTCTGTGCATCAATTTCTTGCTCCAATTCCGCTAGAATCTCCGCATATTTTTGTACAATATTGTCTCGATTAATCGAATTTGCCATTTTAATGATCTTCTTACAATCGCTTATTGCTGCTTTTAGATTGCCGCTTTCACGATTTTTCTTAACACTCTCTTCTAACTTAGAAATTTGTTCTAAAATTGAACCTGCTTTTTCCGGAATTTTTACCTTCTTAAGGGGTATTTTTGCTTCTAAGGCTTTCTCCTTTTCACGGGTTTTGCTGGCTTCAATTTCTTTTAGTATCTCATCTAGAAGATCAGCATTTCTTTTTGCATTATCGTCTCGATTAATCGAATTTGCTAATTTAATAATCTTTTTACAATCGTTTATTGCTGCTTTATAATTGCGGTTTGCACGATTCATCTTAACGTCGTATTCTAACTTAGAAATTTGTTCTAGAATTCTATCATATGCTTCTTGAGTTTTTGCCTTCTCAAGAGCTCTTTTTGCTTTTAACTCTTTCTCTTTTAGAGCTTGCTTCGTTTGCTGAGATAGGGTTTTTTTTATCTTTTTTTGTGCTTCAAGAATACTTTTTTCTTCGTCAGCTATTGCTTTTTCATGGGCTCTTTTTGCTTTTAGTGCTGCTTTCTCTTTTTCCGCTTGTGCTCTCTGTTGAGCTCTTTTCTCTTCTAGGACTTTTTTCTCTGCTTCTGATAACGCTTTTTCTCGGGCTTTTCTTTCTTCAAGTTCTTTTTGTGTGTCTTCTAAAATTTTAGCATATTTCTTAGCAATATCCTTTTTTTTAATTGAATTTGCAATTTTAATAATTTTGTCGCAATCGCTAATAATTGGTTTTAAATTATCATATTCTTGATTTATTTTAATTTTATCTTCCAATTTTGCTATATTTTCCATTTCCTTATCGTATTTTTCTTTTTCTACAACTACTTCATCACGTTTTTCATTTAATATTTTTTCAAGTGCGTCATCCTTTTTTCTATGTGCTAAAGCTATCATTTCATCGATTTTTTCAATTGCTTCATCAAATCGGAAATTTCTTCTGAGTCTAGAGGCCTCATCTAGTGCATTTTGAATTACATCAATTGTAGCGTCGTCAACCTTTTCTTTTGTAAAGTAAAATTTATAGTCATATCGCTTTTGTATACCACTTTCTATAACACAACTACTCACTACTATATTTCGATAAAAATTACGCCAAGAGCTTAAATTCTCGCTAAATCCACTAAGCTTTAATCGATCAGTTGCATCTTTTCTATCCACTTTGATTACGGGTCTAGAATAAAATGCATTTTCAAAATGTCTTAAAAGGAATTCTTTTATCTCTTCTATTCTTCCTTTGAATAATTTTTTGAACTTTACAAATATATCTTCAATTTGTTGACTCATTTAGCTTTACCTCTTCTTTTATCTTCACCTTTAATCCAATCTCTTCTGACTAAATTTAAATTAATAAATGGTTCCAACATAACGTCTAAGTTGATATTTGGAAATTTTTTCCTTAACTCTTTTCTTAATTCTATTCTTGAACGAGGATATTCCCTAAGAAGCTTTAAAATTTCAATTCGTTCTTCACTTTTATAGATTAAACCAATTTGTTGAAGTTTTTCTAAGTCTGCTAGCCTTTCTACATGGAAAATAGCAAATTTCAACTCATTTAAAATCTGGTCATGTACATCTGCGATTAAATTAGCCTTTCTTGAATTTCTCGCTCTTAATAAATCATCGAATAATGTATCTAATTTGTTTGTCATGTTTTCAATTGTATCTCTAAAAATTTCAAGTTCATCATCAAGTTCAAAGATTGAAATAGCTAAGAAATGTGAATCCTCGCTATATGGTTTGAAAAATGATATCACTTGGTAGGGTAATTCTTTTAGGTTACCTAAGTAAAGGTCGCAAAATCTTGAATCAACCTCAGTAGTGCCAGCAGTGTGTTGATAAAAAATGCTAAAAATATCATTTTCCCCGAGTAATTCGTTATAATTTTCAGCATTAAATTTTTTATCTGTAAAACATAATTGAATTGGACTAAATTTAGGTTCTATATTACCATCTTCGTCTTGATTTAATTCAAACTGAAGAGTGAATATTCCTTTTATCATCATTATCACTTTTTTTTGAAAATAAAGTCCTTTCTTTACAAAATCAATCTAAATTATCATTTATAATTTTATCTTGTTTGATAAAATAAGTAGGATTTAAAACAGAAATCGTTTGAAATGTTCTATATTTAAATATAAAATCTTTTATAATGCAAATAAGATTACCTAAAACTGAAAATGATTTTTATTTTGGAGTAAATTTTTTAAAAAAAAAAAACAATAAGTTGAACTTATTTTGATAAAAAATTTTACAAGAAAAAGAAAACAGAGATGCGTCTATTTAGGAATCATTCTAGTAATGCTATTCTTAATTTCTTTTATGCATACTTCGACACCTAATCAAGGCCCTAACATAAGTGATTTTAATTACACCATGAACGATGTCATTGATAATAAGGATGTGAAAAGTCAATACACATATTATGATTACTATACAGATGAATGGCTGGACAACGGAAACTTTACAGCAGGGACAGATCCATGGTATAATGAAACAGAAGGAGATGATTCGGATATTATGGCTTCATATAGTGATGGAGCGGCGAATTATGAGGTACTAGGGGATAATGGTACATTCTCGGAGATTTCAGGGACACCTCAATCAGGAGATTGGAAAAGATTTAGAAATACTTTATTTCCTATTTTGCCAGATTCATATGGAATTAATACTAATGGTTTAGAAGTTGCTCATGAATTTGATGAAGATGTGAATCAGACTCGTAACACACCAAGCGTTCGTTATAAGAGAAATATTACCATGCCAGTTAATATGAAAGATTATATTATTACATCAGCATCATTTGATGCTTTGATCAATGGTACTGCTGATACAAATTGTGAAACTCCAAGCGATACATTTTTAAGCGATGGTGGTTATGCTGCTGTATATGATTATGTTCGATATTATGTGTTAATTTCAGATTTAGAAGAAAAAGAAGTTTATGAAATTGCCTTCAATAAAACTAGGGATTTAGGATTTGGAGACCAATATCGTCGAGGTAGTGGGACTTTAAATAGAATGTATGATACTCTAATGAAGACTGTTGATCCAGACGTTTTAGAATTTTATTTAACAAGGGTATTTTCTCATGATGGCTATAATTTTACAATAACGCTTGGGATAGACATTTATTGTGAAGATAACTACGACAATTATGATCTAGATGAATTTACCTCTTTACTCATTAAAGAATGCAATTTAACATTTACATATGAGAAGAGGATGGACCAAGGCACAGCTTTATCATGGAATCAAGTAGGCTACAAAATTGAAGGTGCTAATGTCGACGTAACAGAAGCCAAACTTAATTTTCAATATAAAGTGAATGAAACATGGCCAACAGCATTATCTCCAAATTCAGATATCAGAATTGAAATTAATGATACTAAACATGCCGAAACTGTTGAATTATCCCAAGCCACGATGGATTTTAAAGAGGTTGAAATCGATGTAACAAATTTAGTTATAGCTGCTGGAAAAAATGTAAATATATCTGTGTCAATTCAAGTATACCTTGCTGATGCATTATTTTTCTTGGATAGGCACATTAAAATTTCAATTGATAATGTTTCACTTGAAATCACATATTCAGTTGCTACGGTGGAAGATATTACAACTATCGACTTATTTTTAGATCAGGATAACAAGACTTTACCGAAATACATTGAAATGTTTAGAGGTGATCCTCTAAATATCACAGTTCATTATAAAAATAGCACTAATGGTCACATTGTTGATGCCTCCGTTAACCTCACGGGCGCAGGACCAGATAAGGAATTAGACGAAGATAAAGCTTTAGGACACTACAGTATAACGATAGATACGATTGATTTTCCTAACGGTGAGAATTATTTTAAAGTAATAGCACAAAAAAAATATTTCGAGACTCAAGAAATCTCTTTCACAGTTGATCTTAAGAAAAGGAGTTTTTATATTGATAAAGTATTCTTGAACAATTCGGAGGATACATACCTTGAAATACCATGGAATGAACTATTATATATCAATATTACACTAAATGATACTTCGACAAATAATTTCATTAATGATGCGACTGTTAAGTTAGTTAAGGCAGGATTTGAAATGAATTTCTCTGAAAGTAATCAAAATCAGTATAATTTAACATTAAATTCCGCGAAGCTTGCTCTGGACAGGAATTCATTTTCCATTACAGCTGAAAAAGAGAATTATACATCATCATCAAAACCAATAACTATAGTAGTTACAGAAAGAGAAACCTTATTAGACGTCTATATTGATACTCTCGATACTGACTCTTTCCTATCGTACAACGCATCAATAGGACAATATCTAAATATAACTGTGAAGTATAAAGACGATATTACGAAAGCTTTTATTAAGAATGCTGATGTGAATATGTTTGAACTCGGAGATCCTACTCCAAATCCTTTATTACAAGATCCCAACCATCCCGATCAATACAATATAACACTACTTACAGATGATTTGGGTATAGGTAACCATTATATGCAAATTACTGCTGAAAAAGCCAATCATACAACAATCTTAGAGAATTTTAAAATTTTCATTGAAGAGAGAGGGACCAATTTCGATTTACTCTTAAATAGTACTCAACCTCCAGTGAATTATGTTGTTGAACTAGAAGAAAGAATCAATATTACAGTATTTTTTGAAGACAGTTTGACGAACAACTTTCTCGATAAGGCGAATGTTACCTTAATAGGATATGATAATTTAACGAAACACCCAGATTTCGACCAATACAATATTACATTATTAGGATCAGATTTGAAAACTCAAGGATTTAATTTTTTAACTGTCTTTGCGTATAAAGAAAACTATCAATCTCATTCTGAGACCATAAGGGTCGAAGTAGTTGAGAAAAATACAAGTGTTGAATTATACTTCGATGGTAATAATGTAACATTAACTCCGACTATTACACTCCCAATAGGCAAGAATTTACTAATTACAACAAAATTCGTGGATAAAAACAATGTTTCTATTCAAGGTGCAACTGTGAGACTGATAATTAATAGCTTAGACATAATTTTAAAGTGGAATCCTGCTACAAAAGATTATAATTGTACATTGAATACAAATCTTTTAGGTATAGGAAATAAATTACTTCCAATTGTATGTGAAAAAACTAATTATCAGACGAGATCAAGAGACTTAGGCATTAATATTAGGAAAGTAAAGACAGATATCACCACAGAAGATGGAAAAAGCAAAATAGAAATTAAGCCAGGAGAGAATGCCAAAATAACAATTGAGGTACTAAATTTAGATTTTGGAGGAAAAATATCGGATTGTGATGTAACATATGACTGGAAGCACGGAGATGGTGATGCTGATGAGGAGAACGATGGAGAATATGAGTTTGAATTAGAAAATGTACCTGAGGGGACTTATACAATAACGATAAAAGTCTATAAAGCAGGGAGCATCTATGAATTTGAAGAATATGAAATTACATTAGTAGTTAAAAGATCAGCAGAGGAAGATTGGCCTCTTTGGCTAGCACTAATGATAATTGGTGGAACCACTCTAGCTTTAGCTTCTTATATCCTATTACATCATAAGTTTAAAGTTCCTCCACCAATAAGAAGACTTAGAAAATTCAGAAAAACATTAAAAAAAGAAGATGCACCTAATGTTAAGCATATAAGTTTCGATAGTGCTGTAACCTCTAAGTATGAAAAAAAGAAAGCTTTGGCTGAGAAAGCATCAAAAGGAGCTGGAAAAAAAGGCGAATTATTAGAAGAAGGCGTTGAATTCGCAGCAAAATAGTCAATTTTTTTTATTTTTCATTATTTTTTTTTAAATGAATTTTTAAACGTTTCGATAACCTAAATCCATCATCATTCCGTAGACAATTGCTAATATAACATTTTTAAGGGCGGGATGTTCTCCACTCGGAAAATTAGTTCTATTTATTAAAAATGAGGTAATATTCTTCACTATGTGGCGAGTTTCTGGTTTTTCTTCATAATATTTGATTATTTTGGTTCTATATTCTTTCATAAAAGATTCATGTTCTAATATAATTTCACGCACATTTTCTTTTCCATTAACAACTCCAAAATGACCAAAACCAGCTCTTAACGGAGTTAAATTCTTCAAGTTTCCGAGTGTTTCCATATATTCTTTATATCTAAAATAGACTGGCATTGAAGTTGGCAGAGTCAATAGTTTAGTAGAATGATACATTGTACCTACAGCCTCTCCAAGAAAAATAAATTCAATCTCATTATCTTTAATGAAAACAGGACATTGATGGTCTGGTGTATGACCTGGAGTTTTCAGAATGGATAGTTTTATTTCTTCCCCATTTACCATAAAGATATCATCAGCTTCATAAAGATTGGGTTTATCACCAAAATTTCTTGTTGGTTCTATGATTTTAAATGCGTTATCTTCAATAGGCTTCATTTCACCAATAAAATCTCCAAACGTACTCTTTGCTCGATTTAAATGATTGAAATAATCATTCAATAACTCTTTTGTTTTTAGATTTGTAACAATTTTTACATCAGGATTGTGTTTTTTTATTATTTCATAAAGTTTCCACATTCCGCCATTATGATCAAAATGATGATGTGTTGTTATAAGATATTTTATGGAAGAAAAAGGAATTTTATTCCCTTTGAGATACATTAATAAAACATTAATTTCAAGAGAAGACCCACAGTCAAGAATCACCGAGCAGTCATCAAATTCGCCAATATAACACGATAGAATTCTGCTTACTTTGAATTCCTTTAAATCTATATGATGTAGATATCTATTAATTTTCCCAGAATCAACTGTAATTGCTTTTTGCGACATCTTAAATTAATTAATTATAATTAGAATAATAAATATCTGATTTTAAAACTAAATTGATATATTTAAAAGTAATTAAAAGAAAAAGAAAAATTTCTAAAAAAGTTAAACATTCAACTTTTTTCTCCAGAATTTCATTTTATTTTTTAGCTGTTTTTGTTCCGCTGCCGTTAAACTATTTTCATCAAATTTTAATGAACTAATTGCTAAATTTATTGGTGCAATAACCCCCGAATAGCCTCTCTCGCTCTCTATCTCATCTTTTAATAATACTAGTTTTGAAGCGATATTAGCACCTGTGTTGTGGGCAACAGAATTAAAGAGATCATCAAATTTTTGTGAGAGAGAAGATCCTTTTCCTGAAACAGATTTCACTGAAATTCCTGGCGAGATTGCTTCAGGTATTTTTACTCTCTTCATCTTTGAAGGTACTACTGGTCGTGCTATAGGTTCTGGTTGTTTAATAGGTTTTATTTGTTTAATTGGTTTTAGTTTTTCTTTATATGTCGTAACAGGTGCGGGTTGACTTCTCTGAGCTACAACTTTAGGAGCCGAAACCCCTTTAGGAGCCGAAACCCCTTTCTGAGCTCCAACCCATGCGTCCTCTAAGATTGGGACAAAAATCTTAATATGCTCTTGAATAATACTTCCAATACCTGCAATTTCTGTTCCATAATCTGTTTTTGAAAGAACACATAATACAACTTCTTCATAATCTTTATTAATTCCCCATAAATTCTGTAATTTACGATTTCGTACCGAAACATTATCCAGATTGTCGAGCTCACGAAGCAATGCTACGTGTTCGGGATCGGCTAAATCTATATTTGTAGCAACTCGAATATTAACATGCATTTTGCATGCCTTAATTGAATCAATACTAACATCTGTAATTTGGGGTGCAACAATCAATACTCTCATTTTAGCCTGTGAAATCTCATCATTAACATGCGCCTTAGCACCTTCAATAGATCTTATAAACCAAATATCCTTCATAGTTAATGCCGCAGCACCCATTCCACCTGATATTGCCATATCCCAAAATTGCTTCGTTGCTCTTTCGCTTAATTCGAGCCTTTTTAAGATATCACCTAAAATTTCATTTAACGTACTAATTATTCTCGTTGAAAATGTTTCTCGTAAATTACCGAAAGAACCAAAAACGCTTTCAGACATTCCACCAAGCTTTTCTTCTGCCATCGTTACGGCTTTACTAAAATTTTTACTTATATCTCCGAATAGTTCTTTGATCGCATCTCCAGATTCTGCTGTGGATGTCGTGATGCCTTTAATATTATTAACTGTGTCATCAATTGTTTGTTTTAATTTTGAAATTAGCCTTTGATTAAATTGGTCTGTAGTA
>Ga0114919_10001936_pt1 | contig 16693 bp, 16 predicted proteins | sample BlataG_FD_88682 | JGI IMG/M metagenome (GOLD analysis project Ga0114919, IMG submission 88682) | Deep subsurface microbial communities from Black Sea to uncover new lineages of life (NeLLi) - Black_00105 metaG | ecosystem: Environmental > Aquatic > Marine > Oceanic > Sediment | place: Atlantic... | reverse complement strand
TGTTTCTCTGCGTTTAAGTAGAGTACCTCAAAAATTTCTTACTCCCTAATAAGCGCCATAATCCCCACCATAGCCAGGAAGGCAAGACCGGCGCCAAAGTAGAAGGGGGCGGCGGGGCTGTAAGCCTGCCACAGCCACCCGGCAATAAGGCTGGCGGGCAAAAGGGTGAGACCAACCACACCATGATACAGACCGTAGGCGGTGCCCCTCTTCTCCTCGGGAACCAAATCAGCGACAAAGGCTCGAGCCACGCCTTCTACTATTCCATAGTAGACTCCATAACAGGCAAAGAGCAGCCAGACCTGCCACAGCTCTGACGCCAGAGCAAATCCCAGATAGACCAGGGCATAGATAAACCAGCCCAGGGTGATAACTCGCCGCCTCCCCAGTCGGTCGGAAAGCATCCCCGCCGGTAAGGAGGTAACGGCGTAGGCGATATTAAACAGGACCAGCATCAATACCACATAGATAACCGATGAGCCCAGGTTTTGTGCCCTCAGAATGACAAAGAAGTCGCTGGAATTGCCCAGAGTAAACACTGCCATAATAGCCAGAAATAGCTTGAAACGGGTGTCAAAGCCAGCGGTTAATCTATTTCGGGATAACTCACGGTCAGCACTACTGGCTGGTGAGGACTCTCTCCTCTCACGGACAAAAAATAGCAGAACTAATACTGCCAGCACTGCCGGTACCACGCCCACCAATACCAGCCACTGGTAGGTCTTCAGGCTGAGCGCCAGTTCCCCACCCTGAACCAGGTAGATAATGATAGCGGCTATTGCCAGCCCGAGGACAGCACCCGTGGTATCCATAGCCCGGTGCAGCCCAAAGCCCTTGCCCCTTTCCTCAACGGAGACCGAATCAGCCACCAGGGCATCGCGGGGCGAAGTGCGGATGCCCTTCCCCACCCTATCGCCGAATCTAATTGCCAGCACACTACCCCAGCTAGCCGCTAGATACATAAAGGGCTTAGCTATAGTAGAAATACTGTAGCCTAATACCGCCAGAGGCTTGCGCTTTCTTACCCTGTCGCTGAGCCAGCCGCTGAATATCCTTAGAAGAGCATCAGCACCCTCTGTCAACCCCCCGATAAGACCTATAATAGGAGTTCCCACCCTCAGCACATTGGATAAAAAGAGGGGGACAAGGGTAAAAATCATCTCGCTTGAGACATCGGTCAGCAGGCTGACTATACCCAGAAAGAAGACATTAGGGTTAAGACCAAAGACCTTGCGCCGCTCCAGATAGGCTTTATCAGTTACCGGCAGCTTCATAATAGCTATCCAGTATACCATTCCCTTGCTCTGTAGGAGAAGCCAATATAGGGGCAAGGTTGCTTGACACTGGTAGGGCTAATAGCTACAATAATTTTTGTGCCGAGGTAGCTCAGTCGGTAGAGCACTTGACTGAAAATCAAGGTGTCCCCAGTTCGATTCTGGGCCTCGGCACCATAAATAAAAGCGGAAGTGGCTCAGCGGTAGAGCATCTCCTTGCCAAGGAGAGGGTCGCGAGTTCGAATCTTGTCTTCCGCTCCAATTTGGTTATCAGCCGAAGTGGCGGAATAGGCAGACGCGGCAGTCTCAAAAACTGTTGGAGGGCGACCTCCATGTCGGTTCGAGCCCGACCTTCGGCACTATATAAAATGCCGAGTTGTGTAGTGGTAGCACGGGGGACTTTGGATCCCTTAGCCCTGGTTCGAATCCAGGCTCGGCAGCCACTTTGCAGCAACCTATAATTTCCTACCCCCGAACTTAAATATCACCTTAGCCCCAGTGGCATCATCCACCGAATACATGGGAGGATTCTTACCCTCCTAGCGTAGAGCGGATAAATTTGTTGAAAGTGAGCCTTTATACGGTGGGGGTTGACAAAAAAGGGGGCTGTGCTGTAGCATAGACGGTATTAAATTTGAAAGGGGGTTTTATCGCCGCCAAACACAAATAAATAATTATATTTAGGAGGTGTTTGTGGTCTTGAAACATAAATGGATTTTCTTGTTGCTGGCGATGGTGCTTGTCCTATCACTAGTAATGCCCGGGTGTGCTGAAAAGAAAGAGCCCTGGGGTGGTGGAGAGCCAGATAACAGAGTTTTTATCCTGGAGGACCCCTTGGAATTCTGGGGGTTTAACGCTACAGTGAAAAAAGCCGGCAATGTGGACTGGATTGCGGAAAACCCAAAGGCAGCTGAACTTATCCGCCAGGTGAAGATGACCGCCAACGATATCGGCTGGATGATGGCGGAGGTAGAAAAGCAAGGTGATGACTCGGCAATACTTGAAGCACTCGCCAGAGAATGGATAACAGAACACCAAAAGGAGGTAGATTCATGGCTTGAGGCTGCTGCTGGGGTTGCTGGAGAGCCAGCAGAGAAGCATGTTATCTTCACCTCCGGAGCCTGGTCAGGGGACTGGCTAACTATCTATGTACCCAAGATACTGCTGGAGGAGGAAATGGGCTACACCACAGAGATAGCAGACCTGTCTATTCCTGCCGCCTTTGCCGCCGTAGCCGCTGGTGAGGCTGACCTGTGGACCGATTCCTGGCTGCCCAATCAGCAGCATCTCTGGGACAAGTATGCTGACAAAATTGATTCTCTGGGTGTAATCTACGGCGGAGAGCCAACTCCAGAAAACATATGCCTACAGGCTTGGTTTATACCCAAGTGGGTATCCGAGCATTACGGTATCACTAGTATAACTGATTTGGACAACCCGGAGTTTGCCAAGATGTTTGATATTGATGGTGACGGCATCGGCGACCTTTTGGGCTGTGACGCTGCCTGGACATGTGGCGTAGCCAATGACGAGATGATAGTTGAGTATGGTTTGGATACTCTCTACGAGCAGCAATATGGGGCAGAGACAATGATGACCGCTGCCATTGAGGGACGCCTGAAAAAGGGTGAGCCAGTACTGTTCTACTATTATACGCCGCACCCGTTCTTTATTACGTATCCCATCACCGAGTAAGGTTAACTCTGTTTAGGCGATAACAAGGGAAGCCCTGGGCATTCGCCCAGGGCTTCTTACTCTAAGTCATAGTAGCCTAGGCAGCCTTCGCTCTTCTTCTCACCTTGCCCAGGGACTGGGTAACCCTATCCAAGACCATAGCGATGAGGATAATAGCAGTTCCCGCCACGAATCCCCGCCCAATGTCCACCTGTCCCAGTGCCATGAACACCTCTCGACCCAACCCTCCGGCGGCAATCATTGCTGCCAGCACCACCATAGACAAAGCGAGCATGATGGTCTGGTTAATCCCAGCCATGATGGAGGGCAGCGCCAGGGGTAACTGCACCTTAAATAGGAGCTGGGAAGAAGTGGAGCCGAAGGCATGGGCTGCCTCCACCAGTTCCACGGGCACCTGTCTGATGCCCAGATTGGTCAGCCGTACTGCTGGGGGCAGGGCGAAGATAACAGTAGCCATCACCCCCGGCACCTTGCCGATACCAAAGAACATCAGGGCGGGAATTAGGTAGACGAAGGCAGGCATGGTCTGCATGGCATCCAATATAGGTCGTACTATGGTGTCCACACGGTCACTATAGGCACAGAGTATGCCTACAGGAATACCCAGCACTACCGAGATGAGCACTGCGGTAGCGATAAGCGCTAGGGTAGACATGCTGAGGTCCCAGAGCCCAAGCATGCCGATGAAGTACATGGCAGCGCCAGTGAATATGGCAATACGGCGTCCAGCCAAACGCCAAGCCAGTAGTATCATGAGCGACAGCACCGACCACCAGGGCAGCCAGAGTAAAAACTTCTCCAGGTTGTTCAGCACTGCTGCAGTAACATCCTTTATAATATCGAAAAACACTGCCCAATTAACTATAAGCCACTCCACCCCGGTATTCACCCACCCACCCAAGGGCAACTGGTAAAAGCCCCCTCTGTAGTCACCCAGAAGCCAGCCAAGCAATATGACAAACCCAACCACTCCAAGCCAAATCAGCACCCGGAAGAATGGGCGCTGGGTAATCTTCTTGGAGGGCACAGCCTCCGCTGTTTCTGTCTCTTCGTTCGGAGAAGTGCTAGGTGGTGTCATTGCTGTTCTCCTTTCCCATCATACCCAATAATAGAGCCACGCGGGGCACCTCTCCGATAAGCCTTCCCCCTTCATCAACTACAGCCACCGGATTATCGCTGCTGGCTGCCAAGGGTATCACCTCTTCAATCGGTTGGTCAGGCCCAATCTGAAGGGCATGTTCCCTCGCGACCTCGTCCAGCCTTTGGACATGGCGGACAATTGCTCGCGCCACCTCGTTGAGCGTGATAACCCCTTTCAATCGGCCCCAAGAATCAACTATAAAGGCACGGCGAATATTTTTCTCACTCATCGCGTGCAGGGCTACCTTCGGTCCCTGCCAGCTGTATAACTTAAGCTCCGGCTCCCTCATGATGTTTCTAACCGAGACGACCTTACTTCGGGGCACATCACGGACAAACTCAGTTACATACTCATCAGCCGGGACGGATACTATCTCTTCAGGGCTGCCGATCTGGACGATTTGACCGTCCTTCATGATGGCAATGCGTTCACCCAGTTTGAGCGCTTCATTAAGGTCGTGGGTGATGAACACGATGGTCTTATGCACCACCGACATCAGGTTGATGAATTCGTCCTGCATCTGGCGGCGGATAAGGGGGTCGAGAGCGCCGAATGGCTCGTCCATGAGTAGTACCTCGGGGTCTACCGCCAGCGCCCGCGCCAGACCCACCCGCTGTTGCATACCGCCGCTAAGCTCATCGGGATAACTGTTCTCCCAGCCCTTGAGTCCTACCATCTCGAGCGCCTCCAGCACCCGTTTTTTCCGCTGTGCTTTGTCCACGCCCTGCACCTCAAGCCCGTAAGCCGCATTGTCGACCACTGAGCGGTGAGGGAATAGGGCGAATTGCTGGAATACCATGCACATCTTATGGCGCCGGGTCCTCCTGAGCTTCGCCCCACTCATGGTGGAAAGGTCAACTCCATCGATGAAGATTCGTCCCATGGTGGGCTTGATGAGCCGATTGATGCAGCGGATGAGAGTGGACTTACCACTGCCGGACAGCCCCATAATCACAAATACCTCTCCCTCTGTGACATCAAAGGAAACGTCTCTCACTGCTATCACGTGGCCGGTCTGCTCCAGCACTTCCTCCTTGCTCATGCCATCCTTTATCAGATTGAGAGCATGTTGTGGGTTACGGCCGAAGACCTTCCACAGATTTTGACACGAAATTTTCACCATAGGTTTTTCCATTTCACTCATAGGCTCTTTCCCCTTTCTTGCAGCGGCAGAGTTGAGGACAATGGACAGTTCGGTCAGGAGTGAGAAGTAGCAAGGAAGCTGAAAGCGAAGCAAACACGAGGATACAAAAGATTTCGCAGGTATTTCCTTAAGACTAGCTTAATTTTAAAGACCTCCTCAATCTTTCTGTCAGAAAACTGGCGCTACTTTTATACCACATAGGCTTTGGTCAGTCAAGGCGGGTGAGAAGCGATTAGTAGAGCGATGGGCTGTTGAGGGGCGGGGAGACATAATGAGCAAGGCAGGCGGGTTAACCTCCGTAGCCGGCTGTGGAAACCCCTGACCGTCCTGCTCATTGGTGCTATTTCAAAATAGAATAACCCTTTAATGGCATTTCTTCACCCAGTATCTTACCCTCCTTGACAGGCATATATTGATATGCTATGCTAATTACGAACGTATGTCCATAATTAGCCTTTCGTCCTTTCAGGGAGATTAAGCACTATGGGTAGGGCACCGAAATGGCGTCGGGTTACCTTTATACCTGAGATAACCTACTTCAAGCCTGTCGGCTCCCCACTCAAGATTCCCAAAGAGGTCAATCTCTCCATTGAAGAGGCTGAAGCCATACGCCTCAACGACCTTGAGGGGCTGGAGCAGAAAGAATGCGCTCAGAGGATGAGCATCTCACGACCTACCTTCCACCGGGTGCTGGCATCGGCTCGAAGTAAGCTGGCTGATGCCCTGCTTAACGGGAAGGCAATACGGATTGAAGGAGGCAACTTTGAGATGGCGGTTCGCCGCTTCCACTGCCTTAACGGTCACGAATGGGATGTTCCCTTTGAAACCTTGATAGCTGCGCCTCCCCAATTCTGCCCTACATGTAACACTCCCAACATCCTGCCCCTCCAGCCCTATGCACCTGGCTGGGGTGGAAGGGGCTGGGGAAAGCGCCGCAGAGGAAGGCATAGCCCCTGATGGAGGGTCTTTTTCATGGGAATCGGGAAAAATGTTCAACAATTATTGAATGAGTTACCCAGCGGGGTTGAATTGGTAGCAGCAGCAAAAGCAAGGACGGCTGAAGAAGTGCTCCAAGCAGTGGAATCAGGCGTAAAGATTGTGGGGGAAAATTATGTCCAGGAAGCAGAGGGAATCTATGGGGTGATAGGAAATAAAGCAAGATGGCACTTCCTAGGACACCTCCAAAAAAATAAGGTAAAAAAAGCGGTAAGACTGTTCGATATGATAGAAACCGTTGATTCTGTTGACATAGCAAGAGAGATTGATAAGCGATGCGCTCAGATTGGTAAAGTGATGCCGGTATTAGTAGAGATAAATAGTGGCAGAGAGAAACAGAAATCAGGGGTATTGCCAGAAAGTGCCGAACAGTTAATAAGGGCAATTTCAAGCTTGCCAAACATAAAAGTGATGGGGCTGATGACCATGGGTCCTCGTTTTGGAAACCCTGAGGATTCAAGACCCTATTTTGTAATTACCAGAAAGTTATTTGACCGGATTAAAGCGCTGGAACTGCCCAATATAGAGATGACATGTCTTTCCATGGGAATGACAAATTCTTACAAAATAGCCCTAGGGGAAGGGGCCAACATGGTAAGAATAGGGACCAAGATATTTGGAGCCAGAAACTACAAAGTATGATAATAGAGACCTCATCAATATGAGCCACCGCCAAGAAACTGCCCCTTGACGAAGTGAAGCCTTAGATTTACTCTATAAGGAAGGTGGGACAAATGGCTCAAGAGGAAATGGAAGGAGAAAGATTAGCTCAGGAAGAGCTAGTTAGAGAAAGAATAGATGAAAAGGGAAACAAGTGGAGAAAGGTTTACTTCGGTGGGGGAGAACATTTCAGAAACTGGTTAGAGCAATGTAAGGAATTAGGCGAGGTTGAGGTGGAAGAAGTAGACTCCACAGGATTTAAGTGCTTTGAGGAGGCTGGTGAAAAATTATATAGAATTTGGCTGAAGGTGGGAGAAGAAGCGCCCCCTGCTGACCTAGAAGCGGACGAAGGCTAGCCGAAATGAAAAAAACTGCGCTATCGTTGTTGGCAGTTTGAGGAAGTGAATAAAAGGTGCATTGAATGCGGGCAAATGCTAAAATAAGCCATAATCAGAGTCAGGAGGTTAGTTAATGGCATACAAGATTACAGACGAGTGTATTAGCTGCGGAGCCTGTGAACCAGAGTGTGTAAATGAGGCAATCTCTGAGGGAGAGGAAATCTATGTGATTGACCCCGATAAGTGCACCGAGTGTGTGGGCAACTTTGAATTACCAAAGTGCGTCGAGGTCTGCCCGGTGGATTGCTGTATACCCGACCCCGACCATAAGGAAAGCCGGGAGCAACTGCTTGAAAAATGGCACAGGCTCCACCCGGGTGAAACCCCGGCATCTACCTAAAACCCTTTAGCCTTAACTGCCAGCTTGACTCCGACTTCGGCAAAGGCAATAATGATAAGCGCGCCTTCTCTGTGCGTTCCCCGATAGCTCAATGGTAGAGTGGGCGGCTGTTAACCGCTAGGTTGTAGGTTCGAGTCCTACTCGGGGAGCCAAGTTTACTCCATACCGCTTCAAGCTGTGGAGAGCCAAATGGGAAAGCGGAAACTTCAGGTATCCAGTGAACGTAGTGTTCATACCTACGGCTATCTTCATAGTGCTGCTGAATGGGCGCTGGAGCAGGCAGAAGGAACTGAGGAAGGCAGGTTCTACAACTGCATGAGCTCCATCATACTCTCGGCGTTCTGCATTGAAGCATACCTTAACCATATTGGCAGCGAGCTCCTCCCTTATTGGGATAAAGAGGTCAAGAGAGGCCTTAGCGTACAGAACAAGCTCAAAATCATTTGTCATCATTTGAATATGGCTCCTGATTACTCACGCCCTCCGTTCCAATCCTTCAGACACATCGTCAAGTACCGAAACCTTTTAGCCCACGCCATAACCAAGAAAGTATCGGAACAAGGGACCAAAATAGTTAGTGATGGTGAGCGAATGAGACAGCCTGAAACCTGGTGGGAAAAACACTCTAATCTCAAGACTGCCAGGCGATGGCTGGCCCATACCGAGTCCATGATTACTAAAATCCATGAAGTTGCTAGGGAAGGCGATATTCCCTTCGGGATACTGTCAATAGGTAGCTCCCTCGGCACATTAGTCAAGTAATTCGAACCATCACCTTGACCCTATCCACCCCCCTTTTAACTTTTCTCTTTCTCCCCAACCCACCCACCCTCAAAGGCTACGCCCTTAAACCCCCGCCTTATTGGGGGGGTTATATCCCCCTCGCTCCACTGAGGAGTCTCAGACGCTTCATTGGGGAGTCTAAGAGGGACACTAGCCCCTATAGGGCGGGAGGGTGGGAACAGTAAGCATCAGTAAACAATCTAGGCCTCCCCTCCAACCCTCTTGTATCTTTTCCCACCCACCACCCTTAAGGGGGGATTAAAAGGAACGAAGCCCCAAATATATTACAGGAAGTCTTAGAGAGGCGAAGCCTCTCTTTTTTTATCCTTCCCCCTCCCTTGGTAAGGGAGGGGGACAAAGGGGGTGGGTTGCTAAGTAAATGTCTAAGGGGGTGAGGTGCAGAACTGACACCCCAAATTTGAGCGCTACCTATGCCTGTGCTATAATTTCCTAGTAGGAATAAATCGCTATGTGGGACAGATTAGAGCAAATAGAGCGGCATTACCAGGAGCTAGACCGGCAAATAGCCAGGCCTGAGATAGCCACTGACCCAAAGCAATTGCAGACCTTGGCTCAGGAGAAGGCTAGTATTGAGGGCTTGGTAACTAAGTATAGAGAATACAAGGCAACCTCCAAGCAGCTAGAGGAAACAAGGGCAATGCTAGGAAGCAGGCTAGATGAAGAAATGAGCGCCCTAGTCAAGCAAGAGATAGAAAACCTAGAGATGAAGCTAGAGCGTCAACTTCGTGAGCTAAAGCTCGCCCTCCTGCCCAAGGATGCCAATGATAAGAGGGACATCATTGTGGAAATCCGGGCTGGAGCCGGTGGCGATGAAGCCGGTCTATTTGCTGCCGACCTCTTCCGCATGTATACCCGCTATGCTCAATCTAAAGGCTGGGGAATAGACATTATTGATAGTAATGAGAGCGGCATTGGCGGCTTTAAGGAAATTATATTTGAGATAAAGGGTAAAGGCGCCTTCAGCCGTCTGAAGTATGAGAGAGGGGTGCATCGGGTGCAGCGAGTGCCCGTTACTGAATCCTCAGGCAGAATTCATACCTCAACAGCCACAGTAGCTGTTCTTCCCCAAGTCGATGAAGTAGAGCTAGCTATCAATCCCGACGACCTTAAAATTGATTTCTACCACAGTCGGGGGGCTGGGGGACAAAATGTAAATAAGGTAGCTACTGCCGTCCGTATTACCCACCTGCCTACCGGCATAGTAAGCGCCTGCCAGGATGAGCGCTCACAGCTAAGAAACAGGACAAAGGCGATGTCCGTGCTCCGAGCCCGACTCTTAGATTCGGAGCAGCGCAAACAAGAGGAGGAAATAACCAAACAGCGTCGTTCGCAGGTGGGCACCGGCGACCGGGCAGAAAAGATAAGAACCTACAATTTCCCTCAAGACCGTGTTTCCGACCACCGCATTGGTCTAACCCTCCGTAATCTGCCTCGATTCCTAGACGGGGAGCTTGATGAGCTCATAGATACCCTAGCCACCAGTGACCGGGCAAAACAGCTAGAGGGGCAACTGGCGTGACCCTAGGAGAGGCTCTCGGCCGCGCCAGGGGCATTCTTGCTGGAAATAATATCGACGATGCCCCTCTGGAGTGCGAGCTACTGTTGAGGCATGCCTTAAAAATAAGCCGAACCCAGTTATATCTAGACCTAGACCGTGAATTAAGCCCCAAACAAGAGGAAGCCTTCTGGCGCCTGATGCAACGCCGCCTTAATGGCGAGCCCACAGCCTATATAACCGGACATCGCGAATTCTACGGGCTTGATTTCTATGTCGACCCCCGCGTTCTCATCCCCCGACCGGAAAGTGAGCTGCTGGTAGAAACAGCTCTCGGTCTGGCTCAAAATCACCCTTTGTTCTCTATAGCTGAGATTGGCACCGGCTGTGGGGCTATTGCCATCAGCCTGGCGCTCGGCCTACCAGAGGTCAAGATTTATGCCACTGATATATCAGCCGCCGCCCTCAAAGTCGCCCTGCTTAACTGCCAAAAACATGGGGTGGTAGATAGAGTTCATCTCCTCCAGGGCGATATGCTTGACCCTGTGCCTGAGCCCGTTGACCTTATAATAGCCAATCTCCCCTATGTCGAGGAATCGGAATTAGCCCGAGCGGGTCCAGCCAAATTTGAGCCACTGCTGGCGCTAAACGGGGGCTCAGACGGAATGGAAAGGATACGCCAGCTCTGCCGCCAGGTGGGCAGCAAGCTGCGACCCACCGACTATCTGCTTCTGGAGATTGGACAGGGACAAAGAAGAGCAGTAACCGCCTTCCTGCACACCCTTTTCCCCAATGGTGAAATAGAGGTCGTGCCTGACTTGAGCGGCATAGACCGGGTGATAAGCCTCAGCTTAACCGCCAGCAAACCTGAGCTTGCCAATGCCCGACCAAGTCAATTATAAAAAGGAGCCAGATAATGGCGACTCCAAAATTAGGTTATCTGCTAAAGTTGCCCAAATTTGACCATCTAGAAGCTAAAACTATTGAGGAAGCGTGCTCTTTGCTGGCTAAATACAAAGACAAAGCCAGGGTAGTTGCCGGCGGCACTGACCTGCTGGTGTCAATGAAGAGAAGGGAGATAAGCCCCCAGTATATAATCAACATCAAAGCTATCCCCAACCTAGACGGCATAAGCTATAGTCAGAAAGACGGGTTGCTGATAGGCGCCCTCACTACCTTGGCTGCGATAGAAAGCTCACCCATGATTCAGGAGAGGTTCCCCATACTATCTTCTGCCGCTCATCAAACCGGCCCTCCCCATATCCGGAATGTGGCCACAATAGGGGGTAATCTATGTAATGCTGCCCCTTCAGCCGATATGGCTCCATCCCTAATCGGGTTAGGAGCCAAGGCAAAGATAAAGGGGCTCAAGGGAGAAAGGGTGGTTACTGCTGAACAGTTTTTCATCGGTCCTGGCGTGAGCATCCTTCAAGCTGGCGAAATACTGACCGAAATCTAGGTGCCAAACCCGCCGTCTCATACCCGAGGGGTATACCTGAAATTACCTGCCAGAACAACAATAGACATCGCTGTGGTGGGAGTGGCAGTTGTAGTTACACTAGATGCCAAAGACATAAACATAGTTGATGTCAAGATAGTCCTCGGTGCGGTTGCCCCCACTCCGATTAGGGCTCGCCAAGCCGAGGACATAATAAAGGGAAAGGCGGCCGACAATGAATTGATAGAGAAGGCAGCCCAAGCCGCTGCCAATGAGGCAAAACCTATATCTGACGTTCGTGGCCTGGCTAGTTATCGAAGGGAAATAGTCAAAGTATTAACCAATCGAGCGCTAAAGCAGGTAACCACGCAGGAAGGTTGGTTATGAAGCAACTGATTCAGTTAAGGGTGAATGGAGAACTCCATGAAGTGAGAGTGGAGCCGTGGAAAACACTGCTGGAGGTGATTAGAGACGATATCGGATTGACCAGTCCTAAAGAGGCGTGCAGCACCGGTGAGTGTAGCGCCTGCACTGTCCTGGTCAACGGGAAGCCGGTCAACTCATGTCTGGTGCTGGCAGTGGAAGCCCAAGGTAAGGACATTTTAACCATTGAGGGACTGAGCGAGGGAAGCGAGCTACACCCGCTCCAGGATGCCTTTATCAGGCACGGCGCCATTCAATGTGGGTTCTGCACCCCAGGGATGCTGCTATCGGCTAAAGCCCTACTAGATGGGAATCCCAAGCCGACAGAGGAGGAGATAAGGGAGGCGGTTTCGGGCAACCTTTGCCGTTGCACCGGCTATAATAAAATAGTTGAAGCCATACTTGAGGTAGCCCAAAGCCAATGAAAGGATGAAAGCAATGCCACAATACTCTGTAGTCGGCAAACCAATACCCAGGGTGGATGGAAGCCTAAAGGCCACTGGTGAAGCAAAATTCACCGTTGATATAGTGTTACCGGGGATGTTATACGGCAAAATCCTGAGGAGCCCCTACCCTCATGCCAGGATTCTAAATATTGATACCAGTAAGGCAGAAGCCCTACCCGGCGTGAAGGCAGTCATCACCGGCAAGGATACCGGAGTGGTTAGATTTAGTTTTATCGATACCCCCCGTTACCCCGCCGACCAATGCCCCCTGGCTGTAGATAAGGTGCGCTTTATCGGTGAAGATGTCGCTGCCGTAGCTGCCACCAGTGAAGATATTGCCCAGGAGGCTCTGGGTTTGATAGAGGTAGAGTATGAGGAACTGCCAGCCGTCTTTGACCCTGAGGAGGCAATGAAGGACGGTGCCCCCAGAATACATGACAAAATTACACCGACCACGACCACTGCCTGGCAGGACTTTGGTGTTACCCGGGAAGCTAGACCTTATGATGCGGTAAACAACATATCAAACCAAGTTTCGATAACCGTTGGTGATGCCGAACAGGGATTCAAGGATTCGGACTATGTTCGCCAGGACAGGTTTGTAATTCCAGCCACGTCCCACGTTGCCCTAGAGCCTCATGTAGCCCTAGCCAGCTTTGATTCCTCAGGAAAGCTAAATGTGTGGTTATCACATATGGGCTACGAGCACAAACGCTATTGGCTGGCTAAGACATTGGGCATTCCCATAAGCAAGGTAAGGGTAAATAAGACATATGTTGGCGGCGCTTTCGGTGGCAAAATTAGCATGTTTCCCTACGAGTTCCTGGCTACTTTCCTGTCAAAAAAGACCGGGCGACCGGTAAAGGTAACCCTGTCACGGGATGAGGTGCTGTCCACCTGCCCACCAAGCCGCCGCATGATTATTGATGTCAAGACCGGGGTTAAGAGCGACGGCACAATAATGGCACAACATATAAAAATTATTGATGATGTTGGCGCCTATCGAGGAACCTCACCAACCGCCTTATACCTTGCCCATGTCTTCCGCCACGCCATATACAACATACCCCATGTCAAGCACGAGGGGGTTGGAGTTTACACCAACAAACTGATTACCGGACCAAAGCGGGGACATGCCTTACCGCAGACCAGCTTTGCCGTTGAATCCCAACTGGACATGATAGCTGAGGAGCTGGGAATAGACCCATTAGAGTTAAGGTTAAGGAATCTGAGAAAGAAGGGTGACATTCTGCCCAATGGAGACAGACTGGATAGCTATGGTCTCCCCCAGTGTCTGAGGCGGGCAGCCGAATCCAGTGGTTGGAAACAGAATTTGGGCAAGCAACCAAACAGGGGTATGGGCATTGGCACCGGTGGCATGTTCTGCGGGGGACATAACTACCCCTTTGGCAGTGCCGCCTTGGTCAAATTGAACCCTGATGGCAGATTTACCCTATTCACTGGTCAGACAGAATTCGGCGGTGGTGCCGATACTGCTATGGCTCAAATCGCTGCCGAAGAGCTGGGACTAACCATAGACGATATAGTTGTCGTCTCCGGTGATTCTGAGCTATGTCCCTATGATATAGGCAACTGGCTAAGCGGTGGCGTCTATGTATCAGGGCAAGCAGTGAGAAGAGCAGCCACTGACGCCAAGCAGCAACTATTAACCTATGCCGCCGAAGCCCTAGAGACAAAAATTGACCAGCTAGAAATAAATAACGGGCGTATCTATGTTAAAGCCGACCCAGAGAAGGAGGTATCCCTCTCTGATATGTATAAGTATGGCATCCAGATGCGTGGCGGAGACCCTATCCTAGGCAAAGGTTACACTAAAGCAGTGCAAGATGTTGGATTCTGGGGTGGTAGCTTCAAGGGCACTGCCGCCCTTTCCCGCGGGGGGGGTCGCTTTACTGATGCCTATGGTCTAGCTGCCGCCATTGCCCAGGTCGAGGTTGATAAAGAGACGGGTAAGGTTAAGGTATTACATATAGTAGTAGCTGACGATTGTGGTACTGATATAAACCCATTAATTGTAGAGGGGCAGCTAGAGAGCCAGGCAGTTATGGCAATAGGAGACGTGCTATTTGAAGAGGTGGCGACCGAGGAGGGGCAGGTGATAAACCCTACTCTCGGTGACTATAAGATACCCGGGGCACTTGATATACCAAAGCTAACCACCATCAGTGTCCAAGATTACGAGCCTAAGGGTCCCTTTGGTGCCAAAGAGGTTGGTGAAACCGCCCGCGGCGCCACAATTTCAGCTATTGCCAATGCCATCTGCAACGCCATTGGTGCTAGAATTTATAGCCTGCCTATGACCCCAGACAAAATCCTCAAGGCAATGAAGGATGAGAGAGGCTAGCTCTACCAAGGTCTCGGCAATACTGCTGGCTGCCGGCGAATCGAAGCGCATGGGTAAGTTCAAGCAACTAATGCCCCTGGGCAACAGTACTATGGTGGAACAAACCACCGATAACCTTTTGAGTTCCGGGGTAAGCGAGGTCATCGTAGTGCTGGGGCATAGAGCCGAAGAGGTGATGAAAAGAGTAGCCACCAAACCTATCAAGATTGCATTAAATCCAATTTACCACCAGGGGATGGGCACATCCATTGTAGCCGGGCTAAACCTGGTTGATAGCAGAGCACAGGCAGTTATGCTCGTCCTGGGCGACCAGCCATTTGTTGATAGCCAGACCATCGATAGGCTAATAGAGGAATTCGATGCCCATGATAAAGGTATTGCCCTCCCGGTCTACCAGGGTAGGAGAGGGCACCCAATTATCTTCTCTATAAAATATAAAGCGCAGTTATCGGGGTTAAAGGGCGATATAGGTGGGAGAGAAATAATCAAAGAGCACCCGGAGGACATTCTTGAGGTGGCAGTTGAGTGTGAAGGCATTAATATAGACATCGACACTATGAGCCAGGGTTCAGCTTGACACACAATCGCCCCGATGCTAAATTAATCAATTGGGGTTCTAAACTCAAGGCTAAAGCAAGCAGTAAACAGGAGGAACAGGCATTATGAATATGATTGTCTGCATCAAGCAAGTGACTGACCCTGAGGCACCACCAGCCAGCTTCAAGATTGACCCTTCCAGCAATAAGGTGGTGCCACCACCAGGTGTGTCACCGGTAATTGACCCCTATGCTGAATATGCTGTAGAGGCGGCGTTAAGGGTGAAGGACGCCCTAGGGGGTAAAATCACTGCTATAAGCCTGGGAACAAACCAGCTCAGAGACATAGTGAAAAAACCGCTAGCTATGGGGGCTGATGAGCTCATCCTGTTAGAGGATGAGGCCTTTGACGAGGGTGATAGTTGGTCAACCGCCTATGCCCTGGCTATGAGCATCAAGAAGGTAGGCGACTATGATATCATCTTCTGTGGCAGGGAGGCTTCTGATTGGAATGCTGGGCAGGTAGGCTCAGGCATTGCCGAGATACTGGGGCTACCCAGTGTAACCCTGGTCAAGAAAATAGACATCACCAATGGCAAGGCAAGGGTAGAGCGAGTAACTGATGAGGGCTATGAGGTGGTTGAGGTCTCGTTACCCGCCTTGATTACAGTAAGCAACGAGATTGGTGAGCCTCGCTACCCCACCATAAGAGGGATTATGACAGCTAAAAAGAAGGAGCCGGTTATCTGGAAACCAGCCGATATAGGGGTCGAGGTCTCCCAGATAGGGGCTGCCGGCAGGCACACCAAGCTGTTCAAGCTATTCCAGCCAGTTCGCGAAGGGAAATGCGAGATTATTGAAGGGGAGAGCCCTGAGGAGGCGGCGGTTAATCTAGCCTTAAAGCTAAGGGAAGCAAAAATACTATAAAAAAATTTAGGGGAACAATTCGTATCTGGTTAGCTTTGAGAATTGATTTTATAATTATGTCAACGAAGGAGGAAAATTTATGGCTGAATATAAAGGTGTAATGGTTTTTTGCGAGATTGCGGAAGGAAAACTGGCGGCAATCGCCACCGAGCTATTGGGCTGCGGTAGAAAGCTGGCTGATGACCTGGGGCAGGAATTATCCGCCGTGTTAGTAGGCAGTGGTATAAGCAGTTCGGCTCAGGAAGCTATTGCCTTTGGCGCCGATAAAGCGTATGTAGTTGATGACACACTGCTCAAAGATTATCAAACCGATTCCTATGTATCAGTCGTGGAAAAGGTAGTCAAGCAAGCAATGCCACAGATTCTCATTCTGGGGCAGACCTCTATCGGTCGTGACCTGGCGCCCAGGCTAGCTTTCAGGCTGAACACGGCTGCCTCTATGGGCTGCCTGGAGCTGGCTATTGACCCCGAGTCAAAGCTACTGCTGCAGACCAAGCCTGTCTATGGAGGGAACGCTCAAGCTGTCTTCACTTGCCAGTCCTACCCCCAAATAGCTACGGTTAGAGCCAAGGCAATGGCGCCTCTGGAGCGAGACGAATCAAGGCAAGGAG
>Ga0114919_10001935_pt1 | contig 16695 bp, 16 predicted proteins | sample BlataG_FD_88682 | JGI IMG/M metagenome (GOLD analysis project Ga0114919, IMG submission 88682) | Deep subsurface microbial communities from Black Sea to uncover new lineages of life (NeLLi) - Black_00105 metaG | ecosystem: Environmental > Aquatic > Marine > Oceanic > Sediment | place: Atlantic... | reverse complement strand
TGTGATCAGCGCCTATGATAGTGGAGTTCAGGTTGCCATACATGTCGATCTGCGCACCACCCAAAAAGGTATAATCCACAAAACCCCTGCAGCATGTCTCCATGATATCGCACATGCTAGATGCCATAACAGCCTTGTAGAATGTCCTAGTGTCACCGACTGAAATAGGCATCTCTGGCAATTGCGGATCTACGCCGCCAGCCTCAAACATGATTACAAGGTTAGGTGAATGGGTCCTCTGAGCAAGCATGGCGGCAGCACAGGGTGCTCCTGTTCCGACTCCCACCGTGGCGCCATCCTCAAGTTCTCTTGCAGCCACACAGATCATAATCTCGATTATATTATAGTCGGCCACTTTCCACCTCCTTGTGAAGCAATAACTCCTTCTGCCTAAGCTCATTGATCCTGTGGATCCCGCCATTTCTCTGAATGTACTCGTAATGGTCAGGACAGTCATATATATTGCGATTCAGAAACTCCTGGAACTCCACCGGATCATCCTGCACCCTTAACCACTCCTGAAGATGCTCCTCGTCAGAGAAGTACTCATACGGCATTGTACCTGGATATGCCCCATAGAGTACCTCACACACCGCATCAACGAGGTAGAATGGTATTACCGTGCTGGTGGGATCCCTACGGATCTCCTTATTGGGGATCAGCCGCTCCGTAGTGATAATCACACGCTTCGAGGCTCTAGCAAGATCATCATCTGAAATCATAATTCCCCTAATCCTCGCATTCCCGTATATGTCAGCCTCATGCACGTGGATTACCGATATATCTGGATACAAGGCAGGCTGCAGCATTAAACGCTTCCCAGTAAACGGGCACTCGGCAATCTTGCCCCCGCTGTACTTAAAGGTGTCGGTGCCGAGCATATTCCGCGTTGGTATGTATGGCACGCCCATAGCCGCAGCCTTGAGCCTGGCAGAAAGGCTGTAATTGGTCCACTCGCAGACCTCCACCTTTCCGCTCTGCATGTATTTCCTGGCACACTGAGATAGCCCCCTGGCTTCAAGCCCTACGACATAGGCGATGTCTACCCTATCGAAGACCTCGCTGGCTGCTAGGATCTGGAAATCATGTGTAGATGTGTGACCAGCAAAACCCATGTTTTTTCTGCCTTGGCGGACTATCTCGTGGCATGCCGCGATAGGAGTCCTGTTAGCTCCAAATCCACCTATGGCCAGATAATCGCCATCATGAACAAGTTCCTCTATGGCCTTTTTAAGGCTCATCAATTTGTTTGTCATCTTACGCGACTTCTTGCGGAAAAACTCCCTTGCCCTGTCCGGATCTGGATCAGTGAAAAGCCTCCCTATACCCTCTTCTATTACAACCACGATACACACCTCCAAGATATTTCTATATTGTTTATTTTAATTGTCTTAATCTCAAGCAGGATAAATTATCCATAATGCAGGGACTGTATCTGACGAAATTAACCGTGAAAGCAATGCAGTATTATATGGAAAGCTAAACCACCCAAAACCATGGTGCTAAGCACCAGTGTGGAGGAGTGAAGCACGCCCACGAACCCAGTTCGCAGACTACGCCCCCATCTTACCCCAAAATTTTACTAGCTCTAGCCAGGGACCGCGCCGTCCTGTCCAGCTTGAAGATGGTGGTAAACTCCATATTCTCGCTGATCCATAGCCTCTTCATGATAACAGCGTCGGTAAGGGAACCCTTATAGGCTAGTCCCTCAAGTAGGACTTTGGGATCTTTGCAGACCATCACAAAATCAGGTGTCTCCAGTACCTTCTCCTCGATCCTGATGTTGCCATCGTCAATCTCAATGGCGAACTGACCACCTGTGGTCTTAACCTGTATACTCCGCTTCCAGCCAGCAGTATCCTTACGGGCTCGCTCCGTCTCATTTATTTGCACTACGATATCCTGCATCGCATTGAGAGCATCTTTGTAGGTAGCTACATCGTTTTCATCGGCCACGGGAAGCCCAGGTTCTACAGCAGCAGTCCAGTCTATCTCTGACTCTTGAAGCCCTTTCCTGGCGATCTGCTCTTTGTCCAGCTCTGAAGTTGGGACGCAGAAGATATCGATAATCTCCCCAATGCGATTGTCCCGGAACACAATCTTCACCTCGGTCCCTTTAGTGACCAGACCAGGAACTAAGATGCCCGTGGTGGTGTATACGATTATGCTCAGGGCTGTGTCGGCTCCTCTCAAGATCACTCTACCTCTACCGAAGGGAGCCATGTGCTGAAACATCGAGGTGGCGAAATATGTAATGGGCGGGGTGCTATTCATTACTCCTACCTGCTCCACTTCGACCAACTCTGTGGGCGCAAAATTACAATCCGGGCACCTGGTCATGAACGGGGGCACCCTCACAATACCGCATTTGGTACACTTACAGCCCAGTACCTTCTTTTCGTCCCGCAACGCGAGGAAGAACTGCGACAGCTCGCCCATGCTTCTCCGGTAGAAAGTGAACATCGCATCGTTCACCACCAGATAATCTTTACCAGCAATGGTTACTGTTTTGCGACTAACATCTGGTATGTATTCAGAAGGTATTACTTTCTTCTCTACCATGGCTAAATCCCCCTTGTTTTCATTCGTGCTCAAGAATCAGGCACACACCGTATTGGGCAACGGTGCTACCGGTGCCATGGACAAGAGCCGCCCGGAGCTTCCTCTTAATGAGCTCACTCCTGGCGGACCAGGCTGACATTATATTGCTGGCGCCCACGGCGTGCCCGCAGTAGATGAGCCCACCGCAGGGGTTCACCAGTAGCCTGCCTCCCGGTGTCATGATCCCTTCCTCCACCAGGGCATCAGCCTGGCCTAAAGGCACGAAGCCGAACTCCGCCATGCTGATCTCGAGCTGGTGAACGAAGGCATCGTGAAGCTCCACGATGTCTATTGCCTTAATCGGGTCTTCTATTCCGGCCATCTCATAGGCGCGGTGAGCACCCAGATAGTCGGACATGATTCGGGACATTACCTTCTGGTTCTTACCAGCGAAGGAATGCTCATTGGCTTCCCCCACGCCCGTTATCCAGACTACAGGCTGACCGGTGTTTCTAGAAATGGCCTTGGCTGTCTCCTCCTCAGCAAAGATGAGGGCAGCAGCGCCCTCAGTATATACACAAATCTCCAGTTCCTTAAATGGGTAAACCACCAGTCTGGAGTTCATTACCTCTTCAGGGGTTACCTGATCAAATTGTCTCTGGGCGTAGGGATTGGTTCTCACCTGCTGGCTTAGCAGTGATGAAATCTGTGCAGTAACCTCCGGCTTAAGATCTCCCGGATGCTCGTCCATGTAGGCCAGGACCACCTCGGCGTAGCTGTCGGAAGCTGACCAGCCTATTTTCTGCTCGAAGAAACTGTCACCAGACCAGCCGATCGTCTTGATTACCTCAGGGGTAGCCGACATTGACTGAAAGTCGAAGCAGTCTGTTGCCTTCTCAACCCCCAAGACCAGGACGGTATTGAACCTCTCCGCTGCCACATAGGCGTGGGCGGCTGACATCGTGTAAGCGCCAGTAGCGCCGCCATTAGAGATACGGATGCCAAACTTGTCCTGGAGGCCTATTATGCCTTGCAGAGGGTGCTCGGGGATACAGGTCCTCTCAAAAATATCGTTGTAAATGCCGTAAAACGCAGCATCCACATCACTTGGTTCCAGCCCGGCATCCTGCATGGCGGTCATGGCGGCCATCTGGGCCAGCTCATAATAGGTCTTTTCTATCCATTGGCCCTTAAAAGGGGTGACTCCTGCGCCAACTATACCGACCTTTCTTGCCATAACAACCCTCCACGCAATGTTTGTTAATTACTACTTCTTGCCACGAAAATACAGTTTCTGGCATTTCGAGGGTTACCTTATAACCCGGGCGTTCAATTCAATGAGATTGCTGAAATATTCTCAATCAACCCCCAAGTCCCCTAATCTTGGGGGACTTTTAAAGCTGCCCCGATACATCGGGGAGACCCCCAGCCCCGATATAGGCCGAAGCGTCGGCCGACCTGGGCCGAAGCGTCGGCCGACCTGACGGCCTCGGCCTCGGGGTACCTCTTTTTCAGCAGCCTCAATATACGGCCCTTTTGATGATCAATGTGCTATCGCGTTAGGCAAAGTCGTGAACTCCGACTTGTGGCACCAATGATGAACGAACCCTATCACCAGCCGGTGCATACCCATTTTCATCCTCGGTGGTGCCGCTAGCAAGCGGCATGTTTAGATTTACAAAGTTCATAGTGGCTGCCTCTACATTGGGTTATTGCGAGCCTATTAGCGCTAGCCATGGCTATTCGGACCCGGGATAGATAACAGCTAATATCTTGGCCTCGCTGCCGCCGACGCTTTTGACAAAATGAGGCTGGCTCGAATCATAGTAAAGCGCATCTCCAGGCCCGAGGAACTCAGTTTGATCCCCGACTCGGACCATCATTTGTCCCTCCAGAACAAAAAGAAACTCCTGCCCATCGTGCGTAGAAGGCTCTTCGATGTCGCTGGGTAACAGAGTTACCATAAAGGGCTCCATCGATCGGTTCGCCTTTTCCGGGGCGAGAGATTCGTAAGAGTAGCCGTACCGCTCACTCCTTCTTTCCCCGTGGCGGGAGATGGGAAGACGCTGGTCTGCCCTCACTATGGTCATAGGTTTATCGATCCCGGGAGAGACAAAGTAACCCATCTTCGTTTCCAGCGCTTTGCCTATCTTTATTAATTCGCCCAAGGGAGGAATCATTTTATTAGATTCCACACGCTTCAAAGTATCCATATCTATGCCCGTCCGGCTGTTAAGATCCTGAAGGGTCAGACCGCGCATTTCGCGAGCATTCCTGACCCGATCGCCGAGAAGTTCTCCTTCCTTGGGCCTGATGGCAAGGCGTTCCACCTGAGATGAGTCTGTCAGAAAGTCATCAGACCCTGTGAACCCACGTTGGGACGATTTTGATCTGCCACGGGCGCTTGCGCGCTTCACCTTCTTCTCCTCCATTTTACTTCTTCCTCCTACATTGCCCTTCCAGCGACGCCGATACCGCGAGCGATTATAATCCGTAGTACCTCCGACGTCCCCTCACCAATCTCGAGAAGTCTCTGATCTCGATATAGTCTTTCGACCTTGAAATCTTTCATCAGACCATAGCCCCCGTGAAGCTGCACTGCATGATGAACACACCTATGCATTACCTCAGAACAGTACAGTTTGGCCATGGCCGCCTCCTGGCTAAAGGGACGCTCGTTCTCAGCGAGCCAGCACGCCTTGTAGAGTAGATTTCTGGCGAGCTCGATTTCGAGGGCCATGTCTGCCAGCTTAAAAGCGTTCACCTGAAACGAACTGATAGGTCGTCCAAATTGTATGCGCGAGTTGGAGTATTTCAGAGCAAGCTCGAAGGCCCCCTGGGAGCCACCAAGCCCCATGGCTGCGATGCTCAGCCGTCCTCTATCTAGAGTGGAAAGCATCTGGTGGAACCCGTCTCCCCTTTTCCCCAAAAGATTCTCCTTAGGTATAATACAATCATCTAAGAATAGCTCACCCGTATTTGACGCCCGCCACATCATCTTCCCCTTCATTTCCCTAGCCGTCAATCCGGGAGCATCCGCAGGAACAAGTAGACAGCTCAACTCTAGCTTTCCATCGCCACGCTGTCCTGTAACGGCTTGCATAGCAATAATTCCTGTCAAGGAACAAGCTGAATTCGTAATGAAGATCTTCTTGCCATTTATGACCCAATGGTCACCCTTAAGCTCAGCCCTGGTTTGAGAGCTTCCAGCGTCGGAACCAGCTTCCGGTTCCGTGAGACCGAAGGCTGCCAAGATCTGTCCAGAACAGAGGTTTGGAAGCCATTCCTTTTTTTGCTTCTCGTTTCCGAAGTAATAGATCGGTCCAATCCCCAGTGAGTTCGCGGCAGCAATTGTAGCAGCCTGAGAACCATCTACCCTCGCTAGTTCCTCCACCGCAATAATATACGAGATATATCCGATATTGGATCCACCGTATTTCTCTGAGACGAAGCAACCAAGAAGCCCAATTTCAGCCATCTTTCGTGTCAACTCGATAGAGAACTCCTCCCTTTCGTCCAGCTCTTGAGCTATGGGGGCAATCTCCTTTTCGGCGAAATCCCGAACGGCCTGACGTGTTAGATTCTGCTCTTCTGTCAAATCAAAATTCAGCGCCATTTATTATATCTCTACGTCTGGAAAAGTTTGGTGGCATGTTAAGGATCCTAGAATTCCCTGGACCAGGACATTGTTTATGTATAAATTGTCAAAGTTCAATTACAATGTTCAAATTACTAATGAGCTTGTTAGATCTGCGCGTCCATTTCTGGCGCGCACATCGTAGCCGACTTCGAGACTGTTGTCAATTGTCTCGCAAAAGTAGTGATAAAGCCCGTAATACCTTGACCAGAAGTCAGGGAGTCCGTGTCCACCTGTCTATCCATCAAGAAAGCAGGGGTGCGGGAGCAGTGCCGTTAGGATGCCTACAAAGGCTCCCAAAATCGCTACAGAGGCGTCCTTTCTCAGTAGAATGACTAAAAATTTCATAGATGAGGATGTTCCGAGTCAACTTCGGCTATGATTTCGGCCACCATCTCCGCCGTCCTGCCCACAACATTAGCGCATATTGCTATAAATTCAGGGTTGTTTACAGCTTGTATCACCGCATCCAAATCTGTCCAGTCAAGTTTGGAGATTTCAATGCAGGCGGTGGTACCGTACTCCTGCTCAAATTTCCGTACCAGGCTCTGTGCGATTAAGAGTCCGGAGAACAGGCCCCCAATCCCTTCATCGATGCGGGTGCGGCCATACTTCATGCCCAGCACCATCATTCCACCGGTCAATGCACCGCATGTCTTGCCCATGCCCAGTCCGGCACACAGGGGACCTGCCGCCTTGAAGGTCATTTCGTCCTCCAGGCCCAGTAGCTCCTGAAATGTTAGCAATACGGTTTGACTGCAGCCGTGGAATTGCAGTTCATAGTCGTGGGCCTTCTTCCTGGCTTGCTCTTTTAGAGAACCTTTAGAAATCTCCTGCGCCATGATGAAACCTCCTTGCCAGAATGGTTATGTGGGATGTCCGGATACACGCTACCCTGACAAACCGCCCCCGTAAAATGATCGGTGAAAAGTAAGTTCGGCGAATCTGATTCGATGACTCTCTTCTATCTTTCTTCCATAACAATCCAATATGCCGCTTGCCAGCGGCACCACCGAGTTATGAAGATGGTGCATGTTTACACTGACCTCATCTGTCATTTTTGCAAAGCAGGAGTCCAAATACTGGTCTGTCTGGATTCCCGCCTGCGCGGGAATGACATGGGCGTAGAGTTCTCACAGACATATCAGGACTATATTTTCGTAGCAATAGACGAACCGCTGGGCTATATGGTTTTACCGCCTTTTCACAAAATCGGCGAAATCCATAAATGCCTCTCGTGATGTGTATTTATACCGATAATTGAGCTCCCTTTTAAGTTTTTCGCTTGAGACCGCCCATGGATATCGCACCATATTGAGAGCAGGGCTGGGAAACTCGGTGATAAATGAAAGCCGGAGATTCCATGCTGCCCCGTTCAGTAAATACATTAAGCCGAAAGGAATAGATATGGGGGTATTCCCCAGCAGCTTTAGCATTTCATTAAAGGTAATTGTTCCCTCCGCACCTACATTGAACACTCCAGCCAATCTCTTCTCCAAAAGGAGATAAATAATCTCAACCAGATCATCCTCATGCACAAACTGAAAAGGTTGAGTATTTGAGGGTAGAAGCACAAATCGCTTTCTCAAGTGACGTGCAAGGGGGTCATTGAAACCGGGACCGACAACAAAGGATGGTCGCACTAAGGTCACCTTTATCTGCGGGTTTTCTGAAATGAATGCGGTAAAGATGCTCTCGATCTCTTTTTTATTTTTGCTGTAGGTGAAATCATCGTTTCCCCTCAGCCGACTGTCCTCAGTGAGCGGGAGGTCATTATCGGGGTGAAAACCGTAAGCGGTAGCCGAGCTAGTATAGAATATATGCTTCACATCCGCTTTGATGCAGGAAAGTAGGACATTCTTGGTACCATTGATGTTTATATCTTCCATCAGTTTTGTACTGTGAATCGGCGGAACAACGTATGCGGTATGAACAACCGTATCAATCCTGTGGTCTTTTAGAATATGTTCAAACCTTTCCCTCACATCCATGTTGTAAAACGTGAACTTCTCAGGACTGACGGAAGGCTCTTTGATATCGATCCCTACTATTTCTTCGACCTCGGCTTTGTCATTTAAAAGGGATAGCAGCTTCGTCCCGATGTATCCCGATGCGCCGGTTATAAATACCCTCTCCATGCTTTCACCCGATTCGATCTAGCTCCTCGCCCTCAATCCCCAGTAGGATATGAAATTAGTGAGCCTTCGGGGTACAAACCTGATTAAAACGGAATGAACAAACCAGTTTATCCTCCCCGGTATATACACCTCTTTCTCCCTTTTCATAGCCTTTATCCCTTTACGTGCTATGACAGCAGGGTCGCTCAAACCGCTGATCTTGTACCACCAGATTCTATCCGGGAAGCCTCCGCACTTCAAGATAGGTGTATTAGTATATGATGGGTTTAAAGTAAAAACCTTGACTCCGGTTCCTTTAATCTCCTGGTTTACTGCTTCGCTCAGGCTCTGCACAAAGGCCTTTGATGCGCCGTATGTCGCATGATGAGCCGTGGGCTGAAAAGCGGCGGCTGATACCACATTAAGGATCCGGCCCTCTCTGGCCTCAACCATCTGCGGAAGAAAGAGCCTCATTAGCTTAAAATAGGCGACCAGGTTTAATTTGACCAACAATTCCTGGCGATCGAGGGATATCTCATGAAAGTTTCCGTAGAGTAGGATTCCCGCATTGTTAATCAGCACATCGATCCTATCTACAGATCGCTTAACCCTTTGGTAGAGGTTTTCCGGCCCCTTTTCTTCTGAAAGGTCGATGGGGAAGGTCACAGTTTTGACTGCATATCTGTCCTGCAGTTCATTGGCCCACTTGATAAGAATGTCCTTTTCCGAGGGGTGGCATCCCAGAAAGAGATTGGAGCCCTCCTGGGCGAAGCACTGCGAAAGCTCCTTGCCAATTCCAGAAGAAGCGCCGGTAATTAGAACGTTTTTCCCCCTTAGATAGAACTTTCCCAATTCTCCATTTCCACGTTCAAAGGGGTTGGTCTTGCACTATGGTGCGAGGATAATGACCCTGACTGAGTGATATTCCCCAAAGAGGGACCCAGATGTGCGATGGGCATGTTGTGCAACGACCTCTTAGCTAACCTTCTCTAGTATATGTATGCACATGGCAGCTTCTTCAACACCTATGTTGCCTCCGCCATTTTCAGCGAGGCCGATCCGCGCTCCTTCCACCTGTCGATTTCCGGCTTCGCCTCGAAGCTGCGTAACGATCTCGTAAATCTGCGCCAGGCCTGATGCGCCAATGGGATGCCCGCGGCACTCCAGTCCGCCGCTTGTATTTATTGGTTTGGTTCCTCCAAGTTTAGTATCACCCGTTTCTGCATAAGAGCCACCCTCTCCGAGGGGACAGAAACCCATTGCCTCCGTCTGATGAAGCTCACCGAAGGCAGTAGCATCGTGCAGTTCGGCAGTGCTGATATCGTCGGGCCCAACTGCTGCCATCTCATAGGCCTCCCTGGAAAGACGTTCACCAATATCCGTTTCATCGATACCCCTGTCAACGCCCTGTCCTAGCACCGAAGCCAGTATCTTCACCGGCCGTGCATTTGTTAGCTTACTGAGGTACTTCTCCGAACAAACTATCGCGGCAGCACTACCGTCACCCACGGGCGCACACATCGACCGGGTAAGGGGATAGGCGACGGGCTTATCTGTAAGGACTTCCTCCACCGACATCGGTTTCTGATACTGCGAAAGAGGGTTTAAAGATCCATGCCAATGATTCTTGGAGCAAATTACCGCAAGCTGGTGCTGTGTTGAATGAAACCTGTCCATGTGCCACCGTGCCGCTGTGGCATAGGCGTCCATAAAGATACTTCTCCCTTCTCCCGGGGCTGTCTGATCCTCCGGTACAGCAACCTTGAATGTCTTGCCGACCTCCATGATCATGTTGATGTGTTCCATGAAGTTCTCTACATCCATGCAGGAGGCATAGGCGCCGAGGGACAGCGACTTATCGGGATGGCTGATTTTTTCCGAGCCCAACGCCAGCGCTACATCGTACATACCGGCGCGGATTCCCGTATATGCCAAGTGAAGAGCCGTGGAGGCGCCGGCGCAGGCATTTTCCACATTGGTAACGGGTATTCTATCTATACCCATGCCCCGCAGTATTACCTGGCCACGAATGGAGTGCTGATTGGAGAACATCCCCCAGAAGGTATTGGAGAAGAAAACAGCCTGAAACTCCTCCCGGCTCAGGCTGGCATCTCTAAGGACAAGTTCGATCGCCTCTTCGGCCATGGATCTGACGGTCTTATCTGGATACTTGTTGAACCGTATCATTCCCACGCCGATGATATATACGTCCTCTATTGTTCTAATGCCTCCTTTAATAGCATTCCCCCGGCTGCGATAGAAAGTGTGTCATTTGATCCATCTTCGATCATGCCAGCCCGTGCATCCCTGAAGAGTTTCTCTATGGGGAAATCCTTGCTCACGCCGTAACCGCCAAACAACTGTATGGCATCGCTGGTCACCTGAAAGGCCGCTTCGGTGCAATATACCTTTGCCGCAATGGAATACTGCACGAGGGGCGGCGTTGTATTCATATTAAAGACCATTGCGCTGCGGGAAAAAGACCTGGCCGTCTCTACCTTTATAAACATATCGAAGAGCTTCTTCTGCACCCATTGATGTTCACAGAGAGGTTTCCCGCCCTGGACTCTTTCGGTGCTGTATTGCAAGGCCATATCGTAGGCTGCCTGGGCCACTCCGGTGAAGTAGGCGCCCATGGTAGCGTTGGCGTGCCCCAGGGTGAGTTCGGTCATTGCCTCATAGCTCTCGGGATCCACGATCATGAATTCTTCGGGGCAGATAGCTTCATCGAAGAAGATTTCCCCTTGCGGCAACTCCCTCTGCCCCATTTTGTTAAGCGGCTTGCCCCGTGACACTCCCGCCTGATTGAGATCGATCAGGCATATGCCACCCCCAGCGAACCCCATTGACGGGTCGATGCTAACGAAAAGGGCCGCATCGGAGGCAACAGGACCGTTTGAAATCCACGCTGATTTCTGGCCGTTGATCACCCAGTTACTACCCTTCTTGGTAGCCTTCACCTGCTGTGAAGCGCCTGGATCGTGGAAAAATGGAGTGCCGGCCATCAGGTTATCCGAGCCATGAGCTGGCTCGGTTATACCCCAGCAACTCATAACACTGGCGTCTTTACAGTTAACGAACGGGACGACAAATCTATCGATCAGATGATCCTCACAAAGCATCGTGGCATAAAAAGAAGAGAAACAGCTGCATCCCATAGATACGGCGAACCCTACGCTTCCGTATGCCAGCTCCTCCCAGATGATATGCACCCCTAAGGGATCGATCCCGAGCCCGCCGTATTCGTCAGAGATGAGCACCAAATGGTAATTGTTTTGGTACAGCCTGCTCATGCAGTCCCACCACAGCGAGCCTTCTTTTATTACATCTTCGGGTGGCATTTTATCCAGCTCGATTGATGCAGGTCTTAGCACCTCCACGGCAAATTTATGTACTTCTTCCTTCAAGAGTTCATGTTCTTCGGTCAAGTCAAGATTTAGTTCTCTATACGGCATTGAATCCTCCCCCCATTTACGTATTCGGTGAATGCATATGCAAGTATTTTACTGGTAATCAAACACGCCCCCTGCAATCGGCGCCACTGAGGATGAAAATGGGTTTGCAGCGTATGGTGACGGAGTTGGTTCGTCATTTAGTTTCCTCATATATTGGTTGTAACCATATGTCATTCTGACCCCGATTCATCGGGGTCAGAATGATAGAGAACGTTGCTATAGTTTCGTAGCAATTGAAATCCTAAATGCCGATTCTCCAAATCTATATAACATCAAATGCCGAGGTCAGTACGAATTCTGGGTATCTGGTTTTTTATTATATTAAAGGTGAGAGGGGAGTTTAGTTTCACCCTCACCCGATATACTCCATCAAGGAAGAACTACTTGTAATCCTCAAACTTATAGATCGTTCCCTCCCCACGCTCGAACATCTCCTTTAGCCGGCGTGCCAGAGGCTTTTCAGTGAGAGTCTTGGGAAGCTCTTCAAGAATCTGGAGATATGATGGGATGTAGTTCGCCTCGAGATCTTTTTTGCATTTGTCATAGATCGACTTCGGGTCAGCAGTCCTTCCTTCAAGGGCCTGAATGGCAGCCACCAGGTCACTTTCCCCAGGCGCACCGGAAGCAGCCATTACTCCGTAGACGCAGACTTCACTTACATCGGGGTGCTGTCCAATTATCGTCTCCACATAGTCAGGCTGAATGAAGTCGCCAGCCCGGCGAAGCTCTGTGCCCTTTCGATAATCAAAGAAGTACCAGCCCTTCTCGTCCTTGTGGACCATATCGCCCGTTCTCAGCCAGCCGCCCTTTGTCTTCTCCTTTGACTCCTCCGGCTTTCCGAGGTAATCGACCTTGGTATCTCCTTTTAACATTCTGCAGATGAGTTCTCCTGTCTCCCCCGCGGGCCTTTGGTTGTCGTTCTCGTCCACAACCCTCATCTCCATGACCCCTGGAACTGGTTTACCAAAGGAACCTACGGGTCCTTGTCCCACCGGCTTGTAGGCAAATCCGCCTTCAACCGATCCATACCACTCGAGGATTTGGACATTGTATCTCTTTTCGAAAGCTTCCCAGAGCGAAAGTGGCGTACCCGCACTGATGACCATTCGAACCGGGTTGTCGGCATCATCGGGCCTTTCCGCCTCGTTGTATATACCCGCCATCATTCCGCCAAGAAGGGAGAACGAGGTGCATCCATATTTTCTACAGATATCCCATATCCTGCTCTTGGTGAAGCGGGGGCTGAAGACCGCCTTAATGCCCATACTGAACGCTGGGAAAAGGGTTACCGTCTGAGCGTTGCCGTGAGTAAGGGAGAGGCCGTTATATAGAACATCATCGCTCTGATACTTCCATACAATCTTGTTGAGAATGTTGAACAGGCCAGTCCTGTTATTACGTATGGTTACACCCTTGGGGTCACCCGTTGTGCCCGAGGTGTAAACGATCTGCATGGGATGCCGCACGTCCATTATGCGCTGCTCCACAACATCCCATGAGGTATTCTCAAGCACCTCATTCAATGCATGATATTTATCTGACACCGGGATATTCTGTTCAGGCCTGTAGGCTACGGTGGTTATCTTCAGCGAAGGTATATCATTGATAACCTCTTCAAGTTGCTCCAGGCATTCTCCAGACACAATAACCGCCTTTGCCCCGCAGTCATTGAGCAGGAACTTCAGCCGAGCGCCCCTGGTTCGGGGATCGACTGGAACCATGATAGCGCCCACAGTGGGCCCTGCCAAAACGGAGTACACAAACTCAGGATGGTTCCTCATAAAGACAGCGTAGGTATCTCCGCTGCCAATCCCATTGTTCACGAAAAGTCGGGCTATCTTGTTGGAATTCTCATAGAGGTCTCTATAGGTGAGCACATCCTCGCCTAATTCCCCTTTTTCGAAAATGTATATCTCTTTATCTGGCTCCTCATCTGCCCTTATTTCGGCAAGGTGTGAGGCAATTACCTGATTGAGATGAGCCTTACTTGACATGGACTACCTCCATTCCCCCGTTATTCTTCTTCTTCAACAGCGCCAATGAACCCGCGGGTGAAGGTGGGGAACTCCTTTTTGAATATCTCATCCCAGTATTCATCAGTCCAGAACTTATGTCTGTCAAAATAGGGATCGTTTTTGGCGACGCTTACCGACACGCTGGCTACAATGTCAACATCTTCAATTATATTGAGCGCGAAGGCAGCCATGGCTAGTGTGCTGAAGACCCGGCAGTGTAATCCCAGCCTCCAGGCCATGGCGGCGGCAGCGTCCGCCGCGATATTGAGGTTTATGTTCTTGAATTGACAACTGGGGCCCCGCGTAGTAAGCGCCTCCACCTCCTCCGCCCTGTTTAGCTCGGCGCATGTCCTGTATCCGCAGGCGCCGCAATCGTAGTTAAAATCGGATTTTCTCTTATCCCCTAGGATCAGCAGGGCGCAGGGCTCCTTTACCAGTTCCATAACGAACCTGCCATCACGGGCGGCAAGCGGTGACATGTCCCCCATGGAATAGCAGAACTCTGCGATCTCTATCATCTCCTCCTTGCCAACGCTGATGAGCTTTATGGTATTTCTGCCGCCGAACCTGAAGCTGTTGTGCGCCGCTACAGACATCAGCTCAATGGCTCTATCGAGTCCACCCTGTATCAGTTCCTCCATCTTCTTTATCGCCATTTTATGCACTCCCTCTAATGCAGCACCCTTAGCTATATATTGACCTGAACTGAGGCCAGAGCCTCTGGATAATCCGGTCATTCATGATCGCCTCATTTATCTCGGCGTACCTCTTGGGTATATCCCTGAAGGGGCTCTTCTCGGTCACGGAGATAGCCACCGCCAGGGCGAAACCAGTATTCTTGGGGACGATATTCATCCTCATGGCTGCTGCGCCGGCTGACCAGTACACGCCATAGTCGATACCGAGGTTCCTCGCCAGTGACACTATGCCATCTATAGCATAGGCGACATTATTTGCCCTGAAAACGCAGAGCGGCCCCCTGTAGGCGATTCCAGGCTCGTCGGGAAGTCTCTCCTCTTCCTTAAGGTACTCACAGGTGAGCCTGCCGCACATATTGCAATTGATATCCGCCGGATCGGTAAGGCATCGCAATGAAGGAACCACCAGAACCGCATCGGCATCCCTTAACATCGCCGCATCCCTCTTGAAGAAGTCCCATGCCTCATTTTCCTCGGACATTCGCTCGATCACCTGACACAGGTCTTCGATGGCACACTCATCATCAATTATCTGGATGGTGCACTCGCCGACACCGCCCACCCTGGGGGAGGTCGTACCTGATGCTAGTAGTAGGCGTGCCACTATCCTCACCGCCTCTTTCCTATCTTCTTCAAACTGCTTAATGCTTGCTTCCTTGCTCATGGAAACCTCCTGAACTCGATCAAACTTTAAGACCGTGTTTCTTAGCAATTTCCGGATAGGCTTTATAGGCTGGCTTCAACATCGGTAGCAGCTTTATGACCTTGGGTAGAGGCCCCTTTGCCTTTATGCGACCCTTCGCCAGCGCCACCGGCATGGATATGGACTGAAGCCAGAACTCGTGGCAGGTGTCCCCGCTGAGTTTCATCTCAATAGTGGGCTTGAGGTCGGCTGGCCCGCAGATAACCTCGCCATCTGTGGTTAACCATATTGACCCGTCGGGCTCGGTTATGGTGAACTTGATCACGATATTCGCTGCACGGTATTTCGGGCCTACCACAGGGTCATCTGCCAGGACCCTGAACAGTGTTCCCAGAACCTCGTACATCTTTTCTGTACTTTCAAATACCGGCATTTGAAATCCTCCTTAACTATTTGTTTTGCATGTGATGTCTGATCGCTCAGTTAGCTACGGGCAATATTCGCTGCCAAAGTGGTTTTGCCAGGCAGGACAATTGCATATCATTTTTGGGCACCATTAGTGCCCACCGCACAGGCATGCTATTCAGCGAGAGCAGATAAGGGGTCGTAAACTGGTCGCTGACCCCGTGTGGATATTTCTAACACGATTTGTGACGATTTGTCAAGCACTACCATGAAATGTCAAGGACCTGCGTAGTTCAGTAGTCTTGTTAAAAGAGTGTGAGAGAATTAGCATTCCCGTGACATCATGATCAGAAGTTATAGTGTTGGTGATTTGTATCTACAGAGGATTAAAAACGTTATTTCGACCATTTAACTTGGTACCGCCGGGACTCGTCAGTTTCTTTGACGGATACGTGAGCCTTATGTGATATAAGAGACTCGGGCCAGTTAAGCAGTCGGGAGTGAGAGAATTTTTAACAACATAACTTGTCAAGAATTAAGAGGGCTCCCCCTCGAGAACCCTCCTGATTTCCTATCCGTAGCGGGAGACGGGGCTCGAACCCGCGGCAACCAGATTGAAAGGAGGGGCTGCCGCTAAGCCCCATTTCCCCAGTTTTTGAACCTGAAAACCTTAGAAAACCGCCTCTTTTCCCGATAAGGCAGGTGACCGGTTTATATAGACCTCCTGCTACTTGCTTGCCTGTCAGGCAATAGCTGACGCCCTTTTACATAATGGTGGAGACGGGCATAAGTAGAACGTTTTGCACTATATTATTTCAGGAGTTCTATTCGATTTTGCTACTACGAGGTGCTATCCCTACCTACGTCACCATTGCACGAACATCGGCATGACTACATGGGTGTAGTTCTCCACGCCAACTGGCCGGATCACTCCTGGGCTTGAGGAGCTGGTCATCTCCAGGGCGACCCGCTCCTCGTGAAGCACCCCCAACACATCAGAGAGAAACTTACTGTTGAAGGCGATCTTCGTCTCCTCCCCCTCCACGGTGGCATCGATCTCGCCAATGTTGTCCCCAATTTCCTCAGTGCGTGCGGAGAGCACGATCTTGCCTGGGGTTAGCTCCTCGCCGGGAGTTATCTGGAGGCGCACAATGGCACTCCCCTCGCGAGCGAAGATGGCGGCG
>Ga0114919_10001934_pt1 | contig 16697 bp, 13 predicted proteins | sample BlataG_FD_88682 | JGI IMG/M metagenome (GOLD analysis project Ga0114919, IMG submission 88682) | Deep subsurface microbial communities from Black Sea to uncover new lineages of life (NeLLi) - Black_00105 metaG | ecosystem: Environmental > Aquatic > Marine > Oceanic > Sediment | place: Atlantic... | reverse complement strand
GGAAAGAATCCGGCATCTTTATTCTGCCGCACCCATCGGCTGGTCTCTTCCCGCATTCTTATCAGAGTGGCTGAATATTGCGGGTCATCGGCGAGATTATTCACCTCCCACGGATCGGTCTTAACGTCGTAAAGTTCTTCGGGCGGCTTTGTCTGCCAGAAGATACTTTGCACCTCGTTGCAGCGGCCCGCCAGGTACTCCTGCTCCCATGACTGTGTGTTAGCCGCTTTCCAAAGATAATTGATGTGTTGGCCATATACACGGTGCGGCAGGTAGTTTCTGATGTACCTATACTTCTTGTCGCGCACTGCACGCATCATGTCTGTCACCTCGTCCATGCGGCCGCGGAAGAGGTAGGCATATTCGCGAGGACTTCTCCGCTGGTCTCCGAGAAAGGCTTCGCCCTGCATATAGTCGGGAATGTTGACACCGGCCAGGCTGAGCAGCGTCGGTGCCAGGTCGACAAAGCTGACGATGCGGTCAGTTCGGGTTCCGGGTTTTCCGGGAGCGAAGTGCCGGTATTTCTCCGGGAACCTGATGATCATAGGTACATGTGTTCCCGTTTCGTTGACAAAGCGTTTACTTCTGCACAGAACTCCGCCGTGATCGGAGTAGTAGAAAACGATCGTATCGTCGGCAAGTCCTTCCGCTTCCAACTCCGCGAGCACCTCGGCGACTTTTGCGTCCATATCCTCTATCTTGTCATAGTATTGCGCCCAGTCTTTACGTATTTCAGTGGTATCCGGGTGATAAGGCGGCAAGGGAACATTCAAATAATCATGGCGGATTACCTCTTCTCTGTTGTGAACGGATTTCTCGTGACTGATATTAGTATTGAAGACATGGAAGAATGGCTGTCCCGGCATTCTATCCTTGTAGGTGCCCGGGTCCCAATGCGATTTGTCACTGGTCTGGTAATTGTAATCGGTCTTGCCGGGATTGGTGCAGTAGTAGCCGACTTGACGCAGATAATGGGGGTAGGGTACGACGAATTCAGGTATTGCGTATCGGCTCCGCATGTGATGAGTTCCCAGCGTACAGGCATACATACCCGTAAGGATCGTGAACCTGGTAGGGGCGCAGACCGGGGCGTTGGCAAATGCGTTGTCGTAAACAACCGATTCGGTTGCCAGCTTATCGAGATTTGGGGTGGTCGCGAAGGTGTCGCCGTAGCAGCCCAGAAGAGGGCTGTTGTCTTCGCTGACTATCCAGAGAATATTGGGTTTCTTGACGGTGCTGAACTCGACCTGAAGGGAATTGTTGGACAGCAGAACCGCGCCTGCGGTAATTTTCAAGAAATTCCGTCGATTCATATTCATTGTCCAATGATACCAAACTTCCCTTAAAAAAGCAAACTCTCCATACTAACTGCCACCAGCTTTTTTCTACCCAAAAAAAATATAATAATGTGTATGTCCCATAAGCTGCGGGTGAACCGTTAATACGAAAATCCGTACCCTTTATTTTTATGCAAGATTGATTATTAAACCATTATAAACAGGAATAAACGAATATTTGGCTGGGCTATAGACTTGCACACTATCTGAGCGGATTTTCGTACCAGATCACGCCCAATCCTGAACTGTCAGGACCTTCGTTTTCTTCACAGGTTAACACATCAAAATCACCATCGTTGTCCAAATCCAGCAGCTCAATCCGGTCGTACTTAATTCCGAGTTCATCTGAGCTGATATCGTGGGGCATCCATTTTGTATCTGTCACATCATTTTTGTATGACAGCCACCCTACGCCGTGTTTTCCCTGTGCGTTCTCACAACTAAATACTATATCTTTACGTCCGTCCCCATTGATATCACCAACAGCAACAGCTTTTGCCGTACCCGTATCCTCTGGCAGCTCAATTTGGTACTGTCGCCAGGACAAACCCGTCCTGTCAAGGCGGCGAATATACAATATGCTTTTCGGCTTGGCGGCAACCAGGACATCCAACAAACCATCCTCGTCCAAATCAACCAGTTTCATAAACATAACCTCTTCCTCCCTGCCGCCGATGAAGTGATTTGTCCATTCTTGATATTGCTCGGCCCCGGGTCCCGGGTTCTCAAGCCAGCGACATCCTCGCAGGTGATGTGCATCGTTTTTTCTGTCGGAAACGACAATGTCAAGGTCTCGGTCGCCATCCATATCAGAAAGGATGACAGACATGATCCATCCGGCATCAGACATCTTGTGATATTGAAAGTCCGCAAGAGACCTTGAGTTTGAAGGTGCTTGAAACCAACCGACCTGGGCGTCTTCTGTTTTACTGCCGACTACCAAATCGATACCATTCGAGTCGTCTACCTGCATAGGTGCACAGAACATCCATTTGGTTAAGCCATTAGATTCCGGGATGACTTCTGTTTGCCAACTCCCTTTATCTAAATAATCATTCGGTTCATTTGGTGCCCAGCTTACGAATACCTTTTTTACATTACCCTCACAAGAGCTGACAACATCGACTGCACCATCATTATCGAGGTCAACGAATACGGCATCTTCGACCGATGGCGTTTGCCCGACAGTCACTGCAGGCCATTTCTTCTTCGATCTTCTAAAACCTGGATTGAGGTACGCTCTTGTAATTCCCCTTTCTTCCCAGCCGGTGGTTATATCCATAAAACCATCATTATCAACATCTTTCAGCCTGACTCCGTCTGCACCGCTGGAAGAATCATCGATAACATGCAGAAGCCACTTATCGCCGGGCCAGACAAGATCGATATTGCACCAGCCGCTGGAAAAAATTGTATGTGTAACAGTGCTGTCCGACTGGTTGTACATGGCTTGGCAGTTTAAGGCAAGAGGCAGGATAAATGCTGCAATTACCCCAAAAAAACGGAAAAACCCGTATTTTCTTTGCTCGATATTCATTACCTTAATAGTTAAAGCATCCTCCAATAACTTCACCTGCAAATTACATAGCGAGCATCTAATTGAGATTCCCATTTAAACGCTTTAAAAACATATTTTCTCCGTATGACATCAATAATCTTACGAAATTCACCTTGCACTGTCAAGAAATTTCTCTGTCAAAGCTGGGATGTCAAAGCAGTTTTGTTGGAAATTTGTACGCAAACACTTTTTTTATGCCTCGGCTTTCTTCCAATCTCTGCTTTTGCACAGACTTTGACCTGCCGCTCCTTCAAAAATTCACCATTTGGATTTTCTCATACCCCCCCATGCTTACACTATGTCGGTTGAAACTCGGCAATGGTGATTTCAGGTCTTTTTCTTTTTTGTTGTCTTGCGATTTCTCTGCTGTCTCGTCCAGGCCGAAACGGGAATCAAAATCGACAGAATCAGGATGACCATATATTGAGACCGCAACGCTCGGCGTTTTGTCATGCTCAGTCCGTTTAAGTTCTATGCTCGGGCGGAGATTTGCCTAATCGGCTTCGATGCAGTAAAAAAATTTGTTCGAGCGAAGGAATATTTGTCCGTTACTTACTGCCGGGCTGGCATTGAAATCGCCGGTGTCGGATTCGAGCTGGTTTTGGGCGAGCTGTTTGAACTGGCCTTTGGCATCAAGTACAAACGTGCCGCTGGTCCGGCTGACGGCGTAGAGTTTGCCGTTGGCCAGTACAACGGAGGCATAAAACGGCTTGCCGCCGCCCCGGGCCGAGAGTCGCTCGCGATAGACGACCTTGCCGGATTTTGCCTCGGCGCAATATGCGACGCCCATATCGTTGACCCAGTACAAATGCTCGTTGTAAATCACCGGCGAAGGCACATACGAGCTTTCCCTGGAGGACCATAGAACATTGGTCTGCGTCACATCATCCTTGCCGCCGGTTCGAATTGCGAGGCTGCCCTTGGTTCTAAAGCCCCCAAACACATAAACGATTCCATTCTTGCCGATGATGCTCGGGCAGATGTTGCCATTGGGAGCCATCTCCGCATACCATTTGAGCTTGCCCGTATCGGGATTGAGGCCCCAGACCTCCTCCGGCACTGCAATGACCAGCTCCTTTCGGCCGTCAGCCAGATTCGCCAGGAACGGCGTGCCATACGCCAGCTCCAGGGCATCGCCCTCGGCCTTCCAGATTTCCTTACCGGTGGCCTTATCGAGGGCATAAATGGTCAGACTTTCCTCTGATGCGTTCACGATGACCATATTTTTATAGAGGATCGGACTGGCCGCAGAGCCCCATTTTCTATTGCTCGAACCGGTGCCGACGCTCGTTTGCCATAGCTTCTTGCCCTGCATGTCAAATGCCAGCACGCCTGTCTTGCCGAAAAAGACATATATGCGTTGGCCATCGGTGATCGGCGTACTGCTGGCGTAGCCGTGCTCTCTGATGTTTCCGCGATACGGGTCTTCCGGGAGCAACGCATCGAGCGATTTGTTCCAGAGTATTTTTCCGTTGTTGCGATTGATGCACAGCAGATGTCGTTTGAGGTCCGCCTGATTCCCGGGATTGTCCGAATCGATACCATAGCCGGAGTAGCACGTTATAAAAACACGGTCTCCATAGACAATCGGGCTGGATGAACCAGGTCCTGGCAGCCGAGTTTTCCACTTGAGGTTCTTGCTGTCGCTCCAGGTGAGCGGCAGCTTCGTATCGTCGCTGATTCCCATGCCATTCGGTCCGCGAAATCGCGTCCAGTCGGACGCGAACAGAGAATTCGCTGCCAGCAGTATTGTAACCGTCAATACAAAGAACTTTTTCATATCTGTTGCTCCTTATCGAAACACAGCATACACACTATTTCTTAGTCTCCGGCGCTATTGGAGCGGGGACCTGCCTCGCGAGTTTCTCAAGGTTTGGCGTCCGGAAGAAGTCGTTGTTCGAGCCGGGAACCTCGGGGTGCATCTGGACCGAGAGTCCGTTCCGGGCCTGGTCGTCGGAAAGCATGAAGACGATATTGGGTTTGGATTTTTGCGTAGTCTGTTCTCCGTGCAGAGGTACTGTTGAAACTGATGCAGTTACTACGCCAAAGGCAGTGAGTTTTATGAAGTCACGTCTTTTCATGCTTTTGTTTTCCTTGTTGTTATTGGTTATGCTCTGCCGCCGCCGCGACGCCTTTGCGGCGGTCCTTGTGGTGCTTCTTCAGCGGAGATATAACCATCACCATTTCTATCCAAACGACTGAAATGCTCGGCAGGTCCGTCAAATTCACTCTTCGAGACTTTTCCGTCACCGTTCTTGTCAAGGCGTCGAACAAAATCGTCGCCCCAAGGGCCTCGCCCTTGACGCATCCCGGAGTTCCCGCCCCTGCCGGGGCCCATGCTGGGGCCCGGAATTCCACCCGGCTGCCCGTCGAACGGACCGCGCCTTGTTGCCTGCTTCATCTCAACTTTCGGTCCGGCGGCCCGTGCTTTTGCAGCACCGCCGCGGACACATCGGACGAAATTATTGATACGGATGACATCCCCCTGCGGCCCACGTCCGCGCGGAAACCTCGATGCATCACCCGACTTGGGGTCGCTGCGTTGCGAGCCGGCGCCGTGGACGTCCATCAGTGTGTACTGACCCGTGCGTCTGTTCTGCATCCAGCCAAACGACCTGCCAAACGCGACATAGGCGGCAGTACTCGCTCTGGAGAGGCTGGCATGAGTCGTCCCGCTCCAGTAGCAAGGATAATCGGCTTTTCCGCTTTCAGCGATGAACGCAGTGGTTTGAAAAACCGGTTCGATCGCCGCGGAATTGGTTGTAGCAGGCGAACGTGTGTAATCGACAATGCTCTGCAGTTCCTTGACATTGGGCAGCCGCCAGTCTGAATGCCCTGCGTATTCCAGTTTCTCGGCCCAATTAAGCGCCTCCTGCCAGTTCAGCTTTCCGTCTTTGTTCTTACCCGTCTTGAGTTTGCCGCTGTCAACCTTCATCCACATTAGCCCGGTTGCATTATCTGTAACAGTACCGTCGCCATTGTCTTTGAAATCATTTTTGCCGTAGTTCTTATTACCGCGCACATACAGGACATAAAACTTCTTGTCGCCATCGCCACGGGGACTTCTCATGCCGTACCCTTTAATCCGACCGTCGGCAAAGTTTACGCCGAACATGGTCTCATTTCCACGCATCGTTGTGCTGACGTACTTGGTACAGGTGGCAAACTGGGAATCGATGATACGTTCGCCACGGTCAGGATTGCCATACCGGAACTTGAAATATTTTGTATCGATGAAGGGCCGCTGCCTGGAGGAATTCCGGCTCATCGGGTCCGGGTCGGTGCCGCTGAAAAGAATAAGCGAGTAGAGCTCTTTGATAGTCGGCAGCCGCCAATCCTCATACCCGCCGACCCTGCATGTAGCGGCTCCTGCGACGGCCTGCTTAAATGTCATTTTTTCGCCCGGATCACTCTGCCACATCAGCCCTGTGTTCAAGTCTGTAACCGTACCGTCACCATTGTCTTTGTAAGCAGACTCATTGCCGGCGTACTGTGCATCCTGACCGAAAAAGTCGGCGTTGGCTTTAGGAAATTCTATTTCTGCATTATTGCTGTAACACCTGTTCTGGGCGGTATCGACGATCGTATATGGGACTCTGTCGGCTGATACATCCGCTGCCGATACGTCTGGAATCCAGGCGAAAGCAATTATGTACAGGGTCACAGGTATGTAAAAATGAAGCCACACTTTTTTTTGCATAGTATAGTGCTCCCAGTTGAAATTTCCCGTTCGTTCGCCTGCCCCATAGGGGCGGACAAGTAACTCCAATTGTCATTGCGAGGAGCGAAGCGACGTGGCAATCTCAACCTCACTCGCGGGAATTTACTACCCTGAAGGGTATATTATCCGGATGTTCAATCATTAGAATTCACCTATCTTCACGTTATTTACGATTCACATCGATATAAGACGCATCCGAAGGGCGTCTTTATTGCAACACCCGGCAAAAACCTGTTTCGTCATACACCGGCAGTGCCGACGCACCGCCCCTTCATTCAGTAAGTGGCCGGGAAATGGGTTTGGTTACAGTCAAAAATCTTTTTTCCCTTAATTTAATGTGTTAGTAGTTGGTGAGCAGAAAGTGGAAACTGACTCGGCGGCAGGAGGTCTGGAATCCAGTCCAAGTAGTTGTGCCACGATTCCGGCTGGTTGTACCCGCGCCCGTGATGAAACAGTTTGCCGCAACCGTCCGTACGTTGGATTCGCCTTGCGTTCTTCCTCGATTCATAATAGACTTTGACAAAAGGGGACTTATCAATTGTGCCTGAAATCGATTTTCTCCCGTGACCAAATGGGGAGACAGACAAGATGCGATTGGCTATGCTCTTAATGTTGTCCTGTGCGCTTTATGTCAGGAGCGCGCATACCGCTGAGCCGCCGGTGATTCCCGTGGGTCTCGATGCGTACCGCATGTGGGAGAGATGGCCGTACCAGAGGATTGGCGCGCGGGCTTACATGCGGAGCACTTATGACCGTACCGGCGGCAACGAAACGGCCGACGCCGGTCATTTTCTGTATCAGGAGGCCGATGACTTCAACGTGACAATCGACGTCGAGACTCCAGGCGTGCTCTATTTCGCACGGTATAACCACTGGCATGGCAGTCCCTGGCACTATGAAGTAGACGGTATCGACCATATCGTCCAGGAGACGAGCAGCGCCGACCCGCTCAACCCCGTTGACAACTCCGTGTTCATTCCCGAACATCTTTTCCCGAACCCGCTCGCGTGGACCTGGTCTGTCACAAAAGGCGCCGACCTGACATGGGTGCCGATTGCGTTTGAACGCTCGTTTCGCATGGCCTACTCGCGGACACGTTACGGCACCGGGTACTACATCTATCATCACTATCTGCCCGATGCCAACCTCTCTCGGCCGATAGTCGGATGGGATGCCAGGACGCCGCCCGACCCCGGCGTGCTGGAACTTATCAACCGTGCCGGTACGGATATCGCACCGAAAAACATTGCATCGGTCTCGGACAAGGTGAAACTGGAGAGGAGCGGTACGGTTCCACTATGCACTCTTCGGACGGGTCCGGCGATGCTCCGTGCCCTGAAAATGTCCGTGCCGCGCGACAAGGCGCTCGAGCTCGGGCGCGCACGGCTCCGCATTACCTGGGACGGTCGCGACCAGCCGTCCGTCGACGCGCCCGTAAGTCTGTTTTTTGGCGCGGGCATCCTCTACAACCGCGACGATAGACCTTATGTCGTCAAAGCCTTCCCGATGAACGTGCGCTACGAGGCCGAGAGCGTCCACTTGGCATGTTATTTCCCGATGCCATTTTTCAAATCGGCCCGCATCGAACTCACCAACGTGCCCTCGGACTTGAACACTGAGATTAAGTATGCCGTGCGCCATGAGCCCTACACTGCTCCGCCGAACCATGTAGGCTATTTCCATGCCACGTACCGTGACCACCCGGAACCGAAAACCGGCAGGGACCTCGTGTTGCTCGATACGCAAGACATCGAGGGACAAGACGACTGGTCCGGCTCGTTTGTCGGAACGTCGTTCATCTTCTCTCACCGGGCGTTTCTGCCAACTCTGGAAGGCGACCCACGGTTCTTCTTCGATGACAGCCGGACACCTCAAGCATACGGAACCGGCACGGAGGAATGGGGAGGAGGAGGTGACTACTGGGGCGGACGCAACATGACTCTGCCGTTTGCGGGCCATCCGGTCGGAGCGAAAAATCCCCATCTGGCAATCAGCGACGAGGACCTCGTCAATTCCGCCTATCGGTTCCTGTTGGCCGACCTCATGCCCTTTGGCAAAAGGGCCGTCATCCAGCTCGAACACGGTTCCCACAACCAGACCACAGAGCATTACAAGACCGTCACCTATTGGTACGGACTGCCAGGCCCTTCCCTTGTCAAGAGTGATGTTGTCAATGTCGGCGACCTCGATAGCGAGCGGGCACACGACTACGTCTCACCCGATGCGTCGGCGCCTGTCTCGATAACATCGCGCTACGAATTGGGGCCCGACGTCGCAAAGACGGCGTGCCAGCGCCAACCCAAAGCCAATCCGGACAGCTACGCGGAATTCGAGTTCGAAGCCGACGCCGGCAAAACCTATTACATCTGGATTCGCGGCAAAGGCATGGAGGCCGAAAAGAAGGTCGGCACGTTATGGATGCAGTTCGACGAAGAGATAGGTACCGATGAAGCGAATCCGACGTATCACGGCGAATTCGGCGCCGGCAACTGGAGGGACCGCGAGCAATCGTTCACATACGCATGGTCGAGCGGCGCACCCGGCAGACCGCTTCTGACGGTGACGTTCGTACGCCCGGGCAAGCACCGGCTCCGCATCCAGCCGCGCATTTTGGACTTCCGCTCCGGCAGACCGTGCTACAAACCCGAAGGCATGTACATCGACCAAATATGGTTGAGCGCGGAAAACCGGGAACTTCCCCCGAACGACGTTCCGGTGGCTAAACGAGAAGGGATTGTACTCGATGTCTCCGACATCCTCGTATCGCGTGGCGGGAACCGGATAGTCGAGGACGAGAATGCTTCTACCGGCAAAACGCTCTATCTAACCTCGACTATCGAAGTGTATCCCGCCCACACGCAGGTCGGTCGTCACACCGCCGGGACTTCCGAGTTTACCGTTACACTGCGGCCAGATAATCTGGGAGTCATGCTGCGGCGTACGCTCGACTATTCGTTTCCCAACCAGCGGGCAGAAGTCTACGTGGCAGACGCTGGTATAGGCCGGACGGGCGATTATCTTCAATGGAAACATGCCGGAGTTTGGTATCTCGCGGGCTCCAACACGTGCGTTTACTCGAACCCGCCCCGCGGCGACGAACTGGGTGCAACGACCCATATCGTGCAGACATCCAATCGGCGCTTCCGCGACGACGAGTTTCTCGTAGCGCGTGGCCTTACGGAAGGCCGGAGCGCTATACGCGTAAAGGTAGAGTTCACGCCCGTCAAACGCCCACTGTTCCCCGGCCATCCGATTCCGGAACTCGCCTGGAGCGAGATTCGCTACGATGTGTACTGCTATGTAATGCCCAGGTCGCCGGTGGCGGGCGCAAAGGAATATACCCGAAATGAAGATGGAAAATAAGGTTAGGGCAGTGTCAGCGTTCTGTCTTGTGCTGGCGTTTTGTGGGCTGCAAGCCGCAGATGTTTGCGCCTCTCCGGATGAGAGGGAGCTGGGCCGCATGTTCGAGAAAGCGCGCGCGTTGGCAGTCGACCCGGCGTATGAACCCTACGCCTGGAAACAAATGCGCTGAGATGCAGGCGAGTCAGGCCCATAACAAGAACCGTAGACGGCGAAGTAAGGAGTAGGCTTCATGCGAAAGAAAATAACATGCTCGTGCATTGTTTTATTTCTTACCACACTCACGATGGGGCATTTCTGTTCTGCCGGGCAGAAAGTAGCGACCGCTGGTATGGATGAGGACCCCCGGGTTGCCTTCGCAGTTGGGGACATCAAACAGGCTTTGCAGAAGTCCGGTTACGAGTTCGTTGAGCAAAATGCAGAATTTCGCATTGTCTTCGCCCTCTTTGAAGCCGGCATGGGACCTCAGGCCTTCCGCATCCAAAGGGAAGGGGATCGGGACATCCGCATCGTATGCGGTGATTCCCTCGGGGCCATGTATGGTGGTCTGGAATTGGCTGAAATGATCACGCTGGGTGGGGGACTTCATGCCGTGCAGGAGAAGGCCCGCAAGCCTTACGTGTTTAGGCGGGGACTCAAATTCAATATCCCCTTTGATGCCCGCTCGCCCAGCTACGACGACACCGGTACGGCCGCACAAGAGAATATCCCGGTGATGTGGGATTTTGATTTCTGGAAGGAGTTCCTCGATACCCTGGCGCGGAACCGCTACAACGTGCTCACGCTCTGGACTAAACATCCATATCCGGGACTGGTAAAGCTGGACAAGTATCCCGGCATTGGTTACGACGACGTATGTGTCCTCAAGGATGAGGTTACAACAAGAACCAACCGTCAGTGGGACGGGATTGATATGTATGATGGAGATAATTTCAGAGTTGTCAAAAAGATATCTCTGGATGAAAAGATTGCATTCTGGAAAAAAGTGTTTCAGCTCGCAGAGGATAGGGGGATTGAAGTCTATATATTTCACTGGAATATCTTTACCTTTGGCGCAAAAGAAAAACACGGAATCAACGATAGGCCGGACAATGAGAAAACCATCGAATACATGCGCTATTGCATTGGAGAATTCCTGAAGACCTACCCCCAGGTTGACGGAATCGGGGTCACCGCCGGCGAGCATGTGGACCGACAACGTGTTAAGAACGTCGGCGGTATCGAGCAGTGGCTCTGGCGCACCTATGGTCAGGGTGTCATGGATGCAAAGCGAGCAAATCCCGAACGCAAGCTTCGCTTCATCTTCCGTCAGCATCAGGCCAATCTCGGCAGGATAGTAGACGCTTTCAAGGACTTCGATGGTCCTTTCAATACAGGTCATAAATACGCCCGGGCCCGCCTCTATTCGACAACCACGTCACCTTATCTCGATATTGAATACAGAGAGGATCTGGAGCGACACAAGGTGCCATGCTGGTTGAACTTGCGTAACGATGATCTTTTCGTGTTTCGCTGGGGAGATGCCGATTACGTACGCGAATTCCTTCAGAACGTACCTCGTGACTTGATGCGGTTTGAAGCCGGCTTCTATATGGGACCGGACGGCTTTGTCTGGGGCCGCGAATTCATCTGCAAGGAACCCGACCTATCAGGCGAACTGGAAGTCAACAAACACTGGTATCGTTTCATGCTTTGGGGTCGGCTGGCTTACGACCTGACCCTGACCCGTGACTTTTTTGAAAAACGTTTGAAGAATCGATTCCCGCAAGCTGAACCTGCTCTACTTTACGAAACTTGGGCGGCCGCATCCCAGATTGTTCCCCAGGTTAATCGTTTCTTCTTCCGAGTAAACGACTTTCAATTCTCCCCCGAAGGCTGTATCTACAATCAAGGTTTCCTACCGGTGGACCAGTTCTTCCAGCATCCTCCCCTGCGGGGCTCAGGAATCCTTTCGGTTCAGGAATATGCGTCATCGGTTATCAAGGAAGAAGCGTTTGATGGGTTCACGCCCATGGAGGTGTCAGACAACCTGGACAAGCTGGCGGAAAAGGCCCTAAATGGTGTTAAGACCTTGAGAGAAAATCCCGCCACCAATAAAGAGTTGGCCGCTACCTTCACGGACATAGAATCTATGGCCTATCTGGGCCGCTACTACGCCGACAAGATACGCGGCGCGGCCGGTCTTGCGGTCTATCGCGCGGACAAGAACCGCCAGGAACATCGCCGGCGCGCGGTCCGCCACTTGACCGACGCGGTTGAGGAATGGGAGGCTTATGCTCGTATAGCCACCAGCCAGTACAAGCCACAGCTTTTCTCGCGCAGCCATTACATGGACTGGTGGCGAATCCTGGACGAAGTGAAAAAGGAAGTCGAATTGGCCAGATGAGTAATTCCAGAGAACGCATGAGGTGGAAATATGAAACGAGTGATATTAGCGGCAGCCATTATTTCAGCCGTTCTGTTCATTGGCTGTGACAGTAAAGATTCTGAAAGCGGGCAATCCCGAAAAAATCCAGGGATTAGAAGACCTGCTCAAGCCGGGTATAAAGTTGGGTCTTGGCGACCCGGGCGCCTGTGCCATCGGCAGAACGTCCAAACAACTACTCACCAAAAACAACATCACCTGGGAGGACATCCGGAAAAATCTGATATTTCAGTCCCTGCCACCGGAATGAAAGTGAATTTTGGAGTGGCCGTATATTAAACCATGTGAAATAATTTGGAGATTGATTATGATAGCCCAATTGTCCTGTCCGTGGTGGTGTTTTGTTGAATTGGGTATCTGTGCAGGCGTTATCAGCGGCGCTCGTCCGGCAGATGCTGTGCGAAAACGCAGATATAGAAGAACTCAGGGAGCTATTCGGCGGAGAATTTGGAAATCGAAAGACATACACCAGAAAGAAAATGGGGATTTACATTTGTTGCGAGAATAACAAAGAAAAGGAAGGTTGAATATCATGAATATATTACTTTATCTACTTCTGGGTCTTATAAGCGGTATTTTTGGCGGTTTACTCGGCATAGGGGGGGCAATAGTCATAATTCCCTGTTTGGTTCTTTTATTCGGCCTATCACAACATATGGCCCAGGGGACAACACTGGCTTTGATGGTGCCGCCTATTGGTCTACTTGCAGCATGGACTTATTACAAGGCGGGCTTTGTAGATCTTAAAGTTGCAGGTTTAATATGCTTGGGGTTTTTTATCGGAGGTTTTGTCGGCGCCAGATATGCCACTCAAATTCCAGATGATATCCTGCGGAAAATCTTTGGAGTAATGTTGCTTATTGCATCGCTAAAGATGATTTTTTTCAAATAAAAGTATTTCAGAGTTTTGTTGATCGTATGCGGGTACATAGTCGGCGCAGTGGTCGGCAGTGAGCCTGCAGCCCGGCTGCCGAGCCATATATTGAAGAAAGTATTCGCGGCGGTTCTGGTAATAGTAGCTATAAGAATGTTTATGACTTCGGCAAAACCAAAACGGCCTGGTCTTGATAACAGTACGATAGAACAAAAAACAGTAAGTTCACTTGAACATGGAGACGCAAACAATAAGCCAGAAATCTAACGGTAAGACTGTGCGTATTTTCAGTGCCAGGGCTTGTGCAGCGCCCCTGGAAAAAGCTGCCAGGATGTTTGAGGAACAGACGGGTATCGATGTAGAAATCAGCGTATGCAGCCGCCACTGCGCCCAGCCGGTGGCTGAAGAAGCTGCCGGAGAGACCGGCGGTGATGATTTTCTGTTGGAAATCGCCGATGCCGGCATACACGACCTTGCCATAGCGGGGGCCGAGTATCTGCTTGATGACGGCCAAGTAAGCAAAATCGTGCAAAGGGGCCAGCGTCGTACAATAGCATACTGCACGTCAGCCATTATTGTGCCCGCAGGCAATCCAAAGAATATACGCTGCATTGAAGATATAGCCAGGCCGGGCGTTCGCGTGGGTGTGTCGGTCCTGGATTGCCTGAAAGGATTGTGGGAGGACATCAGCGGGCGATTGGGCCTTTTGGATAAGATTCGAAATAACATTTGTTATTACGCCAACGGCTGTATTGCTATTGTTGAAGCGGTGGCGACCGGTGAGATTGACGCTGCATTCGGCTGGACGGCTTTTCAACATCTGGAGCCGGAGAGGATAGAGGTCGTTGAGATACCAGAAGAACAGCAGGTGTTGAGAGGAACAGGAGTTGGGCTGTTGTCTTTCAGTAAGGAGCCCCAGGCCGCCAAGCAGTTTATGGATTTTCTGGCATCTCCGGACTCGCGGAAGTTCTACAGGGAATACGGATGGGTCATTACAGAGGATTAAGAGCTAAGTCTCAGAGTTTCTACAATTACCAGAAGGGGTTTATCAGATTGACAATGGCACCTAATTCACCGATAAGGGGCACCTCATATCTGTGATGTCGGTGTTGTCACAGCGGCTATCCAATCATTAAGGAAATAAGGAAGAACACTACAGGTGATAGAGTTCAGGGAGAGGATGGTAAGTCAACTACGACGAAGCCCGGCCATCGGACATTGAATACGGTGTACAATTTTTACTTTTTCATAACCTCCTGATAATAAGGCACTTATGAAACGCGTTTTTTGCGAAATTGGCAGGTAATGGGGTGTGTGGTTGTAGTGCCGTTGTAGGCGTTCAGCGGTGGAAAACACCCCATCAGGCCGTGAAAAGTAGTGCTGCAGGCTGCGGGGCTATTGTGTGCTCGTCAAGCAAGCGTCGGACCACTATAGAACAGCGTAATTCCAATAAGTGGTACGACTTCATGATATTGGCAAACTCTAATTTCGTTTATAAACACCGAGGGCTGATCCTACCGCACTGTTGCGCTGTGCCGCCGAAATTGCTGAACTTGCTGAATAATGAGCGATAGCTTTAGACTCCCCAGCTATTGGCCTGTAAACTGTCTGGTCCATTAGTTTTCTTACCGGCCAGTCATGCGGAAGAGCTGGGCCTTTAGGTCCGCTTTTACCTTCCCGTAACGGGCCTCGCCGCACAGATTGGTCCATTCGTAAGGGTCGGTGTCATGATCATACAACTCCTCGCTGCCATTGTTGTATAGAATATAGCGCCACCTGCGTGTCCGGACGGACCAATGTTGCTTGGCGGGATCATTTCCTGTGCCATTCCCGGCATAGACCATCGTCAACGCAGCGTCCGGTCCGTTCCAGGTCTCGGACTTCGGGTCTTTGAGGAAAGGGCGGAGGCTGTAGCCGTCCAGCTTGGCGCCTTTGTTGTTCTTCCTCGTGTCGCTTTCAAGTTCACAGAGGTCAATGAGTGTTGGATAGATATCAATCAGTGAAACAGGGTGTTCCGCGATGCCGCCGGGTACCGCCACACCTGGCGCTCGGATGATGAGCGGCACACGCGTGCTTTCCTCCCAGAGTGAGTTCTTGAAAAGGTAATCCTTCTCGCCCATGTTCCAGCCGTGGTCGCTCGTAACGACAATGATGGTATTGTCTTTAAACGGGCTCTTGTTCACCGCTTCGATTACCCGGCCGACGCATTCGTCGACTGCGGCCACACTGGCGAGATAGGCTTGAGTGAACGCCTTGAGTGCGGCCTCGAGGTCCGGATACGATTCTTTGAGCAGGCGAAAGTACTTCAATCCCTTTTGGTCGCTGTCAAAAACATCCTTATAGTGACAGTCTTCGGCATCGTTGGGCCTGATGACAGGAATTTTGACGGAGTCCCGCGGGAACATATCGAAGAAGCGCTTGGGTACGTGTAACGGGGTGTGCGGCCGAATAAAACCGACGCCCAGGAAAAACGGCTTGCCGTCTTCCTGTTTCGCCAAATCGTTGATACTATTTTCTGCCCACGCTGCACTGCGTTCATCGGGGGTAGGGTCGCGGTTGTCCTCGTCAACGTATTTGAACTTTGTTATCTTACCCCAAGTGCCGTATATCCAGCCCTTGTTGTCGTTCTCGTTAGGTCCATAGGGCACGTCCGACAACGGGGCGTACGAACCGTCAACAGCTCCGATACTATTAAAGGGTTGAGGCACTGAGGGGTGAGCGACCCTGTTCTTGCCGTCGTAGACAAAGGGTCCGTAGTCGGCCTTATACTTGTACTCGCTCCACACGGAAGGCAGATGGTGATGCATGAGCTTGCCGGAACCGGCAACATGGTAGCCGTTATCGCGAAAGTGGTCCATGATGGTCTTGGAATTCTTGAGCACGGGATTGTCGTACCACTTGTCCCAGAACAGGTTCTTCGAGGTGTGCGGGTAGATTCCAGTCAGAAAGCTGGATCGCGATGGTGCGCAGATGGGGTTGTTGCTGTAGGCCCGTTTGAAAGCCACCCCGGACTGAGCAAGTCTGGCGATGTGCGGTGTCTGCGCCTGAGGATGCCCTGCCATTCCAGCGACGTAGTCGTTGAGATCGTCGCAGACGATCATCACAACATTGGGCTTTCGCCTCTGTTCGACGACGGACTTGGCGTACCCGGCGGTCCGACCAAGGGCCGCGACAGCCCCTATCATCAGGCTCTTCAAAAAATCACGGCGTGTTTTCATGTTACATTCACCCGTTCTGCTAAAAGACTCAAACTGGCTCAATTCCAATGGTTTGCTTAATGTCAGTGAATATCGATTAAGCATTAAGAACGCCTAACAAAATGAATGTCTGGACCAACTGTCATTCTGAGCGAAGCGAAGAATCTGGCTTTTGCTGCAAGTATCAAGCATTTCATTTCGTTCATTGCTGTAAATATCTCATTC
>Ga0114919_10001933_pt1 | contig 16698 bp, 17 predicted proteins | sample BlataG_FD_88682 | JGI IMG/M metagenome (GOLD analysis project Ga0114919, IMG submission 88682) | Deep subsurface microbial communities from Black Sea to uncover new lineages of life (NeLLi) - Black_00105 metaG | ecosystem: Environmental > Aquatic > Marine > Oceanic > Sediment | place: Atlantic... | reverse complement strand
GCATCAGATACATTTGCTCTCTATTGCACTCAATTAAGTTGTATGACATTCCTGCCCCCTTCAATTAGTAACTCTACCCCATATCATTTAATTTGTGGAAGGGGTTTGTGCAACAGGCTCATTACTACCCTAAAAACCTGAATAGACTTTGCGTAACAACTCCAATTTTACCAGTTTCCTTCTCGGCTTCGCCAAGGAAACGAAGGGCTGCGGGAGTGTCGAAGCCCCTCAGTTCCGAATAACCTCATATCTATGTTCGGCGAGTAGTTCCGGTCTAACGCCTTAGCAAAGGGTCCCACCTGGTTACGAGCCTGCTGTAAGAGGGGTCAGGGAACGTATCCTTGAATAGCCGGTAGTAATAGAGTTCAGCCAGCGAGTTGAACCGGAGGCCAGAATCAGCCTCAGGGTTGCGATCAAGCTCTTCCCGAGAAAGCCTCTGCTCTGCAATCTCCTTGGTAATCCTATCAATACCGGCTCCGGCGGCAAAGGGACTCTTGACGCGATTGGCGATACTCCTGGGCAGGTCTGCTGCAAACGCCTGACGCAGAATCCATTTCTCAATCTTATTCGGGCCGAACTGTTTCCACTCGTGTGGAATGTTACGGCAGAAATTCGTTACATGTCTATCGAGGAAGGGAGGGCGGTACTCGATGCTATGGGCATTGAAGGCACGATCGAGCCTTTGCAGGGCAGTATGGTAGGCATTGGATATCAGATAATCGGTCACTTCGTCCACCTCGGCTTTCGAGTTAGCCTGCTTCAGCTCGTGATAGCCGCCAAGGAATTCGTCGGCCCCTTCACCACACAGCATGCATGTCGCGCCATCTGCGGCGGCGAACTCAGCGGCCAGATAGTGGGCAACAGCGCCATGAACACAGGAGTCCTCAAATGATTCCAGGTAGTAGATAGCACTAGACAACACCCTGGTGACATCACCCACGGTGAGTAGCTTTTCGTGATGATTGCTGCCGATAAGGCCAGCCATTTCCCGAGCGTGGGGCATATCATCCTGATTGGCCATACCAACGACATAAGTATTGATGCCAGGATGGTGCTTTGTAGCCAGGAGGGCGATGACACTGCTATCGAGACCACCGCTGAGGAACATGCCGTCAACAGCGCCATCAGACATGCAGCGCTTTACCGCTGTATCGAGGAGCTCGCGGAGTATCTTGGCTGCTTGCTCAGGTGTTTCGAATGACGGAACAGGGTCAGATGGCATGGGATATGGCTGGAACCCACTTCCTAGGGTAAACACCTGGCCAGGTGCAAGTTCTCTTATCTCAGGGACTACGTCGATGAGTCCCTTTGCCTCGGAGGAGAAATAGAGCTCCCCATCCTGGTATCCATAGTACAATGGATGCGACCCGATGTGGTCACGCACGAGCACCAGGTCGGAGCCGGTGGCTATAGCAAAGGTGAAGTCGCCGTCCAGTTTCTGGGGTAGTCCAAGCCCTGATTCTTGGTAGCCGCGGAGCAGAGCTTCAGCAGCGTGGGTGAGCAGTTCTTCTCCGTCAAAAAGGTGACCGTCGAGGACGACAGTGCCTTCTCCAGTTCTGGCATGGACTCTAGCCGCGGCCTCGGCCTCGGAGGCAAGCAGACAACAACCCAGGATGGCGATATCGCCTTCTTCTATCCACGTGCGCGCCGGACCACGGTGCTTGAGGCGGGAGAGCATGACCTCCACCGCTCTTCTGTTGTTTGAGGTGGTACCTGCTATTCCAGCCATTCGAATGTTACCTCTGTGAGGCAGCGTGGGCCTTAGTCCATTCTGAAGGAAGTCCAGGCCCGTTCCTTTCAAGAAGTTCGTCCCCACTCCAGGCGATATATGTCATGCGGCAAATCCCCCTCTGTTCCATTTGTCTGTGTCGCAACGAGTGTTGTTATGCTTGGCGGCGATCCTGATGGCAGTTGTAGGACAAGCAGTCAGGCGTGAATGTGAAAGGCGGTGTTGAGGGCGAGTCAAATCCAGCGCTTCTGCTCCCTTATCCTAAGATATTCTCTGCCTCTTCCATATCCGCCTCCATAACATAAGGAATACCGGAAACGTCTGCTGCTTCGCGTGTTAGGGCAACGATATCATCCCGGTTAATGAACTGCAAGGCAAACTTGCGACTTCCGGCCATGATCTGGCGTAGACCCTGAGCAAGACGCTCGTAATAGGTGTAGAGCCCGATAGCTGACGTTGGAATCTTCTCGTAATCTTTGCCATACTGTCTTTTGAGTTCCTCAGCAGTAACGAAGATAGCTTCCCTTGTTTTACCAAATCGCTGCAGGTAAACCGGAAGTTCTCCGCTGCGTATCGCTTCACCGATGGTCTTAGCAACCATAACGGCAGCGAGGGGTGCCCTTGCCATGCCTATCGCTTTCACGTAGGGAGCAGCAAGCGCCAAGCCCTTAAATATCTGATCTTCCAGGACAAACCCGCCCGCGAGTATGATGTCAGGCACGTATTCGCCTTTCTCAGCAAGACGGTTGCAGTATCTATACAGCAGCGACCACAGTTCGATCCCGGGCACGCCCCACTCGTTCATCATGCGCCACGGGCTCATACCGGTACCACCACCCGCAGCATCAACAGTCAGATAGTCAACTCCTGCCATCGAGCTGAACTTTACTGCACGAGCAAGGTCTGCAGGCCTGTAGGCGCCAGTCTTGAGCGACACGTATTTAGCGCCAGCCTTCCGCAAGTCACTGACAGTCTGAAGGAAGCTCTCTCTGCTAACCATACCAACCCGTGAATGCCTCTCAAACTCAGTAAATACGCCTTGCTGGAACTCGTGTATTCGGTCGGGTTCAAGCGGGTCCGGAAGAACAACATAGCCTCGCTCCTTGAGGAGTTGTGCCTTCTCAAGGCTTCTAATTTTGACCTCACCACCAATATCCTTTGCTCCTTGGCCCCATTTCAGTTCCACCACATCGACCCCGAGCTTCTGTATGGCATACTCCAGTACACCGAGCCGGCTATCTTCAACATTTGCCTGCACGACAATGGCGCCGTAGCCATCACGTTGCCAGTCCTTATAAAGTTTCACACGCCTCTCGAGGTCAGGTGAATGGCGCACTCTTCCCTTTTCTATCTTTGAGTCAGCATCCATTCCGCACACATTCTCACCGACGGTAAGCACTGTCCCTGTCAGTGCTGCACCGATGGCTAGACCTTCCCAGTTCTGCCCGGCGATATTGGTTGAACCTAAACCGGGAATGACAAGTGGCAGGCGCAACTTGATTCCCTTGTCGCGACCTAGCCTTGTCTCAAGATTCACATTTGGAAAGATGGCCTTGTCGGGGTCTTCTTCCACTCCGACAGCACCGACGGCTGTTCCCATTATGTTGAAGTGGGAAAGATCAACCGGGTAGGCTTTTTGTGACGCAGTGGTAATGATGCCGAATGGTTGTGGGTAGATGACCTCATGACCGCGGTATGCACTCTTGCCAATTTCGCACATACCGATACAGCCTTCCACACAAGTGACACACATTCCACTTATTGGGCACCAGTCTCCACCGGTCCTGTTCTTACTCAGTGTGGCCGCCGTTGCGTTATATCTTGTCAGTGGCATGTCTGACCTCCTTCTATCCTTTTCCAGATTGCCTTATTTCCTGATTGCATCTCCATTACTGGTAAACCCTATGGCCTTGGGGGCCGACACTCTCTGAACATCCTGTACATACCGGGCAGGTCTCCACAGGTATCAGGTTCTGGCATCCTCCGCAAAGACCATCTATGAGGTTGCCCGCGGTGCAGGCTCGTTCGCAAACCGGGCATATCCACTCACAACCACCGCAGTTGCGACACTCTTCTGGAGTGACATCAAAAGCGGTTGCGACCCTTCGTGATGTGCCGCGACCAACGAAGCCAATACCGCCAGATTTCATCTGCTCTTTGCAGTAGCGGACGCAAAGTCCGCAGAGAATGCAGCCCCTGTCCTTTACCTTGAAGCGAACCCTGTTGATACCCATATTGGCAGCCATGTCTTGAAGCGTTTTGGAGTTTGGACACGAACTAAGCAACAGTTCGATGATCAGCTTGCGTGCCTTCCTCACCTTTTCTGAATTCGTAAGAATCACTTGTCTCGGCTCCACTGGCAGAGTACAAGACGCTTCCAGTGATGAGCGATTATCTTTGACCACCTCAACAATGCAGACGCGGCAGGCGCCGTAAGGGCTGAGACCGGGATGATAACAAAGCGTCGGAATAACAATACCCATTTCTGTTGCTACTTCCAGAACTGTCGTCCCCTCCGGTGCGTTTGTTTTTATTCCATCAATAGTCAGTTCAACCATGCTTCCCCCCTTTATGACACTGTGATTGCCTCGAACTTGCAGTTGTCGCGACAAACCCCACACTTGATACACTTCTCTTGATTGATGTTGTACGGTTCTTTCTTCTTTCCTGATATTGCCCCCTGTGGACATTCTCTGGCGCACACCCCGCAGCCGGTGCATTTCTCCTCATTGATGATGAAGGTAATGAGTGCCTTACACACACCTGCCGGGCAGCGTTTTCCTCTTATATGAGCCTCATATTCATCACGAAAATACCTGATGGTTGAGAGAACGGGGTTGGGAGCTGTGCCACCCAGAGCACAAAGAGAGGTCTCCTTTATGATCCAGCCAAGTTCCTCCAGAAGCTCGATATCCTCTTCCTTACCTCTTCCTTCCGTTATGTCCGTGAGAATGTCGAGCATCCTATCCAGTCCCTCACGGCAGGGCACGCATTTGCCGCAGGATTCTTCAGTCAGGAATTTGACGAAGTATCTTGCTATGTCCACCATGCAGGTGTCCTCATCCATGACTATCATTCCACCTGAGCCCATCATTGATCCTGCCTCGGTAAGCTTGTCGAAATCAACAGGCAGGTCAATCAGGCTCTCCGGAATACAGCCGCCTGATGGACCTCCTGTCTGAACAGCTTTGAATCTCCTGTCGTTCGGGATTCCGCCGCCAATGTCATAGATTATCTCTCTGAGCGTGATGCCCATTGGCACCTCAATGAGTCCCGTATTGTTTATCTTGCCCACCAGAGAGAATATCTTGGTGCCCTTGCTCCCCTCAGTACCAATTTCAGAGTACCAGTCAGCGCCCCGGTTGATTATGAGGGGCACATTTGCCCAAGTCTCGACGTTATTTAGGTTGCTGGGCCTACCGTTGAGTCCGCTCACGACAGTGTGAATATGCTTGGGGCGTGGCTCGCCTATCTTGCCCTCTAGGGAGGCCATAAGCGCAGTCGATTCGCCGCAGATGAAGGCACCGCCACCCCGTGAAATCTTGATGTCAAAGTCGAAGCCAGAACCGAGAATGTCTTGCCCAAGGAGCCCATATTCTCTTGCTTGCTCCAACGCTATGCTCAGGTTCGTTACGGCTAGAGGATATTCATGCCGGACATAGACGTACCCATTATGCGAGCCTATTGCATATGCGCCAATTATCATCCCTTCTATGACACTGTGGGGGTTTCCTTCAAGGAGGCTCCTGTCCATATAAGCGCCTGGGTCACCTTCGTCAGCATTGCATATCACGTAACGTGTGCCATCAAAGGACGGCGCCTTACGGCACGACTCCCACTTTGTAGCCGCGGGGAATCCGCCACCCCCACGCCCACGCAGCCCGGACTTTCTAATCTCTGCAATCGCCTCCTCGGGTTGCATCTCGAAGAGCACTTTGGATACAGCTGAGTAACCGTCAATTGCGAAGTAATCCTTTATGTCTGTGGGATCAATAAGACCGTTGCTGCCAAAGATGAGCCTCCGTTGCCTTTTATAGAATGGGACATCACCTTCAAAATGTGTCTTCTCTCCGCTTGTCGGGTCCACATAAAGGAGTCTGTCAACGATGTTCCCATTCAGAACCGTCTCTGAGATTATTTCAGCGGCATCGTTCGGAGTAACCCGCTGGTAGAATATCCTTCCAGGGTAGACTACAAGCAGTGGGCCATGCTCACAGAAACCGTGGCAGCCTGTCACTTTCAATTGGACCTGCTTGCTTAACCCTTGTCTCCTTATCTGGTTCTTGAGTGCTTTGGCAACATCCTCGGCCCCATATGCACGGCAGCCAGTGCCACAGCAGATTGATATGCAGGCCTTTTCTGGGTCGCGTTGGCTCAGTATCGTAGCCCGCAATTGGCGTAGTTCGACGGGTGTCCTCAGCTTCTTCATACGCCGTGTCCTTCCAGGTCTTTCCTTTGTTTCCTCAGGGCTTTCTTGACCTTTCCAGGGCTCATTTGTCCACGGTACTTGCCATCAACAACGACGATAGGTCCTAGAGCACATGCTCCCAGACAGTTCACGGTCTCCAGGGAATACTGCATGTCTTCGGTTGTCTCACTAGCCTTGATGCCGAGCTGTCTTTCCACTTCATCCAGCACAGCAGGTGCGCCTCGCACATGACAGGCAGTTCCAAGACAAACGCTGACGATGTGCTCACCGCGGGGCTCCAAACTGAATGCCTTGAAGAAGGTAGCCACACCACAGACCTGTATCAGTGGAAGATCCAATTGACTCGCTACTGCTCTCAACGCGTCTTCCGGCAGATAATGATATGCGGATTGTATGTCCTGAAGTATTGAAATAAGGCTGTCACGGTCTCCACCGTATTCACTGACTATTGCCGCCACTTTTCTAAGAACGGTTTCCATCTGTCAGTCACCTCTCTGGGAACCTTCTTTTGCTTGTTCTTGAATTCTTACTGGTATTCCCTTATCTGCCAAATACTTCTTCGCTTGGGGAATAGAGATTTCCCCGAAATGAAAAATGGAGGCAGCTAGAACCGCCGATGCTTTGCCGATTGCTACGGCTTCATAGAGATGTTCCAGCTTCCCTGCTCCTCCAGAGGCAATAACCGGAATGCTGACAGCTTCAGCTACAGCTTTGGTCATCTCCAGATCGTAGCCCTCTTTGGTGCCATCGGCATCCTTGCTGGTGAGTAGAATCCCTCCAGCGCCAAGCCTCTCCACCTTTATTGCCCACTCGACAATATCCATTTCCGTAGCCTCGCTACCGCCTTTGACCACTACTTCTAATCGTGGCAGACCACTTCCGGGTGCGTTCTTCCGCCCATCTATAGCTACTACGAGTCTCTCCTTTGTGAACTCCCTTGAAGCTTCGGCTATAAGCTCAGGATTCCTCACAGCAGCGGTGTTTATAGAGACCTTGTCTACGCCGAGATCAAACAAGGCTTTCATATCTTGAACATTTCTAATTCCGCCGCCAACAGCAAAGGGAATAGTCACCTTATCAGCTACCTTCTTGACCCATTCTAGCCTTGTTCCTCTATCCTCGACAGTAGCGGCGATGTCCAGAAAGACCAACTCATCAGCGCCTTCTCGGCAATAAGCCTCTGCCGCCTCTACCGGGTCTCGGGCATCCCTGAGATTTACGAAGTTTATCCCCTTGACTACTCTGCCGTCCTTTACATCTAGACAAGGTATGATTCTTACCGTTTCCATTTCATAGCTCCCAGAATTTAATCAAATCTTGATATTCCATAACGGCACTCATGGCTCGGTTTTCCACTTCTATGCCAGATTCAACAGCAGCAGCCACAGGATTAAGCCCGCCCACGAGTATCATCCCCACTTTATTCACCTCTACGGGAACCTCACACACCGATTTGCTCACCTCGCCAATCATGATCAGCCCTCCTAGCCCTGCTTGTCTTAGGCCGGCAATGACCTTTTCTGCCGTGGCTTGGCACGGAGCAGGTATTTCCCGAAAATTGGCCAGTATCCTTCCTTCTCCATCGCTAGCCACCCGCCCAACGCTGGTCATCTTATTGGTAATGAATATCTCCGAAGGGTCTAAAGACGAACCCGAATATCGAATGAGTTCCACAAATCGCAAAGGCTTGTGATTCTTGATTTGAAGAATGCCGCCGAATTTGGAATCCATGGGAATACCTGCCTTGAGTAAGGCGCCATTGATTATGATGCTGCAAACAGTGGCTAAGCCTACTTTACCTTGCGGCACAATGATGCCGCCCAGCCTTTCACCCTGGCGAGCTATAGCCACCAGTTGACTGGCGCAAATGCCAGCTTGGAAAGCATCCTTCATGGCTTCGATGGCCTGCTTAAATCTCTCCTCAGGGAAAAACGAAATGTTAACAGGGACTTTGCCGCGACGGTTGTCTATGTCAAAGTCCGTTTGATAGGCCAGAATCTCAATCTTGGAAGCCATGAAGCCAACCTTATCGCTGACCAGCGCACTTTCCAACTCCTCCAGACCAGACTGTGTAATCAACCTCCCATCCCTTCCCACACTCTGCGTAAAGCCACGCTCATCCATTAGCTTGAGATGGTATCTAACAGCACGTTCACCTAGCTCGATGCCATAGTCCTGGAGATGGTGGGAAATTACTCTAGCACCAAGAGGCTCGCTGGACTGGCTTAGAGCTCTGAGGATGGCGATTACCTTGCGTTCTACTTCTTGGGGCTGTTGACTTAGCAAATTTCCTTCTGATGTATAGGACTACAGCAACCTTTTACCGCATAATCTTGGCATAACTACATCTAGCTGTCAATCCTCTCAAGGTGACCTCGGTGGCGTAAATGCCCATCAATGTCTGCTATAATATTTCTCCCAATACTGAGGAGGCAAGTTGCATACCATAAGAATTGGAATGGCTCAGATAAACCCTACTGTGGGCGATTTGAGCGCCAACACCAGGAAAATAGTCCAATTCATTAATGAGGCGAGGTCGCTTGGAGTTGACCTGTTGACCTTTCCGGAATTAGCCATAACTGGCTACCCTCCAGAGGATTTGTTGCTCAAGCCGCATTTCATCAAGCAAAATCGGGAGTGCCTAGAAGAGATAATAGGACGCTCCTCAGATATGGCAGTAGTGGTGGGCTTCGTCGATAGCGATGGCGATACATACAACGCTGCTGCGGTGGTCTATGGCAATGAGTTGGCGGGAATTTACCATAAGACTTATCTGCCCAATTATGGTGTATTCGATGAAAACAGGTATTTCCAAGCAGGAACTGAGTGTCCTGTATTCATCATTTATGGCATTGGTATAGGTGTAACCATCTGTGAAGACATGTGGTATGAAACTGGACCGGCAACGCTACAAGCTTATGCCGGGGCTAGACTGCTGGTTAACATAAGTGCCTCACCGTACCATGCCGGAAGGGGCTACTTCAGAGAGAGGATGCTTGCTACCAGAGCTGCGGACAATGTAGCTATTGTTGCCCACAACAATTTGGTTGGTGGGCAAGATGGATTGGTTTTTGACGGCAATAGCTTGATTATTAACGAAAAGGGAGAAGTCATTGCTCGAGGAAGACAGTTTGAGGAGGACCTCATAGTAGCTGATTTGAATATGGAATCGGTGTTCCGCTCACATCTTCACGACCCTCGAAGGAGGAAAGAGGCCCCGTGGCTTAAAGGCGAACTGCAACGGGCCACCAAGATAGAAGTACTGGATGACTATCCGACTGCAGCCAAGCCGCCTTTGCTACCGAGGCAAGTTGAAAGACTAGACGAGCTGGCAGAGATATACCAAGCTCTTGTTCTTGGTACCAGAGACTATGTGCACAAGAACGGGTTCAACAAGGTAGTTATTGGTTTATCCGGCGGGGTTGACTCAAGTCTGGTAGCTGTTCTAGCAGTAGATGCCCTGGGAGCTAGCAACGTCATCGGTGTTTCCATGCCCTCTCGCTACTCATCACCTGGCAGCAAGTTAGATGCCGAAGCATTAGGACGGAATCTAGGAATAGAAGTCAAGGTAATACCTATTGAAAAAGCTTTTGGCTCATATCTGAAAACACTGGCGGAATCTTTTAAGGATACCGAACCAGATGTGACTGAAGAGAACATCCAAGCAAGGATTAGAGGTAACGTTCTTTTTGCTTTATCCAACAAGTTTGGCTGGTTAGTGCTCGCTTGCAGCAACAAAAGTGAGACAGCTACAGGCTATACTACTCTTTACGGTGATATGGCTGGAGGATTTATTCCCCTCAAGGATGTGCCTAAGACGACGGTTTATGAATTGGCCGGATACAAGAATGCTCAAGCAGGGAAAGAGGTCATACCATCCAGTGTTTTGGCCAAAGCGCCATCGGCTGAACTAAGACCGCACCAGAAAGATACTGATACTTTGCCGCCGTATGAACTATTGGACCCAATCTTGAAGGCGTATGTGGAAGATGATATGACGGTTGACCAGATTGTAGCTATGGGCTTTGACCATGAGACAGTGACACGGATAGTTCAATTGGTGGACAGCAACGAATACAAACGCCGTCAAGCTCCTCCCGGCATAAAGATAACACCGAGGGACTTTGGTAAAGATAGGAGACTGCCTATTACGAACAGGTTCCGAGATTAGGCGGTTTGCAAGCAAAGGAGACGAAATGCGAAAAGTGGGTGGTATCTTGCTGGGAGTCGGGCTGGGGATTTTGATTGGCTGGGGGCTTTACTGGTTTTTCCGGTTGGCCTTCTTGGAATGGCCCTTGGTAGCTAAAGTTGGCATTGCTGCTACAGCCATAGGGCTCATTGTTCTCCTGGCATCACTGGGTTGGGAGAGGTACCGAGCACGGAAGGAAGAGAAGGACAAGTTCAAGGGGGTAGAAAATTGATTGTCGTTACCACGGAGCAGATAGAGGGCAAGAGGATAACAGAAACTCTAGGCTTGGTTAGAGGGAGCACGATCAGAGCCAGGCATGTGGGGCGTGACATTATGGCTGGCTTGCGAAATATCGTTGGTGGTGAAGTCAAAGACTACACAGTGATGCTGGCGCAAGCACGAGAGGAAGCTCTGCAAAGGATGATCGAACAAGCTGAGAAGATGGGGGCTAACGCTATAGTAGGTACTAGGTTCGTAACGTCGATGGTAATGGGCGGCGCTGCTGAAATGGTAGCTTATGGAACAGCGGTAAAGGTGTTGCCTTCGGCTGGAGTGCAGTAATACAATATCAATAACAAACTGGCAAAGGAGGGGAATATGATGGGAATAGCAAAGAAGGTGTTGGTCTTCTGTTTAGCCTTGCTGCTGTGTTTCGCCTTCGTTGGCTGTGCTGAAAAAGAGGAGACGCTCAGTTCGGAGCAGATAGACCAAATAATAACAGAGGCAGTAGATGCCCTCGCAGAGGCGGAAACATACAAATTTGATACAGACATGTCTATCACAATGGATGTAATTGGAGGGACCGAACCAGGAAGGATGTCTATGGGTGCTGATGGCACTGGCGCTATAGATAGCGTGAATAGAGAGATGCAGATGGCCATGAACATGACTATGAACGTGCCGGGGCAAGCCGAACAAGAGATGGGCATGGAGATATACATAGTTGGTGAATGGGTGTATGTGAAGATGAGTGTACCCTTAATGGGCGAACAGTGGATGAAAACGAAGCTCACGCCTGAAATGTGGGAAATGCAGAAGCAAGTTGACCAGCAAATAGAGCTGTTAAAAACGGCAACAGAAGTCAAGCTCCTAGGTAGTGAACTTGTAGATGGTACTGACTGCTATGTATTTGACATAATGCCTGATGTGGAGAAACTAGCTGAATTCTTGTCTCAGCAACAGGGCATGCAAGGCATGGACTTAGAGGACATTGAGAATTTGGAGGAGCTATTTGAGAAGACAACTATGTCGATCAGAGAATGGATAGCTAAGGATAGCTCTCTCTTGATGAGGGCTCAGGCTGACATGCTTATGGAGGTGACTCCTGAGGATGTAGAACTCACACTGGAAGACTTCGACAGAATGACTATGGATTTCAGCATTGATATGACGATTCGCGATTACGACCAACCAATTACCATTGAGCTACCGCCAGAGGCACTACAAGCTCCTGAGATACCGGTGATGTAGAACAAGCAGTATACCTTGGAGCCGGTATTTGATCGGGTGGAAAACTAGCCATCGCTTGATGTATTCCAGTAACGTGCCATGTTGCCTCCAACCAGCTTCCTTGCCTGATGCAGGAATGTACTTCCCCGACCTAGCCATTAGGATGGATTGTTAGCCGTCGAACGCTGCCTTTCTGTCTTAGCCTAGAACCTGGACATACGTTACACGGGTATCTGCTATCAAAAGCCAAGCGTCGCGAAATGCCATTGATTGCTACGTGAGCGATATTCTTACAGCATAGGTTGACCGGGCTAGCTGTAGCACCTGCCTTTCCTGTTAGTACTAGAAAATGGAGGAAATCAGTAACGAGGGCGAAATGGCCAGAAGATAAAAGGTGGGCTTTCTTCGCGGATTACGATGGGCCAATGCCAGGCGCCCTGCTTGCGACACGCTGCCAAAATCCTTCTCACGTGGTGCAGGGAAAGGCCTAATACCTTAGTCCTCTTTGATTGGTCATCTTGCCTACCTCCACTCGGTTCAACACCAATAGCCTTTTCTGTTCTTTCTTGTTCAATGTGGCCAGCTCCTTGCTAGGGTGGCGTTTTCACAGAACACTTGTAGGGTGACAAAATCATAGAACATCAACAATAGAGCCCGAGGGCGCTTGACATTTGGCAGCTGATATTCATAAAATCTACTTTTTAGGGAGGTAATACGATTTACGCGATTGTCGAAACAGGTGGCAAACAATATAAGGTAGGTCCAAAGCAGACGATAGAGGTTGAGCGCCTAAGCATACTTGAAGGCGATAAGGTAGAGCTTGAGAGGGTATTATTTATTGGCGACTGTGAGAATCCGCTTGCGGGTAATCCAACCATTAAGGGTGCTACGGTCATAGCTACATGTTTAGGAGAAGTCAAGGGTGATAAAGTCACGGTATTTAAATACAAGTCTAAAGTCCGTTACCGCAGAAAAAAAGGGCATCGTCAAATATATACGAAGCTATCAATAGATGAAATCATTAAGTCTGAGGGCTAGAGATGGCACATAAGAAAGCTGGTGGCAGCTCGCGCTGTGGGCGTGATAGTCAATCCAAGCGGTTGGGGGTGAAGAGGTATGGTGGGGAGCAAGTTCGTTCTGGGACGATTTTGGTTCGGCAGCGTGGCACCCGTATCCTGCCCGGCAACAACGCGGGTATGGGCAGAGATCATACTCTCTTTGCTTTGATAGATGGCCGCGTTAGATATGAGCCAGCCAACAAGTATAAGAAAAAGGTTAGCGTTTATAAATGAAAACCAAAATTCACCCTAAGTATCACGATAATGCCAAAGTGACCTGCCTCTGCGGCAACACGTTTACCGTCGGCTCAACTAAGCTGGAGATCAGGATTGAGGTATGCAGCAAGTGCCATCCCTTCTACACCGGCGAACAGAGGATACGCGATACCATGGGAAGGGTGGAGCGCTTTAAGAAGCGATATAAGATAAAAGAGTAAATCTAAGGATGTGGGAAGTAGCGCCTTGGCCGTGGACCGTGGGAGAAAGCAGAGAGACCGGGATTAACTACACCGGCCTCGATATTAAGTTGGGCGCTCGGTGGGCTTAATTCTATCTTTGTCCTAGCCCTTTTTCCTGTAGCTGCTTCTTGGCAGCGAGTAGCTTTAGAAACCCTTTCTTGAAGGCCGTTACTGTCCGTTATGTGTGGCTCTAGCAATCCCATGGCTGGTCTGTCTAACCCGTCATCTTGTGTGGTATTCCCATGGAGATGCAGGAAGAGTGGTGGAATCATTGGGATAGGAGCTGGATCTTTGGGCACTATTAGCTGCTTCTTCCACCTTCGGGGTTTGGGTTCAGGGCTGTGCTTCAGGACATTGTTGTGACCCTTATTATGGCTGGAAGCTACGGTGAGTTGGCAGGCTAGAACTAGGTTCTGAAAGGCAGCATAAAGATGGCAGAACATTTCCATTACGGTGGGCAGGCAGTTATCGAGGGTGTGATGATGCGGGGTAGGGAGAATGTGGCCATATCCGTGCGTGGTCCCGACGGGAAACTGAACACTGCAAAGCGGCCATTACCCAACATATGTAAAGGTCGCCTTAGGGAAGTACCGTTAGTAAGAGGGGTCATCGTCCTTATTGAGACCTTGATTCTGGGTACTCAGGCCCTACTGCACTCTGCTCAGATTGCTTCAGGAGAGGAGAACGAAAGAATACCTGCAACGCTTTTGTGGGGGACCGTAGCCGCCAGCATTGCCTTTGCTGTGGTACTCTTCTTCATTGTCCCTGTCCTCGCTACCCGCTACTTGGTCGATCCTTACATCAGCTCTGTTTTAGCAAGCAACGTAGTTGAGGGGTTCATCCGTATTGGCATTTTCGTTGTCTACCTTATGCTGATCGGTCTAATACCGGATATAAGAAGGGTCTTTGCCTACCACGGAGCCGAGCACAAGGTAGTCAATGCCTATGAAGCTGGCTGCCCCTTGGAAGTGGAGGCCGTCAAAGACTATCCCACTGCCCACGCTCGCTGTGGCACTGCCTTTATCTTTATTGTTCTAGTCCTCGCCATCTTTATCTTCGCCTTGCTTGGTCATCAAACACTATGGCTAAGGATATTATCTCGCGTAATCCTCCTTCCTGTCATCGCGGCTCTAAGCTACGAAATCATGAGATTTGCAGCAAGCCATGCCAAGAACGCCGTCATCCGAATTCTTCTTGTACCAGGACTGGCATTGCAAGCTATGACTACCCGTGAACCTGACGACAAGCAACTAGAGGCTGCAATATCAGCATTGAATGAAGTCATTGAGGCTAAGGAGCTTGTACGACCCTAACTTCTATGCAGTCAGTTACTGGAAGATGCTTTTGTCTTATCCTGTGGGGCAAGGAAGGAAAAAACGACAAAACGAGTAGAACGGCTCAGTCACTGCCTTCTTATAATCTCCACCCCGCGCCCGAAGAAGATAGTTGTCGACCTATAGAGAGTAGGCGACTCTTTGGGCCCAACTAAACTCTATTCTAGATCTTGAGTTTCCAGTTGCTCAAAGAAGCAGGTTCTATTGCCGGTATGGCATACCGGGCCTGTAGGCTCAGCACGGACCAAAAGAGTATCGCTGTCACAATCTTTCATAATAGACTTCAACCTGAGGAAATTACCTGAAGTTTCCCCCTTGTGCCACAACTCGTGACGACTACGACTGTAGAACCAAACATCGCCACTTGACAGCGTTAGCTTCAATGACTCCTTATTCATATAGCCGAGCATAAGAACTTCGTGACTGCTGACATCTTGAATAATAGCTGGAATCAGACCTCTATCATTGAACTCTAACATCTCACTCCTTGCTCCCGAAACTAGTTATCGCCTCCTGCAAGTCAATATCTCCGGTATAAAGAGCTTTGCCTATGATGGCTCCTTCGACGGCTAGCTCTTTAAGCTTAGCCAAGTGTTCCAGCCTGGAGATGCCCCCAGAAGCAATAATGGGTACTCTGGTTTCAGCAACCAATCTACTTGTCATATCAAAATTAGGCTCAGTGAGGGTACCGTCCCTTCTAATATCAGTGTAAATGAAGCGCCTCACGCCGATGTCCACCATTTCCCTAGCGAATTCCAACACATCAACAAAAGTGTCTTCGAGCCAACCGTGAGTAGCTATTTTGCCATCTCGAACATCAAGGGCAACTATTATGGCTTCGCCAAATCGGCGACATAGTTCTTCCACTAACCTTGGGTTCTCTATGGCTGAAGTGCCTAGAATAACACGATGTACCCCTTTGCTGAAGAGCTCCTCAGCTACATCTTCCCGTCTGATGCCGCCTCCCACTTCTATGCGTAAACCGCTCACTTTTACTATCTCCTCGATAGCAGCTATATTCTTGGGCTCGCCGGTTGCGGCGCCATCCAAATCAACTATGTGAAGCCAGCGTGCACCCTTGGAAAGCCAGATCAAAGCTACTGCCGTTGCCCTATTGTCAAATACGGTTTGCTGGCTATAATCACCTTGAAATAGGCCGACACACTGGCCATCCTTAATATCGACAGCCGGGATTATTTCCATTTTTCTCTTCATAACGGGCTAAGGTAAATATCAAGTCAGCCAAGCGATTAAGATATTTCAGCAATTCTTCATTAGCTAGCTGTCCTGATTCCTTCAAAGCAACCGCTCTCCTCTCAGCGCGCCTGACCACAGTGCGCGCTACATCCAGGGCTGCTGAGCTTACACAGGCACCAGGAATGATAAAGCTACGAGGCATATCAACCTTGGCCTCAAAATCATCTATCAGATTCTCCAACCTTTGCACCATTCCCGGCTTGACCACCGTACCTCTTGCAGCCAACTGCGAAAGGCGCTCTTGAGGAGTTGCTATCTCTGCGCCTACAGTGAACAAATCATGCTGAACGCTAGAGAGAATATCTTTAATGTCAGGTAGACAAAAGCTTTTAGCCAAACCGACAAGCGAGACGGCCTCGTCAATCGTTCCGTAGGCTTCGCACCTCACATCACATTTGGGCACCCTGGAGCCGTAAAGAAGGCTGGTTTCCCCGCTGTCTCCTTTCTTATTGAACGTCTTCACACGATCACCTGCAAATAATACAGATTTTCCTTGGCAATTGCCACCCTCAGCGCCTTGCTTCCATCGTTAAAAGAACCTATAATATTGCTAGTTTACTCTTTGAGCCTGCCAAATTTCAAAGGTTTTCTTGATTCTATTAGAAACTCAGATGGGTGGTCTAATGGCATAATTAGTCTGAGGAATCATCAAGAAAATCGGCTCAGTTGGCACCGCAGAGTCTATTCTAATTGAAAAATGAGCCTGAACAAAAGGACTTCAGGCAACCCGGCTAACAAATCTTGAGATTTGTTCAAAGAGATTGGAACGAGCATTCACCATCCTTTCTGCAAATT
>Ga0114919_10001932_pt1 | contig 16705 bp, 9 predicted proteins | sample BlataG_FD_88682 | JGI IMG/M metagenome (GOLD analysis project Ga0114919, IMG submission 88682) | Deep subsurface microbial communities from Black Sea to uncover new lineages of life (NeLLi) - Black_00105 metaG | ecosystem: Environmental > Aquatic > Marine > Oceanic > Sediment | place: Atlantic... | reverse complement strand
GGGGCATTGAAGTTTCCTCACATGGTTGAATATTGTGACACTCTTCGAATCGAAAGAGAAGAGAAAACAGGGAATACAAACTAAACCTAAATGAGGAGACCATATTATGTCTACTCGACAAAAGAAAACCGTATTTGTTACTGTTATGTTTATTTTTGTTCTTGGTTCATCGTCATATTCGGCATCGCAGATAAGACTGACCGCGCTAAACAGTATGGAGCGGACAGGCCAGAATCAGGAGCCGTATGGAGCAGGCAAAGCAGAAATCAAATCGGCAAAAAATGAAGTGGAGTCTTTCCAGGTGGTTGTTACTGCGCTAAAAGAAAATATCAAAATAGTGAAAGCGGAAATCTCTGACCTTATCACAAAGGATGGAGCAAAGATTGGAAGGGAGAATATTAAGCTTTTCAGGGCCGAATATGTTCGAGTAAGAAGGTCTACTCCAAGGGCGGAACTTGGCCCCGGCTTATATACAGACCCTCTTGTCCCGTTCATAAATCCTCTGACCGGAAAGCCCATAGAGCCGCGGCGACAGTTCACAGAAAGATGGGGCGAACCCGTAACTACAGCAGGACATGAAATGTATGCCGTCCCCTTTGAACTCTTCAGGGGACAGAACCAGCCTATCTGGATTGACATTTACGTTCCCAAGGATGTTCCAGCCGATATTTATAAAGGAAAACTTACCATAACGGCGGCAGGAAATATCTCGGACCAAATCCCTGTAACTTTAACTGTATGGGATTTCACTCTTCCTGATGGCCCTACTCATAAAAACCATTTTGGCAGTTTCTACAATATTTCCCGATACTTCAATGTAAAACGCGATTCTGAAGAATTTAATCAGATTGAAATGCGCTACTGCCAGGCGATGGCTGAAAACCGCATCAATCCGCCAATCCCGCGCAGGCTTCTGCCCAAAACCAACAGTGATGGTTCCTTGAATATTGTTCAAGAACAACATAAGGCACTGAAGGAATTTATTAGCAAGTTCCACATAACCGATTTCGAGATTCCAAGAGCCCCTTTTGTCCGCCTGCCGCATTCGACTTTGCGGGAAGATTACAAGAATATCTCCCCGGAAAACAGGGAAAAAGCACAGCGTTATTACCGCGACTTTTTTAACTATCTAAAGCAAAACGGCTGGGAGAAACGCGCATATATATACATGCTGGATGAGCCGAATCTTCGAGAAAACTATGAACAGGTCCTCGTCCTTGGCCGGCTTGTCCACGAAGCTGCTCCACAGCTTAAATGTCTCGTCGTCGAACAGACGTACCCACAGAATCCATCCTGGCCTGACATTGACCCGGCTGTTGATATATGGTGTCCCTTGTGGAGCTTTATTGATGGAAAGACAATTAACGAAAAAATCTCGCATGGGGACGAAGTCTGGTCTTATACAGCTCTGGCTCAAAGGTCGCCTCGATACCATCCCGAATACGAAAAAGTAAAAGGCCTTGACCCACCGTATTGGCATCTTGACCGCCCGTTGACTGTTTACCGTGTTCCAACATGGATTAACCGGCGATATAATATCACCGGCCTGTTATATTGGACGACAATTACAAAAGTTATAGAACCATGGTTGAATCCAACATTTTCACATTATGGAATACATTTCAACGGCGGCGGGTTCTTATTTTATCCGGGAACACCTTGCGGCATCGATGGACCTGTATGTAGTATGCGTATAAAAAATCTCCGGGACGGTATGGAAGATTATGAATATTTTGCAATCCTTGAGCAGCTTGCAGGTAAAGAAATCGTAAAAAAGATTGTCAATACCGTTGCGCCGAACTGGTGGAATTTCTCAAAAGAACCTGAAAAAATCCTCGCCGCCCGCGAAGCACTGGCAGAGGAAATTATGAAGCGGCAAAAGGAAAGAAAAAAATAACATACTCAGAATTTCAGGATTTACTTGGTAAGGAGAATTACGATGTATCAAAGTAGCCTTTACAGAAAAACGCTAATGCCAAGTTGTATACTGCTCTTATGTTTGTTCGGTAACGTTTGTTCAAGTGCCGGCAACGTCCGCTTTCGAGGCCCTTTGCGCATCCACCCGGACAATCCCCGCTACTTTAGCGACGAGAGCGGTCGTGCCATTTATTTGACCGGCTCACACACATGGTCAAACCTGGTTGACATCGGCCCCAAAGACCCACCGCCGCGTTTTGACTTTACCGCCTGCCTGAATTGGATGCAGAAATTGAACCACAACTTCATACGCCTCTGGACCTGGGAGCCGGTAACCTGGAACACGAAGGCCAACAGGGAGAACCAGCTTCACACAGCCGCACCTCAGCCCTGGGCCCGGACCGGCCCCGGCAAAGCCCTCGATGGCAAACCCAAGTTCGACCTCAAAAAGTTCAATCCAGACTATTTCGACCGATTACGCCGCAGGGTCACAGCCGCCCGTGACCGCGGGATTTACGTCTCGGTAATGCTCTTTGAAGGATGGGCGATGCAGTTCTCAGCAGGAGCGTGGGAAGGGCACCCCTTCAATCCAAAGAATAACATAAACGGTATCGACGGTGACCAGAATAAAGACGGCAGGGGGCTTGAAATCCACACCCTCGGCTATCCGGCTGTTACCAGGCTGCAGGAGGCCTACGTTCGGAAAGTAATCGACACGGTCAACAAATTCGACAACGTGCTGTACGAGATATCGAACGAGAACCACCCGCCATCGACAAAATGGCAGTATCATATAATTCGCTACATAAAAAGATACGAGAAGAACAAACCAAAACAGCATCCGGTCGGTATGACTTTCCAGTACCGTGCCGGAAAGAACGAGACATTATTCAAAAGTCCCGCTGATTGGATTTCACCAAACAACGAGGGCGGCTACCGGGATAATCCACCGGCCGCTGATGGCCGAAAAGTCATACTGAACGACACCGACCACCTCTGGGGAATCGGCGGAAACCAGGCCTGGGTATGGAAGAGTTTTCTCAGGGGACACAATCCAATCTTTATGGACCCGTACGATGGCGTAGTACTCGGAAAAAGATTTGACTCCAAATGGGACCCCATCCGCCGCAGCCTGGGCTACACACGCCGATACGCCGAAAAAATGAATCTGACTGCAATGCGGCCGCGCAACAATCTGGCCTCGACCAAGTATTGCCTGGCGAATCCCGGCACCGAATATCTGGTCTATAATCCTGCGGCGGATAAATCTTCTTTCACGGTAAATCTTAAGGCCGGCACATACAAATACGAATGGTTCAATCCTGATAATGGCAAGGTTGTATCCGAAGGTACAATAAAGGCAGGCGGCGGAGATAAGAAATTCGAGGCCCCTTTTAAGGGCGATGCGGTCTTTTACCTTAAAGCAAAATAAAGTACTGGGCGAAACAGAAAAAGGAGGACACAATATGCCTGTACGAAAAGAAATGACTCGACGAGATTTGTTGAAGGTAACAGCGCTGGCCGCTGCGGGTGCCAAGGTTGCTTTACTCAGTTTACCCGCCCTCGCTCAACAAAAAGGCGAGCGGCCAAAGCAAGCCGGCGACGTTACTGTGCTTAATCCGCAGAACCGTGTGCCGGTCAGCTTTATCATTGATGACTCGACCTGCCTGGTGAACCTGGCGCACTTTGGCATCCCGCATTTCGCCGAAGTATTTCCCAATAATTACAAACAGGATTGGAAAAAGCTGCCGCGTGAGATACCCGACACCTTTGTGCGCAAGTTCGGCCAATGGTGTCGAGACCATAAAGTGAAGGGCAAATACAGCATTGTACCTTATCCGGCATTGGTGGGCTGGCTGGACCGTGACATACCAGGCTGGTCAAAGGCCGAACTCAGAGAGAGCATCAAACTGGTTCGGGAGTTCATGATGCCGGATTGGGACATCCATCCGGAAATGGTCACTCATACCTGGGTCATTAACACAAAGACCGGCCGGCCATATCCTGAGAGAAGCGAGCGCTTCATGGAAAACTGGGGATGGAGCCAGGATAAATCTGTCGATGAGCTTACCGACTATATGAGCTATGCCCTGCGGATTCTCAAGAACGTCGGCCTCGACTGCGACGGCATCACCACCCCCGGCGGCTTTGGCAACCAGAATCGCGACAACCTTGCCAAAGCCACCCTCGAATCCTGCCGCGACGTATTCAAAGCCGAGATTCCCCATTATTTCCGCCATCTATTTACAGACGACCGCAGTGTTGCTCCTCGCGTCGAATATGCCTCCGGCCTGACAGGTGCCAATCCGAAGTGCGTCGTCTCCATCATCGGCTGCACCGGAGACTGGTTCGGCGGCTGGGATGGTTTAAGACCCGGTTCGGTCGACAAATTCATTACCAAAGACCTCAAAGGCGGCCGCCTGCCGCAGGTCATCGACAAGGGCGAACCAGCAATACTCGTCTGCCACTGGCCGGGTATCTATTTCAATGGGGAAGAAATAGGATTTAACATTTTCAAGGAAGTAGTCCGCAGGATTCACGCTCGATACGACAACTTGCTCTGGATGAAACTTAGCGAGATTTCCCATTATTGGGCCGCAAAGGAGCTGACGCAAATCGACAAGCAGGACACACGAGTAACGTTTAATGCACCGTTTGCCACTCCGCGATTTACCGTGCGAATTAAGACCAACTCGTCAAACGCGCCAAAACTGATTGTCGGTGGCCGTCCTGTTCAATTGCGGCAAGTAAAAACACTTCTGCAATTCGAAAGCCGAACATGGAACGCTGATGGCCGGAATGTAACAATTTGTTTTGACCTGCCGAAAGGCAAATCAACACTGGAGGTTTAAAAAAATAAGTGACTAAAGTGAGCTAAAGTGACGAAGGTGAAAAATAGTCAACAACTTTGGGCACTCCACACTTTAGGCAATTTAGGCACTTCAAACTTTTAACTTTTGGCACTTTTCACGCCATCTTCGTTAAGGGAATTATTAGACGCTCGAACCGTTTCGACCTCCTCTTTAACTTTTTCTAACAGTTTCCCCCAGTCCATGTAATGCGTGCGGGAAAAGAGCTGCGGGCGATACCGGCTGGTAGCCACGCGAGCATAGGCCTCCCATTCCTTGACGGCATTGGTCAAATGGTAGACAGCACGAACCTGATACTTTTTGCGTCCGGGAACGACTCGGGAAACGGCCAGAGCTGCCGCTCCCCGGATTTTATCGGCGTAGTAACGGCCCAAATAGGCCAGGGATTCCATATCAGTCAGAGTAGCGGCCAAATCTCTGCTCGGCCTGGAGGTTTTCCTCAAGGTCTTCACGCCGTCCAGGGCTTTTTCCGCCAGTTTGTCCAGGTTGTCCGCGACCCCCAAGGGCGTTATACCATCGAACGCCTGGCCCTTGACAACGGCTGATGCGTAATCCTGCACCGAAAGGATTCCCGAATTCTGAAGAGGAGGATGTTGAAAAAAGGCATCCACCGTGAGAAATCCATCCGCGGACATACAGCCCTCGGGGGAAAACTGAAAGTCGTTGACTCGGAAGAAGAAACGGTTGACCTGTGGAATGACCTGCGAAGCGGCCGCCCAGGTATCATAAAGAAGCGCAGGTTTCGCCACCCGGAAACGGTGCTCCAGGTGCTTTTCGAAAAAGTCACGGGATAGGGTCAAGTCGTAAGCCAGACGTCCCCAAAGCATGAAACGGTACCAATGCTTATCGACTTCCAACTCGCCCGATAGGACGGGGTCCTTACTGATGAATTCGCGCCCCCAGACATAGCCGTCCGGCCCCATATAGAAGCCGGCTTCCCACCGCATAAGATCGCGAGGAACATTCTGGAGAAATTCGCGCACATAATCGGCGTCCCCCCAGCGGTGCACGAAAATATCGTCGTTGCGGAGATTCAACCAGCATGGTACTTTGTGCCGCTCCAGCTCCTCCCTGTACTCAATATCGAGGTAAGGCGAAGTCGTGGTCGAATAGAGGCGGGCGCGGGCATATTTATGGCCTGTATTGAAAGGACCATCGAAGTCCTTAAAGGCATCCACTATCTTGCCGAGATTGGCCTGATGCTGGCGGAAGATAAAGCGAAGCTCTCGCCCGGGATTTGCTCGCTTAGCATCCATAACACCCTGACCATAGGTGCGCCAGAGCCACTGCTCGATACCGCCGACGTTCTTCACACGTTGTCTATCCACGTGCTCTCCGGCTGTGACCCCGATTCCGTCGACCTGGGGATAGGTCTTCAGGAATTCCCAATGCAATAGCGCATGTATTCAATGGTCTTCTCATTGTCCGGGCTATCGTTGATTCCGTGTTTGCCTTTTGCGCCAAAGGTATAGATATTCCAGTGAAAGATGTAAGTTTCGATACCTCGTTCTTCGGCGTGAACAAAAACCCTTGTCCAGAAGGCAATTTTTTCATTGAGGGAGAGCTTTTTGACTACTTTGAAGTTGTTCGGAGCGTATATATCCAGGTTATTGAAGTGACGATTGGAACCTGTGTCGACCCTTTCCTTGAGGACACAAACGTTGTTGTAACCAATGCCGGGGTACTTGGCCAGCTTTACGATGCCCGGATAAGGGTGGGTCGTCCAGAGCGTCAGCACGTTGTAGCGGTTTCGCGCCATAGTATCCAGAAATCCTTTCCAGAAATCAAAATCCCAGCACACCTTGATGTTCTCTTGTGCGGCCGTGCCGGTGTCATCGTAGCTGGGCGCCCGCGCATCGAAGGGAATATTGAATTTTAATCCGCGACGAGCCAGGTATGGCTTTCCGGCCTTATCCTGCACCGCATCGAGACGCCCGCCCAGCGTAACCATTTCGGCCAGTTCCAGGCCTCCATACATGGCGCCGCACGAATCGCCTCCGACAATCCGGACCACATTTCCGCCTTCTTTGCGGATGCGGAATCCCTGTGGTCCCAGACCGGTTTCACGAATTTCGAAAACGATTTTCATATCTGCTCGTGTGCCGTTCACATCGTAATCCGCATCGGCCAAGGCCCTTTTGATGTCTCCAACGGCAAAGGCGACCATAGGGTCATTTTCGTTGAAGGTGAGCGTTACCCTCTGCCTGGCGTCGCAATTGTTCCCCATAGTAAGGGCAGTAACAAACAGGACAAGGAATGAGAATGTTAGTCTTCTTCGCATGAGTAAAGTCTCCTTATCCCGCACCTGCTTTGAGAAAATATGATGTGCTAAAAGTAGGTGCCGGACTAAGCCGTCTGTTCTGAGTTTTCTCAGTGTATGTTGTATTCCATAACAAGATATTATCACAAGTGCTTGATATTTCAAGAGTTTTTAGCTATACTCTATATGTATTCGGGTGGCCCGCGTCGACGAAGACACCCGCTAAAACAAAGCTTCTTGAGGAGATGCGAAATCGGGTGTACCTCTTAAGAAAGGCAATAAGAAATAGTGAGGACAAAAATGAATAGACGTGATTTTCTCAAAGCCTTAGGTTCAGCCACTGCTTCAGTTGTGACCGTAACTCCAATAACTTATGCCATCGGGCTAAAGAGAGAAAACATCAATATCCTGTTCTTCACCGCTGACGACCTCAACTGCGATTCTCCCGGCTGTTTCGGCGGCAAAGTAGCCGGCCTGACTCCGAATCTTGATTTCTTCGCCTCCGAGGGCATGCGATTTGAAAACGCACACGTTACCGTCGCCATCTGTCAGCCAAGTCGAGGCGTCCTTGCAACAGGGCGTTACGGGCACAACAGCGGAATAATGGGCTTCATGCACACCGACCGTGATATACCAACCATCATGCAAACACTGAGAGATGCCGGCTACCTCACCGGAGTGCTCGGTAAAGTGAACCACTCAACGCCAAAAGCCAATTACAAATGGGACTTCGTCCATGACCGGAACGAATTGGGCAATGGGCGTGACCCGGATATCTATTACAAATACTGTAAAGAGTTTCTCACGAGGTGTCGCCGTGAGAACAAGCCGTTCTACTTCATGGTCAACTCTCACGACCCCCATCGCCCATATCATATTCGGAGGCAACCCATCAAAGATGCGAAAGAGCCCTCAAAAACATATAACCCCGATGAGGTCGCAGTTCCTGGTTTCGTCCCCGACCTGCCGGGTGTCCGCGAAGAGCTCAGCTACTACCTGAACTCCGTCCGCCGCCTTGATGACACTTTTGGCAAGACAATGCAGGCCTTGAAGGAGTCGGGTTTCGACAAGAACACCCTTGTAATGTTCCTCTCTGATAACGGCATCGCCATACCGTTTGCGAAATGCAATGCCTACCTTGCCAGCACACGCACACCATGGATAGTTCGTTGGCCGGGGGTCGTAAAAGAAGGCACCGTTGACAGGCAACACTTCATCTCTGGAATTGACTTCTACCCAACGGTGCTCGAAGCGGTGGGTCTGCCCGTACCAAAGGGGCTCGACGGTTTCTCTTTTCTGCCCCTGCTCGAAGGCAAGAGACAATCCGGCCGTGACGAGGTCTTCACACAGATAGACATGAAAGCAGGTGGAGACGCCGTCCCAATGCGATGCGTTCAGGACAAACGCTTCGGTTACATATTCAACCCGTGGAGCGATGGTAAGTTCTACTACCGAAACAATAACGAGGGACTCACGATGAAGGCTATGGTCGAAGCCGCCCAAACCAATCCCGCAATCGGACAGCGCGTCAAAATGTTCCGATACCGCGCTGCCGAGGAGTTCTATGACCTCAAGAACGACCCCGATTGCCTCAATAACCTTGTGGACAAAGCAGGCTTTGAAAACCAACGAAAAAAAATGCAGAGCCGGCTTCACGACTGGATGAAACTGACCGGCGACCCACTCTTGCCGGCTTTCGAGGGTCGCAACTCACCCGAAAAGCTAAGATCCGCCCTGATTAAAATTTACGGCTGCAACTACACCCAAGCCGCAGAGCGAAGAAGAAAGAAAAAGAAGAATAAGCAGCAGGGAACGTCCTTGAAATAAAGCATAGAGCGAAAGTTGTAAGTTGTTTGGCGACTGACACTTTCTTGATAAAAGTATTACCACGTAACTGAGTGTAAGAGCCCGTTTATTTCGCTCCTTTATCGATTTGGTGTTAAAGCACAAATCTCTAAGATTTCAAGGAATATTGTTGCTGTATTGTATCATTAGAAGCCTCGGATGAATATTTGGAAAGTGCGGGATAGACTTCGTCCATCTTACCTTTTGCTGGGATTGTGCCGGTTAGTTCACTGCCTGCCAGATCTCGATTCCGGAGAAGTTGGCTGCACCGCCGACACTCGTGATATCTATTATGCTGTCGTTGACGGCCGCCATCCACGGTCCCAACCGCCGCCATTGGCCTTCGACGCCGCTGTAATATTCTTCCACAACCGTGCGAGCCTTCAGAGAGATGCTGAATGTCTCGGGATTATTGTCCTCCCAGAGATATACATAAACGGCATATTTGCCGCGTGGCACGCCCGTTACTTTGATGAGCGCCCGGCGGTTCCATCTAAACGAATGAATCATCCCTGTTCGGGCAGTCCGGCATTTTGCCGGATCGTTGGCCTGAGACGCAACAGAGGGCTGTTTACCGGGCGATCTTTGCAAACAAAATTGGGAGCATTGTCACTTTCCCATTTATTGCCGTCGATTGTAACGTCTGGGCCGTTGAGATTGATGCCGCGATAGAATTTCCATTTCCCCGTCTTGGCCGGAGGACCACTTAGCTTTTTGATTGGTGTGGTCAGATACTCGGCATCAGGCCCAGCCTCAGCCGGTGCTTCGAGCCGCTTGCCGCTGATTTTCAGAATTACACGCCGGTATGTTGTCAACTGAGGCTTGCCTACATCAACGACCTCCAGAATAACGTGAATAGTTCTACCTGATGCATTTTTAGGCACTGTTAGGACAGCATCGATTGCATCGGCCCGCTGGATTGGTGCATCGGCCCAGTAGCTGCCCGGCTCTTTGTAGACCCACCACTTGTACGAAAGCCTATCGCCATCCGTATCCGATGAACCCGCCGCGCTTAACTTGACTTTTCGGCCAGGATTGACGTCTATTTCAAGAACCTTTACGGTCTTGTCGCCGTTGCACACGGCCACCGGCTTATGATTGCATTTATCATACGACTTGACGCACCAATCCATGCGCGCTTCAAAGGCGTTCTGGTACGCTCGCCGCCAGCGATGGATTGTATAGAGCATATCCGGCCGAGTTCGGCTCCAATCCTCGGTGGGGACATACTCATTGCCCCGTCCGCTTCGCCGGAACCGGCCGCCCCAGTTGCCCCATTCCGGATACTCCGGATCACTCAATCCATCCGGCAAAACGTAGAAAAACGACGGTGTATCGCCTTCCTTCACACCATCTTTTCCAGAAGCTTTTGATGGATAGGCTTGCCCCAATGGACCGTGACCGGTGCGAACGTGCTTCTGAAGCCAGGAAGGCGAAACGATTTCCTGGTCACCTTCCTTCCAGATGCCGCGAAACAAGATCCGCGAAAAAATCCAGAACACATCCGGGTGATTCTCCTTGACCCAACCAGCGGTGCGGTCTTGGTCGGCAATAGAGTGCACGCGAATCCTGCGTTTTAACGCGGCAAACTTTTGCGCCGAGCTGGTCCGTTGTGTCTTCCATATAGCCTGTGCCAGCTCTCTCGGCCCGCCCCAGATAGAAAACCAAACCGGTCGAGGATCGTCCCTTTCCAGAACTTTGATGATCCAATCCGATGCCTCTGAGTCCATCCCTGGTCCGACCTTGTGCGGCTCGCCGTTGTGCCCATCCTTGATCAGTCTTATCAGGCGTTCACGAGATGGATAGTCAGGTCGGTGTTTCCTGAGATTTGGCAGGACCTTACCGTATGCGTCAACAATATTCCTTATCAGGTCCGGGCGTGTGTTTTTATAGTGGCCATGGCCGAAACCTGTGCATAGGCCTTCGACATCGAAGTCACATGAGTACAACAAAAAACGCACCATGGACTGCATGTCATCCGGATCGCCACCGATGTCGGTCATGACCACTACTCGTGGTTTTTCTCCTGACAGCGCTAAACCATGCATGATTAAAATACAAAGAAGTGCCAAAATAACTGTTGATTGTATGCGGTACCAACTCATGATTTTGCAATTTGCTTTCGCTTTTTTTGCTTTTTGACACTCCAAATTTAGCTTGGCGTTGCGAATATCGGCTTTAGTCCACGGCCTGGACATCGCTTTTGCTTCCCTGCGTTCTGAAAGACCCATTCAAAAGTATAACGGAACCGCCCTCAAACCTCTTTCCACTGTCCCGGGATGGGGACGGGGAATTGGCCGTTTTCGTCGGCTTTGACGGGGGCCGGGCTGTCGTAGCTCAGGTCGTCGAGGTAGTCGCAGAACTGGAATTTGGACTTCATAATCTGGTCCCAGGTGACCGTCTGGCCGGTATGACAGGCGGCGCGGCCCATGAGCGACGTGAGGTCTGAGTAGACCGCTCGCTTGACTTCATTGTGCGGCCGATTGTTGCGGATGCTGTCAATGAAGACGTTCCACTCGTACTGCCAGGGACTGTAGCGGTCCTTTGTTGGTGTCCATGCGATGTTGTCCCTGTCGATCCGCTGGTCCTTGAACATGTGTACGGTAGCGGCATGGGTCCTGCCGGAGAACTGCGCAGCGCACTTGGTGCCGTGAATGAAGGTCGCGAACTCACTTCGGGTTTTGTTGATTCGTCGAAAGCCACAGAACGCCTTGGTTCCGTCGGCGAAGGTGAACTCCATCGAGTAGATGTCGATGTTCTGCCCGCAGTCCTTGCTGTGTGGTACGCGTCCACCCAGTCCTTGTGCAACAACGGGCCAAGCATCCTTGATCCAGCAGCATTCGTCGATCTGGTGGATTAGATTATCAACCATGTGACCCGAGCCGACCCAGAACAGATGTGACCTGCCGAACTGCAGTTGACTCATCATATTGTTGGCCTTGTCGCCCTGATTTTTGAGCCATCCGCCGCCGCCGAGGCGGTTGGCGCGGATGAGCGGTATCTCGCCCATAGCGCCGTCGCGGATTTTCTGAATCAGCGCCTGGCGGGCCGGTGAGTGACGGCACTGGAGTCCCACGAGCACATTGACGTTCTTCTTCACCGCCATTTCACCGGCTCGGAGCAGGCGGTGCAGACCGCCCGGGTCGGAGGCGAATGGCTTCTCCATAAACACATTGATGCCCTTGCGGATGGCGTACTCCACATGCACCGGCCGGATGTAGGCTCGTGTGGTGCACATAGCGATGTCGCCGGGCTTGAGAATGTCAACGGCCTTGCGATAGGCATCAAAACCGATGAACTTGCGGTCCTCGGTGACGTTGACTTTGTCTTTGAACTTTCGCTTGAGCGTTTTGTGCGACGATTCCATTCGACTTTCGTGGAGGTCGGCCATAGCGTACAGCTTGACCGGGCCGCTGTCCGGAACGGACAGGGCGTCTCCGACGGCGCCGGTGCCGCGCCCGCCACAGCCAATAAGGACCAAGCGGATAGTGTTGTCTCCGGCAGCGAAGGCGGTGGGCGGCAGACTGCCGAGCACGGCCGCGCCCGCGGCGAGCGAACCACCCTGTTTCAAAAACTCACGACGATTGATTTTGGACTTGTTGATGGATTTAGTCATTCTTACCTCCTAAATCGATGATGTAATTGATAGGAACTTGCTTTCTTAAGACATGTGCACGGTGATGTATAGCGAGCCGTGAACACAAAAAAAACAACTGATATTTTCTGTTTGATTTCATATATGGCGCTCATGCATAGTTTACCTCCTATGATAGCATGGTACTGCATCCGATGTCAATTGCTTTGGCCGTAAATTTGGTCTGTTTTCGCATCAGAATCCGTCAATCTGCTGCAGCATCCGCTATTTAGTTCCTGTTGCGGAAAGCCGAAATTGGCAATGTCACCCCTGCGAAAGCAGGGGTCTATGGCCAAAAAACTGGATTCCCGCTCCGTCTAAAGCCGGATCTGCGATTTCGCGGGAATGACAAAATGTTGTTTCCGCAACAGATACTATTTAACCGTTTCTTCGGCGTGCGCGGGTCAGTCATAAAGATTTTTGTCGAGGATTTCAACGTTCTTTTTCTGCATTATGTGGTTGACAATGGCGGGCGGGACTTCGAGCTTGAGGTGTATCAGCTCACCCTGCTCAACTATGAGGCTGCGTCTCTTTTCCAATAGAATATCAAGTCTGTCTCGAAAATTCAAACTTTACGGGTGTTTCTCGAAAGTTCCTCATCCAGTATGGTATTCATGCCGCCAAGACAGCACAATTAGTTTCATATAGTAAGTTTACGTAAATCCCTTAAGGACAAGGATGACGAGGTTTTTCTGGGGCACACGCAAGACTTCATTTCTCCATCTCATTCTCTGTCCCAATCTGAACACCGGATTCATTGAGATAACTGCAAGACGTCGTTAGATATGCAGTTATCTCAATGTCCGTCTTAGTCTTTCCATGCCTATATGTTACGGAGCTTCCCAACCCCACTCATTTCCAAAGATGGCATAATCAATGAGGTCCACAAAACGGCTGCCGTCCAGGTCTTCCGGTATCAATACCTCTTCTATAAGGTATTTGAAACTAAATAACCGCAGATCTAACTCATCCACAGAACCGTCGTGGTTGAAGTCAGCCGGGTTGCCCACGGATGAGGGTGACTTGCTGGCTTCAGGGGTACCACCATAAGCACCCATATTTATTCGTTGGCCGTGTGGCCATAATTCTGTGGTCCAATCGGATGTCGGGTCTCCTTTATCTATACATTTGCTTGTATATTTGTCGTTGACCCAGATTTGCTTGCTAACATCCCAGTGGCCGTATCTGGACTGGAGATGAAAATCACCCTTTGCGGTATCGACAAACAGTGGTTCGGCATCCATATTGTCCGGTCCGTAATTCAGGGTGCAGCCCATCTCCACGACGATTCCGGCCAATCCTTTCTCCAAATCACTGTACGAAACAGTCATAACCGAGGGGTAAGTTGTGCCGCTTTGCTTGTAACGCAGATATATGCTTTGTCCGGCCGGTGCGGAGTTGGCCCAGAAGATACAGTTAGATAGCACGGCGCCGTTGGTGTATGCACATTGTATTGCGCCGCCTTCGACGACAGCCGAATTTCCATAGAACACACAATTCTCGCAGAGAATTGGTGCACCCCAAAGCTTCATAGCGCCACCACTACCGTTGGACATGTTTCGGTAAATCAGATTATTGGATAGCCTTGTATTCGAGGAGTTGGCGATATAGATCCCACCTCCGTTTAATGCCTCGTTATCAAATACCCTGTTGCCGGCTATAAGGGCCGACGAGCCCGATTGACTTGCTATGCCGCCTCCGGCAGATTTAGCAACATTGTTCATAATTGAACAGTCTTGTATCTGTGGCCTTGAGCTATTTGCTATGTAAATTCCTCCGCCGTGGAAAGCCGCGGCAACGTTTGTTATTATATCGCAGTCAGCGATGGTCATATCGGAATTTGAGGCGTAGATACCGCCACCTAACTCGGTCTTATTGTAGGTGATTGTGCAATTTGTGATTGTTGGACTGGAGTCGGCACAGAAAATAGCTCCGCCGGCCAGAATATCCGGTGTTCCCGCGAATTCGATCTCAGAGCCTCTGCCGCCAGTGATGGTGAATCCAGTTAGCAGGCAATTTGCATTTTCTCCACCTCTGAAAGTAACGACTGAGCCTTTTATGCCGTCAATGACGGTATTGTCCACAATCGCTGCATTTTGTGGTTCAGTACTGCTTACGGTAATATTCTTACCTCTCAAGTTTATGTCTTCCCTGTAGGTGCCAACCAGAACCCTGACAGTGTCATCGTGGAAGGCGACTTCGATGGCCTCCTGTATCATATCAAACGGATGTGTCACACTGCCGTCCTCCCTTGGGTCACTAACAGTGGGGTCGTTCGGCCCGGGGTCGTTGATAGCATCATCGTCGACATAAATAGTCGAGGCCTTGCTGCCTTTACCAGCCAGCGAGAACAGATATGGGTTCTCGTCCGAATCGGTGTTCGGGATGCTAACAATTGCAGTACGCGGGCCAAAAAAGGCAGGAGTAAAGGTAATCTCGAAGTTAGTAGATTCAATCGGTAAAATCGGGCTTGAAGGCTGCACAGTAACTTTAAAGTCCTTAGCATTGGTTCCGGTGATACTGACCCTTGGCTTTCCGGTCAGGTCAAGGTTCACGCCGCCGAGGTTTTCAATGGTAAATGTGACAGGTACGCCGTATCCCAGATTTACCTTTCCAAAGTCATAACTGCCTGTCTTGTGCGGAATATTTGTTCTGCCCTGTTTAATGTTGATTTCAGCGGGAATACCCGCAGAGCTAATGGTGAAATCGGCGTCGCTGGTATCGGTATAAGATGCATCTGACGTAGAGGTTATTCTGATTTGGCACTGCGTTGAACCAGGCATTTTAGGATACCAGCGGTAACTTCCATCATTTGCAGTGCTGCTTGTGATGGTTGACCATGTAGAGCCACTATCACGGCTGAGCTCAATTTTTACGGGGTGCCCCAGGTTTCCAAAGGCATCCCACGTGATGTAGTAAAAATTACCGACATTCCACGTTTCACCACCATTGGGTGCTAATACGGTGAGGGCAGGAGGGCCAACGGCAAGCCGGTATGTGTGGCTCTTGCTATAATCTCTGGAACTGTTCTTCCAGACGACCAGGCCATGGTAGCCGCTGTCAGGTATGATGATTTGGAATGACGCATCCTGGCCGCCAACCGTGCTTCTGGCAAAAGCGCCGGTCATAAACTCGCTCTTTCGCGCATGGTCGGTTTCATCATCATAAAGGGACATTCCCAGATTGCAGTCCCCGGCGGTCTGGTCCAGATGGAAATAGTATTCTCCTGCAAGCAAGGAGATTTCGTAGATATCAAGCACATTTGTAGTACTCCTGGTATACGGGCCATTCCATTGCGTACCGGGTCGGCGGTAGATTTTGACGCTTGTGTCCTCTTCAATGCGGTAATCGCCGGTTCCGCCATTGTCGTTGATGACGCCGGCATAATATGTTCCCGCCGGAGCGTTGTTATCATTGACAATGACGAAATTGGATGCATCCTTACTGTAAGTAGACCATTCGATATATCCGGTGCCGAAGCCGCCCTGGCTTCCGGTATAGCTTCCAATATCCCAGAGTCTCATATCATAGTCGGAGCCGGCATCGCCGGGCAGAATACCGACGGCGGACCACCACTTGTCGGGGTGTTCCGCTTGGACGACGAAGGAGAAGCCGTCGTTATTATACCAGCGTGAACCGGAGGCACATCCCCAGGCATTTTTGATGGGCGGAGCAGAGCGGGTTACGGGTACATTATCTAAAAGTGCACGTGGACTCCAGATGAACTGGCGGCCCCAGCAATTGTCACTTTCGTTGTTCTCGATGACTTCGCCATCTTTATCTATCTCATAGTAAACGGTATGCCTTCCGCCTGTGGCGATGTAGCTTGGTTTCTGCATGTTCCTGTGCTGTCGCGTACTCCCTGCGGAAAGGGGGTAATAGCTGGAAAACAGAAAGTCCCCGTCCATGTAGATGTACGTTCGGTGGCTGACCGCATCCACTGCCGAATCATTTATCCATGCCCAGTTGTAATAGGTGTCACTTGTATTTCCCGGAAGTGTAGATGTGATGGGGCACGATGTATCGGTAGCACCGGCTGAGCTTCTGGGGACAATAGGATAGCTCCATCCGGAGGGGGTCGTATATTTCAGGTTAGGCAGTCCTCCTGCGGAGCTGACTTCGATGAGAGCCGCTCTGGAAGCCGCATAAGTTTCAAGATAACAGGAGCTTGAGTTCGAG
>Ga0114919_10001931_pt1 | contig 16712 bp, 21 predicted proteins | sample BlataG_FD_88682 | JGI IMG/M metagenome (GOLD analysis project Ga0114919, IMG submission 88682) | Deep subsurface microbial communities from Black Sea to uncover new lineages of life (NeLLi) - Black_00105 metaG | ecosystem: Environmental > Aquatic > Marine > Oceanic > Sediment | place: Atlantic... | reverse complement strand
CCGGTCCGAAGGGCAAACGCCGCCGAGGTTTTGCAACAGGAAGTGCATGGCGACCGGCCTGGCGGGCGTGTCTCGCAAGCGCATAAAATGGCCGATCTCTGCGGAGATGCATGAGCAAATCAAAAAATTGTACCAGACAACGGTCGGTATGACCCAGGCGCCCGTGATCCGGGAATATGCCAAAAAGGCGGGATATCCCCACTGGAGAATCAAGCGATACGCCCAGGAGCAGGGTTGGGCGATCCGGCAGAAAAGAGGACCGGACTGGAGCGAGGAGGAGAAGCTGATCCTGCGCCGAAACGCCCATTATGGCCTGGTCGGCATCCAGAGAAAGTTAAAAAAGGCGGGATTTTCGCGGAGCACTACCGCGATCCACGTCAAGAAAACACGCCTCCGGCTCAGGGCCAACCAGGAAGGCTACAGCGCTATACAGGTGGCCGAGGCGCTGGGCATCGATGGTCATAGCGTCACGCGATGGATCCAGCAGGGCCGGCTCAGGGCGATCAAGCGGGAGACATTGCGCACGGCCAAAAACGGCGGGGACACCTGTTATATAAAGGACAAATGGGTCCGGGATTTTATTCTGGAAAACCTCGCGGAGATCGACATCCGCAAGGTGGACAAATACTGGTTCGTGGATCTGCTGGCCGGCGGCGACAATGGGCTCGGGCCGCTCTGGACGGAAAAGATATCCGAAGCCGAGGAGGAGTTGGCGCCGGAGACGGATTATCACTTGGTGGGCGCTGAAATTGGGAGAGCAGTAGGGTTTTAAGTAAATGACTTCCGAAGTGCTAATCATATCATTTTTGGTTTTACTTGTAGTCATTGTGGGAGACTGCGCCGTTACTTGGTTTGAGCGGTTTGTTAGTAAACGATTAAATAATCAAAGGCGCGAAAGGAAGTAATAATGGAAACAACCGAAGTCGCAATAACGGATGTCAATCCGATTGTTTGGACCCGGCCGAGGCCTTTCCCGTTTTTGTGTTTTTTGTGCGGGCACGATGATGCCATAACCAGGTTGACCATTCGGAACGGCAACGCGGACGTGAATGTATGTCTGTGTGGGGGGCTTGCGCGCAGCTTCCGGCCAGGGAGATCCTGGCTGGCCTTCGCCCGCCTCAGGCGGGAACGCTTGAGGCGCGCAAGGCGGCGTGACCTGTCGAGAGCCTCAAGGTCGAGTGACGAGCGAACGAGAACGGCGGGTCATCTTTTTGTTCTTTCTTAAAAGCCTGCGGCACGTTTGCGGGGAAACCAAGCGGGCGATTGTTCGACTGGAGCGACAGCTCGCCGATAAGACGAAATGAGCGAATCGAGTTCAAAATATTTCTTTTGTAAGAAATTCGGCAAGCGGATCGCGAAAGATATCTGCATCCACCGGCAAAAGATGATGGACGATATCGGAGACCTGGAATCGCTGCACAATTGTCGAAATTGCGAGCAGGGGAAGGGGATTGCTCGGGAGGTGGAGGAACCATGAAAAGAGAAGATTATGGTTTTGGTCCTAAAACGGGCAGGCACAGCCAACGGCTGACCAGAGCCGAAGAGGCCTTCCTGGGGATTTTATGGATAGATCATGTTGGCAAAAAAAACAGGATCAGCGCCAACAATCTAGCCACACGGTTTGCCGCGGTGCTCGGTTGTGGCCCGCCACCCCCGGAGGATCTGGACGATTACGTGGACGGCTGGAAGCGCGGCGTGCGCAGAATGCAAAACCACCTGTTATTTATGCATGATAATATTCCCATCTATTCAAAAGCCGGGGCGGGCGGAGGTTATTGGATCGCAGAGTCGAAAGAAGAGGGTGAACGATTCAATAATACCTTTAGAAAGCGCGCGATGACCGGAATAAGAAAGGCGGCTAGGGGCAAGAAGGCCGTCATGGTGGAGATGGTGCGACAGCTTAGTTTTGAATTTGACGGTTTCAAAGACGAAACCGATCTCCCCGCGTTCGCCCGGGGCGCACACCGGCCAACGCCCATTGTGGTGGTGGACGCACTGTTCGAGAAAATGGCTATGGATCCGGAGCGATTTTCCGACGATCTACAGCGGCTTGGCAGGAAATACGGCTCTATTCTTTTACCCAGGGCCAGGATGAACCAAATTGGCAGCGCGGTAAAAAATCTGCAGGCTTTAGTTGAGGGGATAATATGAAAAAAGAGACTGCCATAGGACTGGTCATTCAGGAGCTTGAGGAGGCCACGGCTGTCTATCCTCCGTTTAATTCTGCCCATGAAGGATATGCGGTCATACTGGAAGAGGCGGATGAGCTTTGGGACGAGGTAAAAAGGCCTGCATTTATGCGAGACAATAAGGCTCTAAAAGAAGAGGCTATCCAGGTGGCCGCTAATGCGCTTCGGTTTTTGGTGGATGTGGTGAAATGAGCCAGCAGGAAATAAAAGAAGAGCGCGAGCCGAGTGCGGCGAGGGCGATCGGGCCTATTTCCGGGATCAAGAAACGGCTGGAGCCGAGATGGCGGCGGCTCGGACATCCCTCGGATGAGGCGTATATGGTTGTCATGCGACGATTAGGCTGGAGGCGGAGAAGAAGAGCGACTCTTTTTCGGTGCACGGCGCCGGGAGGGCACAAGCATGCTTCAATTTGACGACGATTATCTGTATTGTGACGAGTGCGGCTGCGAGATCCGGTGCGCAGAGGATCTCGGGTTCGAGGGCACGAGGCTTGAGCGGGGATTCGGCCTTGCCGGAAAAATGGTAGAGGCGCCGTTTTATCTGTGCCGTGACTGCCAAGAAGAACGGGATCAATTCTGGGAAAATTATCCGAACACGCGCGAGGGTCAACTTGAGTGCGCGTTTGCGGAGTGGGCGGGGGAGCAAACAACTTAAAAGGCAATCACGAAATCACGAAAGGGCGAAAACGCGAAGATGAAGATTGCGGAGCTGATCGATAGGGTGAATCGTTTGATTTCTGGAAAATTTACTGGTATTTTAAGAATCAAGCTGGTTAAAGGAAAAATAATCTGGGCAAGATATTTTAGGAGTGAATCATGAAACCGACACACATCATCATCCATCATAGCTTGACAAAAGACAGCCAGACCGTGTCGTGGGACGCGATCCGGCGGTACCATATGAAAGAGCTGCGCTGGCGGGATATCGGCTATCATTTCGGCATCGAGATGGTGGGCAATCACTACGAGGTGATCCAGGGCCGGATGATGGATGAGACCGGGGCGCACTGCAAGGAAGACAACATGAACCGGCGGTCCCTGGGGATCTGCTTTGTTGGAAACTTTGACGAACAGGAGCCGCCCGAAAAACAGTGGCTCCTGGGTATTCGGTTGGTCAGGTCGCTGCTGGTTTCACTCGACATGACATATGAGCAGGTCCTCGGCCATCGAGAGCTTGCGCCGTGCAAGAGCTGTCCGGGCAAACGATTTGATCTCGATTTATTCAGGAGTCACCTGGGCCATGAGATTTTGGCGATGGTTGGAGCATAAGACGAATCCCCTGCATATCTGGGCGTGGCTGCGGAGATGCCTGGCCATGCGGGCTTATGAGTGGGCTTGGCGCAAAATATTCAGGAGGAATTAACCATGTTCGGCATTGACGATCTGGCCCTGGCATTGGGGGCCGCGAAACTGGTTCCGAAAGTCTGGAGCGGCATCGCATCGCTGTTCGGCGCGAAAGCGCCCAAGACCGTTCTCGAAGCGGGAAAACTTATCGATTCGATTAGCGGCGAGATTACTCGCGGCGAGGTGCCTCCGGAGCAACAGGTCGAGCTGAAGGCCCTGCTCTTAAAAGATGAGCAAATCAAGGAGCAGGTGGAGCTGGACAAGCTCAGACTGCGATACCAGGACCAGGCCGGGGGGCGCGATGTAGTAAGGACCGCGCTTGCCTCGGAAGACCCTTATGTGCGCCAGACCAGGCCGAAGATCCTGCGCAGGCTGTTCGCCTTTACGTGCGTCTACTCCATATTTGCGCCGGCCATATTCATTGTGGCCTGCAAATGCAGCATTGATGCCGCTCAACTGGAAACCCTCAGCAGTCTTTTGCTTTGGCTCGGAAGCGGCCTCTGGTCCGCGTTTCTGAGCGGATTTCTCGGTTATACCGTGGTGCGGTCTAAGTTCGATAAACAGGGCAACCCCAGCGACTTGCCAAGCCTGGCCAGGGGCGCAACGGGGCTGATCAAGGGACTTTAGGGAGGTAATAGATGGATCTCGGCGACAGGGTCTTGCTTATTGTTGTCAGCGCACTTTTATCCTCGCTGCTCACCATCGTTATCATCTGGTTGAGCAGCCTGCACAAACAACAGGAAAAACAGGGGGACAAGCTGAGCGAGCTGAAGGAGAGCCTGCCCGTCGAATACGTGCGCCGGGAGGACTGGATTATAAGCTTCGGTAAAATCGAGCAGAAAATAGATGCGATATGGGAATTTGTGCATCAGCACACAGAAAGAAAGGGGGTACGGGATGGATCTTGAAAAAAACCGCATAGAGGTATTGCGATGGCGAATCCTGCAAACTCTCAACACTGGGCGGCCCTATCCGGTCTCGGAAGAAGTGATCATGGCCACGGTGAGCGGCGACGACATGCCTATCACCCCCAGGGAGCTGAGACGGGAAATAGACTACCTGGAGAACCGCAAGCTGATAACGATCAGCGGCAGGGACACTGCCTGCTGGAGCGCGGAGCTGACCCATCACGGGGTGGACGTGGCGGAATATACCGTCGAGTGCCTGCCCGGCATCGCCCGGCCGGCAAAGTATTGGGGTTAATCATGCAGCGATCGAGCGTGGAGTTACTTCCAGAAGACGTGCGCCAGGGGCTGGAGAAAAGATTGATCCAGGGCGGGTTCTCGGACTATGCAGGCCTGGCCGAATGGCTGAGCGAGCAGGGCTACGAGATATCGAAATCCAGCGTGCACCGGTTCGGCAAGAATTTCGAGGACAGGCTCGGGGCGCTCAAGGTGGCAACGGACCAGGCCAAGGCCATCGCGGAGGCCTCGGGAGACGATGCGGGGGCCATGAATGACGCGATTATCCGGCTGGTGCAGACCAAAACCTTCGAACTGTTAGTCGAGCTGGAAGTAGATAACAAGAGCCTGCCCAGAATCGGCCAGATGGTCGCCAAGCTGGCGCAGGCCGCGGTGAGGCAGAAAAAGTGGCAGACGGAGATGGAGAGCAAGGTCAGGGAAAAAGCGCTGGAGGACGCGGCAAATGCCATCGAGGGCATTGAAAAGAAAACAAAAAAGAGCCTGGATGCCGAGACTTTAAGGGTGATCAGGGAGGAGATATACGGAATTGCCTAGTCCGGCCGTACAATTAACCGAATACCAGGTGAACTGGGTCGAGGATAAAAGCCGGTTCAAGATCGGGGTCGTCACGCGCCAGGGCGGCAAGTCCTTCGGCACCTCTCTGGAGGCCGTGCTGGATTGTGTGGAGAAAGTAACAACCTGGGTTTTTCTCTCGGCCGGCGAGCGTCAGTCCAAAGAACTCATGGCTAAGGCTGCCCTGCACGCGCGAGCGATCGGACATGCGGTTGATGAGCTTGAGAGCGAGTACTGGACGGATAAAGACACAAGATACAAACAACTGGAGATCGTTTTTCCGAACGGCTCCAGGATCATCGGCCTTCCTGCAAACCCGGACACGGCCAGGGGCTGGTCGGCAAATATCCTGCTCGACGAATTCGCACTCCATCGAGACAGCCGCGAGATCTGGAAGGCGATGTTTCCCACGGTCACGCGGGGCTACAAGATCCGGATTATCAGCACGTTCAAAGGCAAGTCAAACAAGTTCTATGAGTTGTTTTTCGGCGCGCCCACGCTGCAAAAATTTACAGGCAAAGAAGACTTCGAACACGTTGGCGACAAGGGCGGCTGGAGCAAACATTTCGTAAGTATCTACCAGGCCATCGAGATGGGCCTGGATCTCAGGGACGACGAGGGCAAACCCTGCGAGCCGGAGGATCTCCGCCTGGCCCTAAACGACGATGACGCATGGCAGGAAGAGTTCGAATGCATACCGTCCGACGAAGTCTCCGCGTTCCTGACACACGATCTGATTTCTGCCGTCGAGAATGTGCGCCTCGATCCGATGCCGCTCTGGGCCGAGAAGCTGATAGCGGCCGCAGATGTGAATTACGATGAGTTTAAGCGCACAAAGATCCGGCCCGCGTTACCCCTGGACGTGCTGGCTAACGCGGAATTCCTCGGCGAGCTGTACGTGGGTATGGATATCGGCAGAAAGCGCGATCTCTCTGTCATCTGGGTGGACCAAAAGATCGACAGCGTATTGCAAAGCACGGCGATTGTCGAACTGAGACGCAAGGCATATTTCATACAAGAGCAGGTACTGCACACGATTTTGTCGCAAAATAAGTTTCGCAGGGCCTGCATTGACGAGACCGGCATCGGCAATCAATTGGCCGAAGGCGCTCAGGATCTGTTTGGAAGCCACCGGGTGGAAGGAATCCCGTTTACGCCCGAGAACAAAGAAAACCTGGCGGTCGGCCTGAAGCAGAATTTCGAGGACCGGGGCTCGCTGATCCCGGCGAGCAACACGATCAGGAACTCGCTGCACAGCGTAAAGAAATACGCCACGACCACGAAGCATTTCCGCTTCGACGCGGAGAAGACCGAGGCCACGGGTCACGCGGATCACTTCTGGGCCAAGGCGTTGGCCGTGCAGGCGGCATCGAGCAACGTGAAGGCCGCGTGCGCTGGCTCGGATCTGGAAGAAAAAAAGACCATCTCAAATAGTATGAGGCCCGGCGTGATTGCAAAGGCAGGCGGCATATTCGGACGATTCAAGCGAAAGGAGGCCGCGTGAGGATACGGGAAAAGATTGCACGATTCATTGCGCCGGGATTGAAGGGCGAGACCGAGATCCGGGAGCTGGTGAAAGAAGAAGTCCGGGCCGCCAGGATGGGCTTGCCGATCACGGCGAACTACGACCCCAACAACGAGGGCTACCGCCGCCTCATGGGCCAGAACCAGCAGTTGCGCGACCTTTCCGGCATCAACCAGGACCGCATGTTCGATGTGGCCTACTTCATGTGGGACAACTCGCCCATGTTCAAGCGCCTGGCCAAGATGGACAAGACCTTTTTGTTCGCGGAGCCCATCACCATCACCTCCGATGACGACGACGTGCAGACAATTATCGACCGGTTCTGGAATGATCCGGAAAACAATCTGCCGATTAAGCTCGCCGACAAGATGATGTGGCTGGGCATCCTCGGAGAACAGTGCTGGCCCGTGGAGGTAAATGAGCATAACGGCCATGTGCGGCTTTTGTATATGGATCCGAGCCGGATCAAGACCGTGAACGTAAACCGCGAAAACGTGGAGCAGGTGCAGCGGGTGGACATGCAGGGCACGGCGGGTGGGGCCGGCAAGAAATATGCCGTGATCCGAAAAGATCACAACGCGACCGCCAAGACATATGGCCGCCTGGTGGGCGACTGCTTCTTTTTTGCGATCAATCATCCGCCCAACTCGCCCAGGGGGCGGAGCGATTTCTTGACGCTGTTCGATTGGATCGACGCTTTGGAGCGATACGGCTTCAATGTTCTGGAGCGCGCGGAGTTCATGCTCAATTTCGTGTGGGACGTATTGCTGAAGGGCATGACCGAAGACCAGATCCGCGAGTGGCTTCAGGACAATAAGGCGCCGGAACCCGGATCGCTGCGGGCGCATAACGAACAGGTGGAGTGGAAGGCGGTGTCTCCGGACATTAAAGCCTATGATCATTCAAAGGGTTTCGACGCGGCAAAGGGCTTTATCCTGGGCTCTCATGGCAGGCCGGAGAGCTGGTACGGCGCGGGCGGCAAAGCCTATCAGACAGAGGCGGATCTCATGGGCATGGTGCCGATAAAGGATCTGGATGAGCGCCAACAATACATCAAGCATATCGCGGGGCAGTTGCTTCAGTTCCAGGTCGATCAGGCCGTGATCCACGGCAGGCTCACCGAAAAAAAGGCCGAGGCAGGATTTGCGGTAAACATGCCGGAGATCTCCAAGAAGGAGATGGCAAAACTCATAGCCGGCGTGCCACAGCTTACAGCGGCGCTGGCCGTGGCAGAGGAAAGAAGATGGGTCCGGCGCGAGACGGCCACGAAGATCTTTGCATCCGTGGTCACGCAGATGGGCCAGGAAGTGAACGCCGAGGAAGAGATCGAGGCGGCAGCAAGCGCGGCGCGGGAGGGGCTGGAGGATTACCTGGGACAGGATTAACAGGATTAACAGGATTTTGCGCAGGGCGCAAAGGGGGAGAAATGGCCAAAGGCAAAAGCAACGAGACGCTGATCGCGTTTGAGTCCGGGCATTACAAAAAGGTCAAGGGAAAATGGGTAGGCGATAGCGTATGGTGCCACTTCAAAAAAGATAGCGGCGGGATGCTGCATGCGAACAAGGACAAGATTGAATATACCGAGACTTTTGAAGCCGACGAATAAACAATGACTAAGAAGGAAAGGGCGTTTCAGAAAAAAGTGAAGGAACTCGTCGGCAAGGCCCACGGCATGGAAGATGACGCTGTGAAGCGGGCCGTGAAGCTGCTTTCCGATGCCAGGAAAGAGGTCGCGGCCACGGTGGCCTCGACTGAATGGGAGCTGTATCACCTGGGCGAGCTTAAACAGGCCATCGAGCGGGCACTGACCGCATTCGGAGACCAGTACGGTATCGAGCTGCGGGAGATGCAGCGGGAATTCTGGGAGAAGGGAATCCAGATGGTGGACCTGCCGCTAAAAGCCGTGGGCATCGCCCAGGCCATACCGGAGATCGATCATACGGTGATCGCCATCATGCAGGATTACTCATCCGATCTCATAAAAGGCCTGAGCAAAAGCGCGGTCAGCAAGATCAATAATGAATTGACCCTGGGTCTCATGGGCAGAAAAACGCCCTATGACGTCATGGGCGCCATCGGCAGAAACCTGAAAGACAAGAGCGTGTTTAAAAGCATCGCGGCCAGGGCCGAGACTATCACGCGCACAGAGACGGGCCGCGTGCTCTCTGCTGCGAGCCAGGCCAGGCAGGAAAAGGCGGCCCTGGTAGTGCCCGGGCTCAAGAAGGAGTGGCGCCACTCGCACATCAGCCGCATACCAAGGCTTTCGCATCTTGCGGCCGAGGGGCAGATCAGGAACGTAGACAAGCCGTTTAACGTGAGCGGCGAGGAATTGATGTACCCGCGGGACCCGGCGGGATCGGCAAAGAATACGATCAGGTGTGAGTGTTACACGGTGCCGTGGCATGAGGATTGGGAGGAAGTAACGGAGAGGCTGGCGGCATAAGAAGAAATGCCTAAGAAAGAAATGCCTAAAATGACTAAAGTTGTAAAATGCCTAAAATTAAAAACAAAACCAAGGAGGGAAAAGCCATGACAGAGAAGAAAGGCAATGGCAATGGCGCCGGCGAGAAATTGCTGGCACAGGCGTGCAAGGCCTACGGGATCAGCCCGGAGTTTGTCTATTTGTGGAACTACTACCCGGAAGAAAAGCAGGTAGTCATCTGCACGGACGGCGGGGCAAAGGTCCGGTACCGGGAAGGGGATGAGAAAGCAAAAGATTTCGCGCCGCTCGACCAGATCCGGATTGACGGTAAAGTGGTTAAGAAACCGAGGCGCGTGGTGGGGAAGAAGAAATAGCTATAAGCTGAAGGCTCAAAGCTGAAAGCAAGGAGGAAAAAAGCGATGCCTTATACCGTAGACAACCCGCCGGGCTGGCTGAAGAACCTGCCCAAGGGCGCGATCAAACTCGCGCTTAAGGCCTTTAATGCGGCTCTGGAGAAAAAAGACGACGAGGACGCTGCCCGAAAGGCGGCATGGGCGGCCGTCAAGACCAAGTATGAAAAGGGCGAGCGCGGCCAGTGGCGGGCAAAAAGCGACGTGAGCCTGGACGATATCCGGGACATGCTCTGGAAGGTCGTGAGTGAGCGGGATGATGAGTCGTATCTGCGCGAGGTATTCGGCTCATATCTGATCTTTGAAAAGGGAGGCAAGTGCTACAAGCTGCCCTGGTCCATCCTGGACGGCAAGGCCCAGCTCGGATCTGAAGCGACGGAAGTGGAACAGACCTGGGTGGAGGCCAGATCCGCGCAGGCGGCCGCAGGCGGGGAGGCGGATGAAGGCATCGAGATCCTGGTGCGTCTGGGCCAGGCCCGGGACCCGGAAGGCGCCGAGTGGGAGGTCACGATCTGCGAGCCGGGCTTTACCTTGAACGGCTGGTATATTCCGGATGACGCCTTGCGCGATGCCGCGGGACTGTTCGAAAACGTGGACGTGAATCTCTTTGAGCTGCCGCAGGGGGCCTCGCACGTGCCGGATGCGCTTTTCGACATCAAGAGCCTGCTGGTAAAAAACAAGGTCGGCTGGATCGACAACGTGAAGCACGTGGCGGACCGGGGCCTGATGGGCGTGCTGCACTTTCTGGATTCGGCCCGGTGGCTGGGGAAAAACCTGCTCGACGCGATGACGACGGGCGGCAAGGTCTACGGCCTGAGCTATGACGCCCCGGTGCGCGCAAAAAAAGAAGTGATCAACGAAAGACCGGTGTTCAAGCTGCTGAAGTTTCTGGCAGCCGACTCCGTGGACATAGTAACTCGCCCGGCAGCGGGTGGTAAATTCAACCGGGCCGTAGCGGCCCAGAAGGAGGCGATTATGAATAAACAAGAACTTTGGGATCTGATCTCAAAGATGCGTCCGGATCTCATTAAGGACAAGGACTTCGAGTCCGTGTCCGAAGATGACGTCAAGACCCTGGCGCGCATGGCGATGGAGCCCGCTGCAGAACCGGGCGGCGGGGGCGGTGGGGGAAACGGCAATGGCGGCGGCGGTGATGGTGACCTCGATCCAGGTCGAGGAGCCGGTGATGATCCGGTGGCCCTGCTCCGGTGCGAGATGGCCCTGGACAAGAAGCTGGAGAAAAGCGAGCTTCCCGAGCTTGCACAAAAGCGCATCCGGGCCGCTTTTAACGGCCGCATATTTGAAGAGGCGGAGCTGGACACGGCCATCGGTGAGGAAAAGGATTATCGGGCCAAGATGGCCGAGCCTGCAGAAGGGGATCCTGTCCCGGCCGGCGGCGTCAATGTAGGCATCGGGACCCTGGAGCGGGCGCAGATGGCGGTGGATCGCCTGTTCGACCTGTCCAAGGATGACGTGATTGCTATGGCGCGAATGGAGACACTGGACCATCAACCGTTTTTCGTGGAACGAGTCGGGGCTGCCGGCTTCCATGTTCGCAACACACAGGACGTGGAGGATTATGATGGCGTGCCCGCGTTCAGAAGCCTCAGAGAAATGTACGCATTTTTTACGGGCGACCCCGAAATAACCGGATTTTTCAACAGAAAGAAGCTGCCGGCGGACTTCAGGAACAGAATGGACATCACCAGCGGCACCTTCACCTATGTGCTCGGCAACACCCTGGGCCGCAGGCTTGTGAGGGCTTACAGGGATGCGAATTACCGCGAGGATCTGCTCATCAGCGTGAGAAAACCGGTGCGAGATTTCCGGCAACAGGAGGCCGTGCTGGTAGGAGGCTTTGCCGATCTGGCCGACGTGGACCCGGAGAGCGCGGATTACGAGGAGATCGCAGCCGTGACGGATGAAGAGTCGACCTACACTATCGGGCAGAAGGGCAACATCCTGACCATCACCAGGAAAACGATCATCAACGATGACATTACCATCATCACAAGGCTGATCAACAACCTGGGCAGGGTGGCCCGCAGGACCCACGGCAAGTACGTATGGAATAAATACATCGACAACGACAACTGCACGGACGGCACGGCGGTATTTACTTCAGGCCACGGCAACCTGGGCGCCACGGCACTGTCTCACTCCACGGCGCTCGTGGGCTGGAAGGCCCTGGCAGCCATGACGGAAAAAGACTCCGGCGAATACCTGGGGCTTTTGGATACTGCCGACGTAAAAGTTAATCTGACCGGCCCACCGGCCCTAAAAGAGCTGATCGGCAGGATCGAGAAAGAGGAGTTCTATTACTCATCGAACGATTTGACGGCGAAGTTGCCGAACCCGATTTATGGCGAGGTCAAGGGACATACCCTGAGCCTGCTGGCCGGCGATGCCAATGACTGGTTCATGACGCTGCCGCCCGATATCGTGGAGCTGATCGAGATGGGATACCTGAACGGCCGGGAAGAGCCGGAGATGTTCGTGGCGGACAGCCCGCAGAGCGAGCAGGTCTTTGTGGCGGACAAGATCCGGCACAAGATCCGGCACGAGTACGCCGGAGCGCCCATCGATTATAGGGGAAGCTACAAAGGCACCGTGGCGTAGGATCGAAGATTGATGATTGACGATTCATAATCGAAAAGATTCAAAAGGAGGTAATGATCATGAAAGGATTTCTCAAAACTTTCAAAAAACCGCAAGGTTATCTCGTAGTTGCCCTGGCATCTTTGCTTGTCGCCGTGCTTATTGCCGCATTTGCGGGGCCAACGGCGTGGGCCGCGGAGCACTGGAAGCAAAAATATACGCGGTTTTCCGGCGTCGCAGGCGAGACGCTTGCAACCGGAGACGTTGCGTGCATCCAGGCCTCGACCGGCAATGTCTTTAAGGCTGACGCGAACGATTCGGATAAGCGGCCCGCGGTCGGGATTATAGGCAAGGGCGGCGCAAGCGCTGCTACGGTAGAGATCGTGGTTTCGGGTGTCCTGGCCGGACAGACAGCGGTGTCTCCGGGCGCGAAACTGCATTTGTCTGAAACCGCGGGCGCAATTGCCGCCGCCGCGCCGACAAACGAGCAGATACTCGGATGGGGCATGCCGAACTCGGGATCGGCCTCGACCACGAGTTATTTCATCAACGTGATTCCACCGGTAAGCGCAGGGGCGGGGTATTAAGTAAAGTTTATGCCTGCTTTATCACGCCGCATATTGCTCGCAGCCATCCCCGGCCTGATGTTTTGCGTCATTCCGGTTGACGGAATGCCATTCCGGTTTTCCTGGGAGCTGGCATCGATCTGGCTGGCCGGGATGGCATTTGCGGCATGGCTCGCGAGTTGTTGGTGGAGGGTCTTTTTCTTGTTGGCCCCGATCCAGGCAGTCGTTCACGGGGCCGTGATAACGGCGTATATGTCTCTGGCGCTGATAGGCATTTTTCTGGCCGCGGCCCAGGGTTGCGGCCGGCTGAAGATCGATCATGTCTTGAATGCTATTTGCATCACGGGCCTGCTGCTTTCCACGTGGATCTCTTTGCAGGCCCTGAACGTTTTACCGCAGTTTTCGCTGGGCGCGGCAGGGGCCGGGCCATTCAACCGGAATGCGGCGAGTGTGTTTTTGGCCTTGTGCCTGCCTGTATTTTATCGCAACGATCGATGTAAAAGCGCGGCTATCCGCTGGTGGCACCTGTCGCCCTTGGTGCTTTTTGGCATCCTCGGGTGTAAGTCGAGTTGCGGCGTGATCGCCGCGATTGCCGGGGCGCTCGCACGTTTTTTGTTTTCACCGCCGTTGCGGACAAAGATAAAAACAGCGGTCATAGCCATCGCTCTTTTGCCGGCTGCCTGGTTTTTCTGGCAGATAGACCCACTGTTTAAACCTTCGGGTATTTTTGCGAATTCCCGCTGGGATGCGTGGAAACACATAATCCGGTCATTGTGGCCCGTGCCCTTTGGCCGGGGGCTGGCATCGTTTCGGGATTTGTTCCCCGCCATGTATCCGCGCGGCGAATCGTGGATGCAGGCCCACAACGAATATCTTCAGGTCGGCTTTGAGATGGGGCTGCACACCCTGTGTCTGATTTTGATTTATCTTGGATGGTTTTTTGTGTGCGCCTGGCGGCGGCGAAGATCCCTGTCCGATCATGACCGGATTATAGTCGCCGGCATGGCGGCGGTGGCCGTGGGATCTATGGGCTGGCACGTGTTTCACGTCGCGCCCCTGGCGTTAATCGGCGCGGCGTGGCTGGGGTTGGCGCAAAACGTGGCCACAGGCTCAAGAATAGGCCGTGAGGCCGGCGCTACCGAAAAACTGGCAAAAGAGGTCGCATGAGCACGAAACAGGACTACATAGACGCAATTGACAGCATGGTGGGCGGCGAGATCCCGCTGGGCGACGGTGATAAGGACCTGGCCATCGGCATGGCCATGAAGGCCCACTCCAAACACCGGCCCAGGATCCTGGTGGAAGATTTTGACGGAGACGGCGGTTTTGATTACGCGCTGTCCGGATTTGCGGCATGGGCCGAGGGGTTTTCCGTGGTTAAATCCGTGGAATACCCGGTGGACGACAACGATGAGACGCCGGACATGCTCCAGGACGATGAGTGGATGATCTACGCGAAGCCCGCCGGCAAGGCGTTGCGCTTCCTGGAAGACACGCCGACGGCGGCCGAAGATCTCAGGGTGACCTATACGGCTTTTCACACGTGCACGTACAGTGCCTGCACGGTGGGGACATTTGACGAGGAAGCCGTGCAGGCCCTGTGCGCGGCATACTTTTGCGCCATGCTGGCCACGTATTACGCCCAGAGCATAGACAGCACCATAGATGCCGACAGCGTGGACCACGCGGGCAAATCCCGGAACTATGCCTCGCGGGCCAATGGCTACAGGAAGGTCTATTTCAATCACCTGGGCATCAAGGAAGGCCAGACGCCGGCGGCCAGCGTGACGATGGACCAGGATAAGAAAGCGAGCTGGGCCGGGGACAAGCTGACGCATAAGAAGCAGTATAGGTAAAAATGCCTAAAGTTGCAAAATGCCTAAATTGCCTAAAATGATTTGAAACGCCATGTTCGAAGTCAAGTTAAAAACGGATTTAACCGACCTTGAGGAGCTGAGCAGGCGGTATCCGGAGATCTCCAGGGATGTGCGGGAGGCGAAGGTCGCCAAGGCCATACTGCTCCTGGAGCGGGCGGTCCTGGAGGGTACGCCCGTGGGCGCGGGGCCGATACATCTCAGAGACACGATCCATCACAAGGTGGGGATCTCGGGAAAAAAAGTCTGGGGCACCCTGGGAACACCGGCAATTCGCGGCGAAAGCGTGGAATACGGCACGAAGCCGCATTTTCCGCCCACGGGACCGCTCACGCACTGGGTGGAGAGGAAGCTGAATATCCACGGCAAGAGGGCCGAGCGCGTGGCCTTTGCCATTGCCCTGACCATCGCGAAGAAAGGCACCAAAGGGGCCAAAATGTTCGAGAAGGGCTTTGACCAAAGCGAGGCTGCGATGATGAGGATCCTGGAAGAGATACCCGCAGAGATCGTGAGGAGGATCGGCAGGTGAGCCTGGCGGATCAGCGGACCCAGATCAAGGCAATTCTTGAAGGCGTGTCGGGCATCGGCAAGGTGTACGCATACCAGCGATGGGCGAGCGACTGGAAGACCCTGCTGAATCTCTTTAAGACAACCAGCGGCCAGATCAATGCCTGGATGATCACACGCGAAAAAACATCCCAAAAAAGGAGGACGATGGGCGAAAAGGAACGCGCCCATATTTTTCTGATACGCGGGCTGTACGGGCTTAATGACAGCGACGGAACCGAGTTGATCTTTCAGGATCTGATCGAGGATATCGTCACGGCCTTCGATGTGGCGGAGACCCTGAACGATACGGCCCGCACGACAAATCCCGACTGGGGTCCGATGGCGGATTCCGTAGGTTTGCAGGTTGACGTGGTCGAGCAGAGAGTTTTCGGCAGCGTGCTCTGCCACTACGCAGAATGCAGGCTGTGCGCCATTGAGGTTATAGAAGATGAGATTGGCTAAGCCGGAGGGAAGCATGAGCTATCGACTGAAAAAAGGACAGGAAGCATTCCAGGCGGTGGACGGCCCGTTTGCGAAGCGACGTTACACGCAGGGCGTGGAATATGCGGACATCCCGCCGCAGGAAAAACACAAGTTCGAAATGCCTAAAGAAAAGAAAATGCCTAAAATCCGTGAAATGCCTAAAGTGCCTAAAATTAAGGATTAGGCCCGTTCCAATAAAAAGTTTAGGCATTTTAAAGTTTAGGCAATTTAGGCATTTTAAAGTTTAGGCATTTGATCCCGAAAGGAGCAAACCATGAGCACTAGAAACTTTATGGCCACACACAATCTGATCGCGGTCTCGGCCAACAAGAGGGAGACGGCCATCAACAAGGAGCAGACGCTCGACACCACCATGCTTGCGGCCCTGGGAGACGTGATTAATCTTGAGCCGAGGCGCGAGTCGAATGCGGAGGAGGCCACGGGCAAGGAAGAGCCTGATGCCGTGTATGACCTGGGAAGCCTGGCGGTCGGGCCGGAAAATCACGAGAAAGGCCAGCCCCAGCACTTTGCTTTTTTGCTCGCCTACGCCCTGGGAAGCGTATCCAGCGGGGCCGCGGGCAGCGGTTACCAGCATACCATCACACCCATTGACGGGGACCTGGACGGGGACCGGTCGAATCCGTCTTTCACGGCGGCCCAGAGGTTCGGCAAGACCGTGCTCAAGCGGCGCTTTGCCTCCATGTTCGTGGATTCCATTACCGCCAGTTTTTCCAAAGACGAATGGTGCAAGATCTCGGGCGAACTGAAAGGCACGGGCAAAGTCGTGGACAACGTCTACGAGGAGAGTATCACTGCCGCGGAGAACGCCACGGAACTGACCCTGGCCGCCAACGCGGTGGAGGGCGCCACGGCCGCGGAAAGGCTTTCAAACGTGCAGCGCATCCGCGTGGAGCTTAGCACGGGCGTGTGGACGGAAGTGGCCTACTCCGCCGTGTCGGCCGCCACGCCCGCGGTGATCACCATCACGGCGCCCGCCGG
>Ga0114919_10001929_pt1 | contig 16722 bp, 11 predicted proteins | sample BlataG_FD_88682 | JGI IMG/M metagenome (GOLD analysis project Ga0114919, IMG submission 88682) | Deep subsurface microbial communities from Black Sea to uncover new lineages of life (NeLLi) - Black_00105 metaG | ecosystem: Environmental > Aquatic > Marine > Oceanic > Sediment | place: Atlantic... | reverse complement strand
TTGATTCTTGATGTAAAAGAGACTTCGAATCAGGTCAAAATAATTCTGTCTCGTACGCATCCTGATTTTATCCGGCGCTTGTTCGAGCAGGAGGTGCCGGAGATTGCCGAAAAGATTATCGAAATACGCACCCTGGCCCGTGAGGCGGGCTACAGGACCAAAGTAGCGGTGGTCTCTTTCGATGACAAGGTTGACCCAATTGGGGCGTGCGTGGGAGTTCGCGGAAGCAGAATAAAAAATATAGTCGATGAGCTGGGCGGAGAGAAAATAGATATCGTCCGCTGGAACGAATCATCACAAGTTCTCGTGGCGAATGCGCTTATGCCGGCGAAAGTGAGCGAAATCGCCCTTTGTTTCGAATTGGGGCGAGCAACCGTAGTAGTAGATGAGGACCAGCTAAGTCTTGCCATCGGCAAACACGGTCAGAATGTTCGCTTGGCAGCGAGACTGACCGGCTGGGACATCGATATTCTGACGCCGGATGAATATAACCAGGGCATAGAACGATTGACAAACTGCGTCAAGAGCGTCGAGAGTGCCGACGATACGATGGTTGACAAGCTGATAGCTCTGGGCGTTATATCCGTGCTGGATTTGGATGATGTAGGAGCCAAACCGCTGGTTAACGAACTGAGCATCAAGCCGGAGACCGCAGAGGAGCTGGTTGCAGCGGCAGGCAAAGCAGTGAAGGATTTGGAGGCCGAATCCAAACAAAAGCAGGCAGAAAACATTCTGGAGAAAGAAACACAGACAGCAGACGAGTCAGAGGCAACGAACGAGGCAGAGGCAGCAGACGAGGCAGAGGCAACGGACGAGGCAGAGACAACGGACGAGGCAAAGACAGCAGAGAAGTAAACAATAAGCGTATTGTTCAATCGTGAAGCGTGCATCGTTGGTGATGCCGCAATACTATAAAGAACAGGAGCATTTTTGGCTTCGACAAGAGTTTACATTTTGGCCAAGGAACTTGATGTAAAAAGCACTGCGATTGTGAAGAAGTGCCAGGATGAGGGTCTGGATGTCAAGAACCACATGTCAGTAATATCGGCTGGTCTGGCAGCAACAATTCAGGAGTGGTTCAGCGAAGGTGAGAACATCACGACGGTCGAGACGGCTGAGAAGGTTGACCTGAAAAAGGTACGCATCAAGAAGAAGGTAAAGAAAAAAGCGGCTGCGAAGAAAACGGAAGTTAAGAAAGTCAAGAAGGCCAAGAAAGTCAAGTCGAGAGGCAAGTCGGCGGAGGCAACTGCAACAGAAGGTGAGGTTTTGGATGCTCCTGGAGACCAAGAGGGACCTTTGAAGGCGGCGGTGATTGTTGTCGAAGAGCCGAAAGAGCCGGAGCCGATACTTCCGGCCGGTCCGATTCTGGAAAAGCCCGAGCCGGCCCGACTGAGCGGGCCACAGGTTGTTCGCATCGAAGCACCAGAGCCGCCAGCGCGACGTCCAAAGCCGAAGCCGAGACCGAGGTACGACGCACCCGTTACCGAGCCGTTGATGTACAGCCAAAAAGAAGATGAAAGTACTGCTTTGGACTCGCCCAAGGATAAGAAACGACTGCCCAAACGACACAAGGAAAGAACACATGGGCGCAGGCGTGACGAACGAGGTGCCGAAACCGTAAAGAAACCTAAAGCAGCGAGCAGGTGGCGGCAAAGAGACATAGAAGAACGACAAGCCCGTCTTGATGCGGCTGGTGGAGAAGGCCTTCGATTAAGGCCGATGCGGAAAATTGTCACGAAGACCGAACGGGAAGCTGCAGTTCGCACCAGACCGAAAAAGTCCGTGGTAAGTGAACCGATAACAGTGAAGGATTTGTCAGCAACTCTGGCAATTAAAGTATCTGATATCATCGGCAAATTGATGGAGCAGGAGGTAATGGCCACGGCCAATCAGGTAATAAGCAGCGACGTTGCAGAGCTGGTTGCACTTGAGTTCGACACTGAGCTGGTTGTGGAATACAAAACGGCTCTGGAAAAACAGATACAAACCGAATTCGAAGAACGTCAGAGAAAGAACCTCACAAAACGAGCAGTGATCGCTGCAATGCTGGGGCATGTTGACCACGGCAAGACGAGTTTGCTGGACAAGATGAGGTCAAGCCAGGTAGCCGCCGGTGAAGCGGGCGGGATTACCCAGCATATCGGCGCATCTCAGATTACCTGGGACAGTAAGAAGGTTACTTTTCTTGATACACCGGGTCACGAGGCGTTTACCGCGATGCGTGCGAGGGGTGCCAATATGACCGACGTGGTGGTTCTTGTGGTCGCTGCCGACGATGGCGTAATGCCTCAAACCGTCGAAGCGATTGCCCACAGCAAGGCAGCAAATGTACCAATTATTGTGGCGTTGAACAAAATAGATTTGCCGGGCTGCGATATAAATCGTATTTACTCCCAATTGGCCGAGCAGGAGCTGACGCCGGCCGAATGGGGAGGTGAAACAGACGTTGTGAAGACCAGCGCAGTTACCAGCGAGGGCATAGAGGATTTGCTTGAGCATCTGGATTTAATGGGAGAGCTGCTCGAACTAAAGGCCGACGAGACGATTCCCGCGACAGGATGGGTCGTCGAGGCACAATTGTCGCCACAGCGTGGGCCCGTGGCTACTCTACTAATCAAGGAAGGCCGACTGGAGAAAGGTGCTGTGGCACTGGCCGGGGGTGCTTACGGCAGAATAAAACAGTTGAAAGACAGCTTTGGCAAAGCTATTAAGACAGCTACAAGCTCAATGCCCGTGGAGATAACCGGCCTGAGCGATGTGCCGCAGGCGGGCGAGAGGTTTTACTGCTTAGACGACATCAACAGGGCCAAGGCCATAGCCGAGGAGTGCCAGGAGCATTCAAGGGAAAGCTCGTTGGCCAAACGGACACAGGTAACGCTTGACAATCTATTTAGCCAAATAGAAGCGGGCAAAACCGAAGAGTTGAATATTATCATCCGTGCCGACGTGCAGGGCTCGGTTGACGTTTTGACGAAATATCTGTCCGAGCTGAGCACCGACGAAGTAAAGGTGAGGATATTGCACGCGGCGCCGGGCGGCATCACTGAAGGTGACATTGTGTTAGCCGAGGCATCGAACGCAATCATAATCGGCTTCAATGTTGTGCCGGAAGAACAGGCAGGCAAGATAGCAGAAAGCAAGGGCGTTGAGATAAGACTCTACAATGTCATTTACCGCATAACCGAAGATTTGGAAAAATCCATGGTCGGCCTTCTCGAACCCGAGGAGCAGGAGAAAACCCTCGGCAGAGCTACCGTAAGAGCTATCTTCAAGATTTCACGAATTGGCACGGTGGCCGGCTGTTATGTCAGCAGCGGCATTGTAATCAAGAATGCAAAGGCGCGATTGATACGCGATAACATTGTAGTCAAAGACAATCTGAGTATTGAAACGCTGAAGCATTTCAAAGATGATGTTCGCGAGGTGAAGACGGGCCTGGAGTGCGGTATCAAAATAGCAAGGTTCGACGACATCAAGATTGACGATGTTTTTGAATTCTACGAAATCGTCAAAGTAGCCAGAACCCTTTGATTGATAATTGATAATTGACTGTTGGCCATCGTCCAAAAAACCCGGGGCGCTACAGGCGATAGGCGGGACGATATACGAATGAATTATGGCGACTCGAAGACAGGAAAAAGTGGCGCGTGTGGTAAAAGAGGCGGTCAGTGACGCTATAACCCACCACCTTAACGACCCGCGTATTGAGGGTATTGTGAGCATTACAAGAGTTGATATGTCTCCTGATTTGCGCAGTGCCGAGGTGTACCTGAGCATCTTTGGGAAAGACGAGGCGTCCCAAAACAAGACTTTCGCCGCAATAGTGCATGCAAAGAAGCGAATACAATCTTTGCTGGCCCACAGATTACAGAGCAAGTTTTGCCCTGTTTTGCGGTTTTGCATTGATGAGAAATTCAAGAAGACTTTAGAGACTATGAACCTGATAGATGAGGCGGTCCGCGAGTTGGAGCAATTGGACGCCGAAGAAGAGCCGGCCGACAATGCGACTTGAGGTATTTAGGACCCCGGCGGGATTGACCTCGCAGGTGATTTTATGAAAAACAGCAAAGACTACTCCAGGAAAGTACAAAAGTTGTACCGCTCGTTGAAGCGAAAGTACCCAACAATGCAAACAGCTATATACGAGGAGCCGGCGGATGCACTTGTTTATGGCATCATAAGCGAGAATATGAGTAACAGCCAGGCGGCGGCTGTGGTTAAGCGATTCGGTGATTATTTTATAGATTTGAACGATTTGCGTGTCTCGCGAACGGAAGAGATTGTTGAACTTTTGGGCGAGGACACCCCTGAGACGCAACAGACGGCTTCGACAATTACCAGAGTTTTAATGGACATATACAACGCATATCACAGGGTCAGTTTAGAAGCGCTAAAAAAGATTGGCAAACGGCCTGCCCGAAGCATCCTTGAGAAGATGGACGGTATCAGCCATTTAGTTGTCGATTATTGTATGCTCACATCGCTGCAGGCCCACGCCATACCGCTAACAAAGAAAATGATAGAATATCTTCGAAGCAACGAGCTGGTCTATCCTGATGCCGATGAGCAGGAGATAGCGGGCTTTTTGGCCAAACAAATCGCGTCCAAGAACGGATACGAGTTCTATGTGCTTTTGCGGCGCGAAAGCGAGGCCCGCAGGAGCAAAAAGAAGAAAACGAAAAAACAGAAAAAAGCCAAAACGACCGGCAAAAAAAAGACTAAAAAAACAACAAAAAAGAAAGTGAAAAAAGTGTAATTGGCAACCGGTAATCGGCCTGTGTTCGGCGGATTTAACCAATTACCCTTTAACAAGCAGGGATTTCAAATGTCAGAAAAATTATTGAAATTAGGTATTCCCGCAGGCAGCTTGCAAAAGGCAACGCTTGAACTATTCAGCAAGGCCGGGTTCGATATTCTGGATTCCGAAAGGAGCTATCTGCCACGCATAGCCGATGAGCAAATCCAGCTTGTCTGCCTGCGAGCCCAGGAGATGGGCAGGTATGTCGGCGACGGCGTGCTGGACGCCGGCATTACCGGCTACGACTGGATAAAAGAGAACAACTGCGACGTGATGGATGTTTGTGAGCTGGCCTACAGCAAAGCTACGAGCAATCCGGCCAAATGGGTATTGGCTGTGCCGGACGAATCGAAGGTTGCCAAGTCGGAAGACTTGGCCGGCGGCATAGTCGCCACAGAGCTGGTCAACGTAACCCAACAGTATTTCGCCGACAAAGGCATCGACGTAAAAGTCGAATTTAGCTGGGGCGCCACCGAGGTAAAGGCCCGATTGGTGGATGCGATAGTGGAGCTCACCGAAACCGGTGCGTCGCTGCGGGCAAATAATCTGCGGATAATAGATACCGTGATAACCTCAACGACGAGATTGATAGCAAACAAAAAGGCCTGGGATGATAAGTTCAAAAGGGAAAAGATAGAAAATATCTCCATACTGCTCAACGCAGCAATCGAGGCCCGCAGCAAGGTCGGCCTGAAGATGAATATCAAGAAGGACGGCTTAGAGTCGATACTGAAGATACTGCCTGCTGAGAAGAGTCCAACTGTTTCGAGCCTGGCTGACCCGGACTATGTGGCGATAGAAGTGATAATCGACGACAAGACAGAACGGTCTTTAGTGCCGGCATTGAAACGGGCCGGCGCCACCGGAATTATTACATACCCCCTGAACAAGGTCATACACTGATAATTGATAATTGACGATTGATTATTGGCCTGGCGCACAGGGATTTACACAACCTGGTTACTTCTACCGGAACCTTACTGTTGTTGAGCGGGGTCAATGTACTTGAATTCCTGGAAGAAGCCGTTCGGCCTGGTGATGACGTAATAGGTGGACAGGCCGAAATACTTGCGCACGGCGTCGAATTCAGGCAAAAGAGCATAGTCGAACAAATCAACAAGCCCCCCTTGTGAAAACATCAGCCCTGAGCTTGAGCTGACCGAGAGCCCGATGGAGCTTCGTGACTCGGCGTCACTGGTGCCGGTCTGGCCGGGTTCGCTCCCGGCGTTTTTCATCGTTTTCCACAAGATTTCGGCCAATACCGCATCATTTTCCAAGCCGGCCAATCCAACAACGTCAGGGATGGTCGATTTGGCTTTATTGAACCACTTTGCGAAATCGGCTGAGGCGGTCCCGCCGGCGCTCAAGGTGCGAATTGCCCGTTCAACGGTAGGTTCAACGCCAAGAATCAGATGAGTATCAGTGATGGTAAAGGCCGCCTTGGGCATCGGAGGAAATCCCGGAGATGTCGGTTCGGAAGGGACCTGCCCCGTTAGAAGTGACCTGCCAGGTTGGACTGACGCATCTTGGGTCCGGACTTCTAACGGGTCCTGCATGGGTGTCATTGCCCCCGGGGTAAAAATCGGCAGGAAGGCCGAAAGGTCAAGCAAATATATGGTGTAGCCCAAAAGCTGCCGCTTTGCGTCGGGATTGTCCTGCGAGAACAGTCCATGGAGGCGCGACAGAGACCTTTCAAGAGCGCCGCGGTTACTTACCGCCAGAGCGACAAGTGTTTCCGGTGCCGGCGCGGCGTCGCTGGTGCGCGGCTCGGTCGCGCTCCGGGCGATGATGATTTGCGAGCCGAGATGGTCGATAATATCAGTTTTTAGCTGCAGGCCCGGCCGGCCATCCAGGCTCGGAGGCACAATGGGCATATACAATATCGCGGCAGCGGCGGGGCTGAAACTGCGAACGATGCCGGAGAGGACATCGTAGGATTTTTTAATATTCAAGTTAATAAAGGCCAGTGAATAAACATTGTCAGGGAGGAATTTCGGCGCCCGCAGGGGAGCCGAGTCAAACTCGAACATTCTGCAGATACCTTTTCTTTCGCCGTCAATCTTCACAAACGCCCTGCCGGCAAGCGATTCGCCGCTCCGCGGCGCCAGCGAAACCGAGCCGCCGATAGACCTGACATTGACAAGGCCCAAATTGGTGATTATGGTCTTCGTCTTGCCGGCGGCATCTTCGGCAATGACTGTCTTTATGATTTGTTTTATGTTGACGTAGAGGTCGATATGGCGGTCGAGCCCGACGGCTTTCATAGTGGCGATATAGTCGTTGTCGTCGGCCAGAGTTGGGCCGGCGGCGCCTTTGATTTGGGCGATGACAAACTTGATGTACTCGGCGCGAGTGGAAACGAACAGAGTGTTTTCAAGAAAGCAGTAGTTATTGCTTTGAGCATCGGACTTCCTGACAGTTATTATCTCGGCGCCGCGGTAATCCTCGGATTTGCGGCCTGCACCATCGGCAACGGCTTTTTCGATAATCTTATTGATGGCCTCTTTAACCTGAGGGAGGTTTCGGCCCCACTGGGCGATGACCAGCACAGGGGGCTCGTTGAAGTCCACTGCCTGCTCGTCAAGGACCAAAGCGAGGGCGACTCTTGCCTGTGGTAACGCATCCGGCTGGAAAATTGCATTGAGAAATTCATTATCGGCTTGCTTTATCTTCCGGTCCAGGTTATCCCTGAAATCCTCCACAAAGGGGGCCATGGCGGGGTCCTTGTAAAGCTTGTAGAAGCTGGTTTTTTCAAACTGCGTCCGCAGCCGGCTGAAATCGTCGATATCAACCAGCAGCACAGTTTCGGGTGGGACAAGCCGGGCGGTTTTTGGCAAGGTGGCGGCCCGGACAGGGGTATGAGAGGACAAGAAGACAAAAGCACAGGAGCACAAGAGCGTAAGAGCACAAGGGAACTTATGGCTTGTATGCTCAGGGGGTGTTTTTATGACGTGCTTCATTTCAGGGCCTTTCAGTGATACTCGATTGTCGATATCTGTTCTTTGCCATCCAGATAGCCAACGCACGGAACAGAGCTGCGAAGTGAAGCCACATTGTGTTTTGTAACAGAACTCTTTTCCGATGGCCAGATTCTTCGCTCCACTTCGTTCCGCTCAGAATGACAAGCAGTGTAATCCTCAATTCCTGCTTTACGATTTGGTAGGAACATTCTCGTTCTTCAGGAATTTTGGTTTATTTTTATTTCGTCTTCGGTCGGGCTGGAGGTACTTATAGCCGGTGTTGGGGTTGTCCTTGTCATAGACAAAAGCATCACGGTTTTCTATGAAATGCCTGACGTAGTTAACGGGTATTGCAAATCCAAGTCCGCCATAGAAAACATATCCCATATTTGTAACGCCGATGACCTCTCCGGCCAGATTGAACAAGGGGCCTCCGGAATTTCCCGGATTGATATCGGCATTAGTCTGGATATAAATTAGCCCCTCAAAGGCCCTGTTTTTTGTGCTGATAAGGCCATCGGTTACGGTTCTCTCCAGGCCGAGCGGATTGCCTATGGCAAAGACCTCTTCGCCCACCTTGATATCTTCGATATCGCCGAGGTAAACGAACTTAACCTTTGCGGGACCAAGGTCTTCGACCTTCAAAAGTGCCAGGTCAACAAAAGGATTGATAGCTTCGATTTTGACCTTTTTGAATTTTTTTTTCTCAAAGCCGTTCTTTGCTTTGGCGAAGAGGGTAACTTCTATCTTTGTTTCCTTTTCTATGACATGGTAGTTGGTTATCAAAAAGCCATCTTCATTTATGAAGAATCCGGAGCCGGTCCCGGTGGGGCTTGAGACCATTACGACCGCCTCGGAGACGGCTTCAACGCATTTGGCGATAGTAGTTTTCCTGAGATTGGCGGTTCTGTACAACTGAGAAGCCGGCTGAACTTCGGCAGCTTCTGCACGCAGGTCATTAACGTCATTGACGTCACAGCCGGCGGTCTCGAAGTCGCCGGTGTATTCATACTGGAGAATCTTTTCCTTCGGAACAGCCAGAACCGTTATACCGATATCGATGTACAATTGAGTTTCTTTTTCTGCAAGAATCCTGCCTGTCAGGGTCTGGCCCTCTTTGAGGACAATGGTATCGGCCCAAGAGAGGGCACAAAAGTACAAGAGTACAAGGGCACAAAGATATTCCGCAGTCCCGCAAGGGACACTGCGTGGACACCCCCGCCAGGGGCCCCAGGGGCTTGCGGTGCTGCGATTTATGGACTTGAGCATCCGTTACTCCCGAGGCAATAATTTCATTGTCTGTTCAACACGATGCGATTATTGTAAAGTATGTCAGCCTTCGAGGCAAACGGAAAATAGTCGAACGCTCTTGATGACAAAGTGGTCAAGCGACAATTTCGCTTGGTCAATAGCGAGAAGTAGGTTATAATTGAGCCAGTAAAGCCCCAATTGCCGGGCCGGGACTGCCGAAAAGATATAATCGGCCCCGAACATATATTATGAACATTTTTGACAAGGAGATTAAACAAGATGAAACTGCTTTCAAGTAAGCCGGCTTTATTCTTTGTGGGTGTATTGACAGGAGTGTGCTTGGTTCTTTGCTACCGGCATGTGACAGGTTGGTACGAGGCAACGGAGCAGCCTCGCGAACCGGCTGGACGCAGGACGAAACAGCCGGAGACAAAATCAGCAGCCCTGCCGAAAAAACCGGACGAACCGGCCCGGAGGCAAGTGGTCAAACCCCCCGTCGAGCCGGCGGATACCGTCGCAAAGATAGGCGATTATTTCATCTTAAAAGAAGAACTCGAAAAACGATTGATGAGCGAGCTTCAGCCCTACGATGACGATGAGTTTATTATAGAAACCGAGCCGACCGACGCCAAGGCCGTGCTTATGAAAATGTTGTCGGAAAAGGCAATGGCGATGGAGGCCCGCAAGCAGAATTTCCTCGAAAAGGAAACTGTCCACAAGATTGTTAAAGACTACAGGAACAAAAAACTTGTGAACTTATTGTTACAAACGCATCTTCAGGGCAAACTAACTGTGTCAGAACCAGAAATTGCCGAAAAGCTCAAGGCCGACCTCAAGCTTGACCGTGCCCGCGCAAAGCAAATGGTCGAAGGAGCAAAAGCCAGGAAAATTCTGGACGAGTATTATGCCGAAATATACAAAAAGTCTCACGTCAAAAAATTGACTGGTAATTTTGACAAAGCAGCCCAAATTCACCAAAGACTGTTATATCATCCTAAGACGGAACGCAAGATGCAATTTATCCGCAACAGTCAGATAAGAGAAGAATTGACGCCGGAAGAAAAGAACATTGTCCTGGCAGCTTACGATAAAGGAAAAGTAACATTAAAGGACTGGTTCGAGACTTTGGGTGATATTGCTCCGCCGCATCGGCCAAAAAATTTGCATACCTCACAGGGCGTTGACGGACTGCTGGAGAGGGCTATGCGAACACCGCTTCTTGTCTCCGAGGCCGAGTCACTCGGGCTCGACAAGAACGAAAATCTGAGAAAACAGGTAAGAGAATATGAAGATAATGTACTGCTTAATGAGGTCAAAAAAGCGAAGTCCAATGAGGTCAAGGACCCGGACGAAAAGGAGCTGACCGCCTATTTCAATAAGAACAAGGAGATGTTCAGAGAAAACAGAACGCTTAAGATTGACCAAATCTGGTGTCAGGACCTTAAAACAGCCCAAAAGGTAAAGGCCGAACTGGACGACGGCAAGGATTTTGAGTCGGTCAAACAAAAATATACGCTGGACAAAGAGGGCAAGCCATTTAATACTTATCCGGGGAGCGAGAGATCTTTCTGGAAGGACTTATGGCAAGGCGACCCGAACGACGTAGTGGGACCTGTAAAGGGCTTTTATCGTGACCGGTTCAAGTGGCGTATCGTCAGGATACTTGAGAAGAAGCCCGGCAAGCCGGCAGAACTTTCGGATAATATGAAAAATAACGTTAAATGGAAAGTTATAGAGGAGAAAAGAAACGCCATGCTGGAGACGTACGGCAAGGAACTGCTCGAAAAATATCCATACAAGATTTATGCCGACAGAATCAAGGATATTAACCCTCTGGACATACCATAAAGGACAGAGCATTATCACAAACTAAGGGAATGGTTTTTACACTGCACAGATATATACTTCGCGAGCTTCTAAAGGTTTTTGTGCTCGCGGTTGTGGCCCTGACATTGATACTGAGCTTAGGCAGTATTCTTCGTCCGGTTCAGGAATACGGCGTCGGCCCGCGGCAGGTGCTCAGTCTTATGGTTTATTTTCTGCCGATAACGCTGACGTTCGTGCTGCCGATGGGGGCTTTATTTGCCTCGGCCCTGGTTTACGGTCGATTCGCAAGCGACAATGAGCTTGACGCCTGCAAGGCAAGCGGAATAAGTCTGCCGACGCTGGTCTATCCGGGTCTGGCACTGGCGATTGTGGTGGCGATAGGAAATCTCCTTTTGAGTTTTCACGTGCTGCCCTTTTTTGTACACCTTGCGGAGAAATCCCTCAAGGCAGATGCCAAACAGATACTTTTCCGCAATATCCAGCGAAGAGGGTACTATAAGCTGCCGACAGATGAGGCGTGGTTGATTTATGCCGATAAGGCCAACCTGCAAAATGATATACTTGTGGGCGTGGTCGTAGCCAACGCGGAGCAGTACGGCATAAAGAAGATACACGCCGCTAAAAGTGCCAAAGTAACTTTCAATCTCCATGACAGATTCAATGAAGTGCGGATATCCGCAACCGATATGTTCCAGGTTGGCCCCGAGGATGAGAGTACATTCTCTGCAACACAAGGTTCGGTCAGCACAGAATTCGGCTCATTGTTGAGTGACGCCATTAAGTTCAAAAAGATAAATGAGATGAAAAGGATTCGTGCCGACCTGATGCGATTTTATCCAATTGAGAAGCTGGCCCGCGATACTTACGCCCAACTTACGACTGTACTGCTGGCACAGGATATTGAGCACAAGATGACTGCTGAACCCAACGGCTTCTACGAGCTGTTGGGCGAGCCGAACTCGGTCAAATTTGCCGCGGACCAGTGTATTGTGCGCAGCGATGAGGAAGTGGAGCTATCCGGCGAAATTGTGGTCATAGAATACGATACAGACAGCAACCGACCTTCATATACTACCCTGCGACCCGGGAAGGCATCGCTGCATCTCGAGGGCAATAAGCTGGCACCGACATTGACGATGGACCTGGGCAACGCAATAAATGAGGACTCAGGTATTCTGGAAATGCGGCACATCATTCGCGGCCTGCTTTTGCCTGCGAACATAGAAACTATAACAAATCAATTCAAAACAGAAAATGGTTCATTAAAAGTCGAAAAGCTGGCTTTGGAACTCTCAACAGTACAAGAAAGACCAAGCGAAGAATTGACAAAGCTGCAAAATATGCTTAGGAAAAAAATAGAGAAAACGCTGGTTCAAATACAAGCCGAGATACATTCCCGCTTAGTGTTCGGGATAGGGTGCGTGCCGATGATTTTGATAGGCATCGGGTTGGGTATTATTAAAAAGGGAGGCCATGTGCTGACCGCCTTTGGCGCAAGCTGCGTGCCCGCCGCCGTATTGGTAGTTTGCATAATAGGCGGTAAAGAAGTCGCCAAGAACCTCGGCGCACAAAGCATTTCAGGTATAGCGCTGATGTGGGCGGGGTTGGCATTTTTGTCCCTGCTGGCGGTAGTGGTATATCACAGATTACTGAGAAACTGAAAATCGCTCAAAAGTTTCATAGAAAATACGCAGCACGAGATATGAAGATACTGGACAGATATGTTGCAAAGAACTTTCTGATTGGCTATTGCATAGCTTTCTGCGTTTTGATAGGGCTGCGAATAATCATTGACCTGTTTGTGAACCTCGACGAATTTACGGAGCATAGCGACCTTAGCACATTAGCTGTTATAAAGTATATATTCACATATTACGTGCTGAACAGCACGCTGTACTTTCGGGACCTTGCAGGGGTGATAACCGTCATTGCGGCGTGCTTTTCGTTCGGCAGAATGGTGCGCTCGGGCGAGCTGGTGGCAGTGATGGCTTCCGGCGTCAGCTTGAAGCGGGTGATTGGGCCAATCGTGGTGCTTGCTTTTGTGCTGACGGGTGTGCTGGTGATTGACCAGGAACTGGTGATACCGCCACTTGCGGCCAAGCTTGTTCGCGACCGTGATGCCATTCCCGGACAGGAGTCCTACGATGTATGGTTTATGAGCGATGATAACGGCTCTCTAATCTGCTCCCGGAACTTCGAGGTAAAAACATCAACGCTGTATCAGCCGACTATCATTATCCGGCGAGCTAAATTTAATACCAATACCAACATCTTGGAGTGGGAGGTAACGGGGCGGATACAGGCAGAAGAAGCAGTCTACAATTACGAAACCAGGAAGTGGGACCTGGTCAACGGGCGATTTATCGAAAAAGCATCCAGAAAAGGCGCCCAGCCGATTGCTTCATACGACTCCGGCAAGCTCGTTCCGAAAGATGTGCCCGTCAGACGCAGGTCACAACATATATCGCTGCTTAGCTCGCGAGAATTGGCTGCTCTTGCATCGCAAAAAGGAACAATCAAAGACCTGGCTCAGCTCTGGAGCCAGAAACATTTCCGGATTACCGACCCGATTATCAATCTGGTGATGCTTATGGTATGCCTGCCGATATTGGTTTGTCGCGACCCCAAGTCGATGAAGTCTGCTATTATGATTAGCTTCGGCGTGACGACGGCGTGCTTTATTGTCACTTTTATCTGTAAGATACTTGCGACGGAGTTTGTCTTCGACAGAGCGATGCCGGAGTTGTGGGCGTGGCTGCCGGTCTTTATCTTTCTGCCGATAGCATTTATCGAATTTGATTCTATGAAAACATAGAGTTTTTTCACACGTGATTCGAGTGCTTGTCACTGCATCCGTAAAAAAACACTACGGGCTAAACGACTTAATGTCAGTCGTTTTAAGAGCGGCGTTAGGTGTGGTCAGGCGTTGTGATGTGGGGATTTATTGCCTGGCGGATTTCCTTGTTTATTCTGACGCTGCACCAGGCTTTGCCACACATCGAGCAGTAATCTGCGGAGGAGGACTGCTCCGGCCCCATTTCTTTGCAGGCCTCGATGTGCATTTTCTCGGCGGTTTGCGGGTCGAGGGATTCTGCGAGGTGGGCCTGCCAATCGAGGTTTGTTCTGGCGGTGCTTAGTCTTTTGTCGCGGTCGGCGGTGTTTGGCAGGCCTCGGGCGATATCTGCGGCGTGGGCTGCGATCTTCGTGGCGATTACGCCGGCGCGGACGTCGTCGGCGTTTGGCAGGCCGAGATGCTCTTTCGGGGTGACATAGCAGAGGAACGAAGCGCCGTAGAATGCGGCGGCGGTGCCGCCGATGGCGGATGTTATGTGGTCGTAGCCCGGGGCGATGTCGGTTACGAGCGGGCCGAGGACGTAGAACGGGGCACCGTGGCAAATCTGCTGCTGGATTTGCATATTATGCTGTATCTGGTCAAAGGGCACGTGGCCGGGGCCCTCGACCATAACCTGGCAGCCCTTTTCCTGGGCCCTTTGTGTAAGCTCGCCGAGCGTCTTTAATTCTGCGAGCTGGGCCTTATCAGTGGCGTCGGCAATTGCACCGGGGCGAAGACCATCGCCGAGAGAAAAACAGATGTCGTATTCAGCCATTAAATCACACAAATCGTCGAACATTTCGTACAGGGGATTTTGCCTGTTGTGATGCAGCATCCACTTGGCCAACAGTGCTCCACCCCGGCTGACGATGCCCGCGATGCGACTTTCAAGCAGGGGCAGGTGCTCCTTTAACACTCCGGCGTGAATGGTGAAGAAATCGACGCCCTGTTTGGCCTGTTTTTCGATAATCTCCAGTATTATTTCGGTGTTAATGTCCTCGACGTTTCTTCCCTCGATGACCTGATAGATGGGGACCGTTCCGAAAGGGACCGGACATTCGGCAAGCAATCGCTCGCGGGTCTGGTCGAGGTTTCCGCCGGTACTTAAATCCATAATAGCATCGGCGCCGGTGTCCAGTGCGACCTGCATTTTTTCGATTTCGGCTTCTATGGAAGAACGAACGCTGCTGGTGCCGATATTCGCGTTTACTTTTGTGGTGAGCAGCCGGCCTATGCCGGCAGGTTTGAGATTGGTCTTTAGATGCAGCTTGTTGGCCGGTATCACCAGCCGACCTGCGGCAATCTCCTCCCGGATAAGCTCGGCATCTATATTTTCGGCCCCGGCGACAAATTTGACCTCATCGGTAATTTCGCCGGTCCGTGCAACTTGCAGTTGCGTTGCCATCGATTTTTCCTTTTTATTCCCTGCAAAAATAATAAATCGCTTCGGCAGGAAGCGATTTATTATCCGGCTGTCCAATTTTTACAGTCAATCACTTTCCTACGCAGGCATCTGCGCCCATTTGGCGTATATCCTGATCAGGTTCAAAGGGTCTTCTCTCAGGTCCGCCGATTCGGCGAACCACCCCCAGTGAACTTCAGCTATTATAGGTCATTGCTCGTACAAGTCAAACAAAATTCAGCATTCGTGTGCACACTAATTGTGCCTGCCGGGGCAGAGCGTGTTTGAGCCAGATTAGCCCGGCCCGGGTGAAACAACGCTGCACTTTTAACCGGTTCAGGGCGTTTGCAGGAATACGTGGACGCCTTTTTTGTTCGAGGTAATGATGTCCGGTTTGCCGTCGGCGTTGATGTCGTTTACTTCGAACTGGGTCCCTACGCCGGAGTTGTCGTCGATTACGTGCGGGATGAACTCGACCTTGCCCTTTTGCGGACGGCGGAGCTCGAACCAGTAGAGGACGGCCGGTTCGTGGCCGCCGGGGTCTTTGCCCTGGTGGGCGAAATAGCGTTTGCCGGTGACGAAATCTTTAAGGCCGTCGCCATTGATGTCAACCAGCCGCATTGCGTGGGTCTGAGAGAATTCCTTGTGGATAAGGTGCTGGGTGAACTTCAGGCCATCCGCTGCGGGCTTCTGCTCAAACCACCATATACCGTATTCGTGTGCGGAGCTGGTAATTACATCACTGTCGCCATCGCCATCAACGTCATAGACGAGCATGTCGGCACATTTGGGTCCGAGGTTGGCAGGGTGGAATTTCCAGTTGGTCTTCGTTGGGTCTTTGGGGGCCTGCCACCAACCTTCTTTAACGAGGACGTCACTGCGGCCATCGCCGTTGAGGTCGCCGGCACCGAGGCCGTGACTATACTTTTTCGTTCCCGGAGCATCCGGGCCGGCGGCGATAGTGTACATATCCCAGAGCGTGTCAAGGTTCTTCGGTACACCGAACCAGCACATCTGGCCTTTCGGCCGAACGGCGAAGATAAGCACATTTCGGCCATTGCCCAGCAAGTCCACGAACAGCGGGGTCTCGTTGCAGGCGCTGTTGACAATCATTCGCTCCTTCCAAGGGCCGAGCTTGTTTTTCGGGTTCTCATACCAAAGGCACGGGCCATCGGGCAGCCCGATGATAATCGAATCGACCCAGCCGTCGCCGTTTATGTCCTGTGCGAAGTTGGCAAAACAATTGCTATAGCCCTTTGAGCTGTCGTAGGTGCCGACGGGACGCACCTCGTGCATCTTCCAGTCGGGCGCGGAGTACCAGACGTCGCCTGAAAGAATGTCGAGCTTGCCGTCGCGGTTGACGTCCCCGACGGCCACGCCTTCTGCGCGGAAGGTTTTGTCGATGACGACTTTCCTGAAGCGTACCGGTGCAGCTAATGCCGGTACAGCAAACGACAGGATAATTATTGTCAGGAGAAACGTCGATTTTGCCTTCATAATACTGACCTCCTATTTGAAATCCTGGCAGCAATTTGCCATTATTATAACTTACTCAAACTGACCGATACGAATGAACATGAAACATAAGTGTCTTATTCACAACAAAATACAGCAGTCTGTCATTCTGAGCGAAACGAAGTGGAGCGAAGAA
>Ga0114919_10001928_pt1 | contig 16723 bp, 13 predicted proteins | sample BlataG_FD_88682 | JGI IMG/M metagenome (GOLD analysis project Ga0114919, IMG submission 88682) | Deep subsurface microbial communities from Black Sea to uncover new lineages of life (NeLLi) - Black_00105 metaG | ecosystem: Environmental > Aquatic > Marine > Oceanic > Sediment | place: Atlantic... | reverse complement strand
GGGTAACCAGTTGGCATGTTGTAGCGTAACTACTGTATTTTCAATGAATGCAAGGCCTGCCTGATTATAATAGCAGGCTGTTGCATCATCAGCAATTGCAGCAAATGCACCACTGAGTGCGGTCGCTCTCGCTCCTGGCCAGATCATGAGAAAAACTGCGCCGGGTCGCTGAGCTCCAAAAAGATAGGTGCTAAACAACAGCACCATGAGACTGACTTTATGCATCAAAAACCTCCATCATATATATAATTACATCCATTATAATTATATTGAATTGAATGTCAAGACCATTTTGAGCAAGGGAGAAACGGTGACAAGGAGAAACGGAGAATACTAAATAGTAAATGAGGATGGGAAATGCAGTATCGTTCCGCCTTTGCCGGAACTTGCAATAAAGATTTTGCGAATCTACCACAGGTATATAATTCTACGAACTAAGTGATACTGCATTGTTTAAAACCTTATCCTGTGTTGATACTGCAAACTATATTCACCTTCTTCATCTCTTTTTATCAGTATTTCATTTTTATCATCGATGAAATATTCTACATTGAATTCGTTCGAAAATGAAGTTATATCGTATGTGTAGGTAATAAATATGTCCCTTGAAACATATTTCCCAATAGTCAACTTTGCTTTAATTTCAGGCTCAAAATACGGTGTCTCAATTCTGAAATAATCGAGGCCAGTGTATTGTCTTATCCGGCGTGAGACATCGCCTTCAAGCCAAGATAATAAGCCGTGAGGTAGAACTTTACCAACATAATCACCCTGTTTCATTGACTCGAGTTCGCGCCAGCTTATATTCAGATTTAAATACATTAAAATATCCTGCTCGCTGTATTGTCCTTCTGGCTCTGTGAAGAATTCGAATATAGGTTCTGACATAGTGCCAAAGCAGTGTAATATAATTGTTATTGTGTTAGCATCAGAATCCCTTTCTCTCGTATCCATTTCTGCCCAGATATTAAGCTCCGCGTCAATTTTTTCCTCGGGTATGAATGTAACCTGTCCCTCAGTGATTGAAAGGACGTGATTCAGCCAGTAATAATTACCCCGGTGGGTTTTCATAATCCCCGATATATATGGTTCCCCTTGCTCTTTTACAATATAGATTTCACCACCAAATTCAATATCAGCATCGCGATTTCTTAGCCATATATTCCTTTCGCCTTTGATTCTTATATTCATTGTCCACTTTTCACTGTCTTCCTTTTTTTCTGGTTTGATTTTCAAACCAAAATCTATAGGTATTGTTGCTTCTTTTATTGTGATATTGCCATTGTAATAGCTTACTTTATCTTTCATTCCAAAGGAAAAATTACCGCTACCTATGCCATAGGCAAACGGGTGGTACTGTAGAGGCGCATCTTTAAAACTGACATCGAAATTGAGATTTTTAACTCGGAAACGCGGTTCTAATTTAATAACACCACCAGCGCTTATTTCTGCACCATTTGAACTCGATAATCGGGAATTGCTTAATGTAGAAATTTGTCCCTTTGCCGATTCAAAAATTATTCGATTATTATCAAATTTAACTTTGCTGTTTAGCGAATCGAATTTTGCGGAAATGATATCTAAACTAAAGGATCCATTTTTTATTTCAGCTTCACCAGTGAGCTTGAAGCTTTCTAAATTACCTTGAAAAGTGACATCTCCTCTCATAAGACCATCAGGGTTATCTAAAATATTGTTTAAAAACCATAATGCCCAAATTCCGAAATCATTAAATTTTGCGTTTATAAGAAACGACTCAGTTGAAAGTAGACCCTCGGCATGAAGATTTTGTTCATTTTCATCTGATACATCGAGCGCTTCGACAATGATTGTTTTATTTTTGTATTCTCCCTTTACAGTCAATAAACCGTCTTTCAAACCCCTGAAGTTAATCTCCTGTGCATTAATTGTAAGTTTACTTTCCGCCAATGAAAGTGCTAATGTGCCGCTTATATCTTCCTTCAAACCCAATAACATTCCAAATTTTGTTAGATCACCATTGGATAAACTTACACTTACTGGTGATAGGCTTCCCTTTAATGTACCATCAATGAATGAGAGATTAACATTACCAAGTTTTTTATTGGGGATATCAAACGTTATTGGCGCTGTATTTTTTGTTTCTACCCCATTGTAATTAATATAAAAATTTGATATTGTACCGCCCCAGTTTTTGTCAAACGCCCCAATTATCTTCAAGTTATCATCCTGCCTTTTTGCCTCGAATTGGATATTGTGATTTTCTAATAAGATAGCCATTTTCTCTAAGGATTGGTTTTTATATGACGGTTCTTCCAATGTGAGTTTTAAATATCCAGATTGATCCCCAAACCTGAAGTTTTTACTGTTAATTGAAAATTCTTTTACTTCAATATCCTCTGTTACAAAATCAGTACCGGTGATATTAGATGTGATGAGAATATCTTTCATTTTTTTTAAGTCACCTTGCAAATGACAATAGCCTTTTATGATACCTTTAAACGGAACATATTTCGCAAGTTTTTCCAGATCGAAACTATTGAACTTAATATTAAGATCACATCCTGGGTAAATATTACCATCAATCTCAAGTGTCTTTCTGCCTTCGATAATAAAAAGTGAATCTAAATTGATTTGCTCATCTGTTGTTGAAACATATATTAATAGAGAATCTAAACCTAACCCATATTCAGCTGGCGATTTTACAATACCAATATATTTTTTTCCTTTATACTTCATATATCCATTTACTAACACAGGTTCGTGGAAATTTAAATAATTTCCTATATTTACTTCATTAAAATTGGCTTCAAATTCCCAGATTTCCCAATCCAGAACCTTAGCCTGTGCGAAAACGCGACCCCCTGATAATTCTCCATCAAATATATTTACCCAGATGGTATCTGCAAAAACATTGGTTTCAAAATTAAAATGGTCAAACGGTTCGAGTCCTTCCACAGTTCCGTGAATTTTTGGTAATAGTTTATTATTGATGTATTCAGCTTCTCCAGAAAACATAATCGTACCTTTGTGGATTCCAAAACTCTGCATAACTAATCTGGCATTTTCAAATTTAAGTGATGCCTGGTCATTTTCAAATGAATATGAACCTTCTCCTTGAAGCAATATTCCATTACCCTTTATTTTAAATGAATTTGCTTTAATTCCTTTGTTGTTCATTGTTAAATCAAGATTTGCACTTGTTATAGAAATAGGATAATCCTTTGTCCTGAGTGAGAGGTTTATTGTACTTAAGTAGATTTTTGACCCAATCAGGTCAATAAACACAAGGCCTGAAATTGCTTCAATCGTAGACAATTTTTCATTTCCATAGATTACCTTGCCATTTTTTAAATTTATTCTCAATCCTAAATTGAGCCGCGGGAGACTAAACTTCGTTTTTTCACCAGTACCTGTTTTCTTTTTTATGCAGACGGTTGGTTCAATTAGGTTTATTTCGAATAGGTGTGGTAATCTAAAACCCCATGGTTCAAACCGATAGCTAATGTCAGCAATTGCACCGTAGACACTGTCGGTTTCGGATAATTTCACGTTATAATTTTCAATCTTAAAACCGCGCAAGGGATTGCCCTGCATAGTCTTATATTTGATATCTATATTAGCAGTTCGTTCCAGGAAAACAATGGTCAATGCTCCAAAGTCAATTGTTTTAATCACAATATAAACTGCGATTATGATTAATACAATTATTGCAGGTAATATAAACTTCTTCATATATTAAAAAATATGATAGATACCCAGATATATTTCTTTACCCTGTCCATTGGTTAATGGAAATCCAACATCAAGACGCACGGGGCCAATTGGTGTGTAGTAACGTAACCCCAATCCAGCACTTATTTTTAAAAAATCTGAGCGGAGTAAATATATTTCATTGTCAATGTAGCCAATATCAAAAAATCCTACAATGCCAAAATTTAAGGGAAGGGCAATTCTGGCTTCAAAATTATAATTGCCAATTATATTACCATATTTTTCGTGTCCTATTGAATCAGGGCCAATTGATTTCTTAGGATAGCCTCTTAATGAGTTCTGTCCGCCGATATAATATTTTTCATAGATTGCTATACCGTCGGTCGGAATTATCACCCCCAATTTTATTCTCTGGGCTATGGTATGTTGAAGTATCGGGATGTACAATCTGTTTTCCAACTCAAAACGGACAAAATCGTTTGCTCCACCAAGTGGCCCGCCGGCGTATTCAATGAGCGGTAGAATATATATGCCTTTTTTTGGATTAAAAAATTCATTTCGATTATCTATCATGAATTGAACTTTTACACTGTTTGTAATACCTTTTATTGTATCCGGTAATGTTATTTTTTCCCGAAGGTCAACGAATTTATATTGATGGGCAATACTAAATTGAACATCGTTTGTAATCGATTTGGATAATCTGAATTCATTACCCCTCGTATGTTGCGTATAAACATCTGTTTCTTTGAACCAGAGAAATGGTAAAATAGAAAGCGTCAGTTGTAAAGGTGTAACATAGGGGATAATGTATATTCCTTCAAATTTCATTTCCCATTCCTGTTTTGTGTTTGTTTCGAATGAAGGCTGAATCTTAAAACGATGTCCCGTATTAAACAGATTTAGCTCCTCAATACCCAATGATATTAAAAACTTCAGGGGGATAGATAAGCCAATACCAAAATTCAAGATACGTGATTTCAATTCCTTTACTCTAAATATTAAATCAATACTGTCCGGTTCGCTCTTTAACATTTCAACATTAATTGTTCCAAAAAAACCGAGTCCATAAATACGACGTTGGCTATCGAGAATTTTTGTTTTATTGAACTTATCACCTTTTTTAAATTTCATTTCCCTTCGCACGACATCTGGTTTACATGTCTTGAGCTCTTTTATTACAATATCCCTGATGTAGTATAATTTTCCAGTTTCAATATTAATTATCAACATTTCTGAATCAGGTATTGTAGACGATATAACATCTGCATAGGGATACCCGCGATCTTTATAATAGTTTCTAATTTTATCCTCAGTAACTACTATTTTTTCCTCAATAAAAAAATCATTAGTTTTTATCGCAAATAAATCTTTTATTTCCCTTTTTTCTCCACCATTTACAATTATCCTTTCTATTTTTGGTCTTTCACCTTCTTCAATGTGAAAAGTAATCTCCATACCCTCTTCTGTAGATTCGACATGAGGTGTAACATCTACATCAAAGAAACCTTGAGTTTCATAGAAACGTAATATTCGGTCCGTGTCAAAGTCGAGATTAACATCGTTGTATTCTTCATCCTCTTTGGATAGAATATCTTCTGCGAGATCTTTATTGCTAATGGATTTATTACCAGTAAATTCGATATTTGTAACTGGGGTATTAGATATTAAAAGAATGAATAAAAAATTAACCAATCGAGAGTATATTTAAATAAGAAATTTGCCTTTTTTGATTATCTGCTTTTCATCAATCCAGACACTTGGTTTTTTTATAACACCATCAAGATGAATTTTTGCTTTATTCTTGCCCCCAAAACCAAGATTGTGTCCAAATGCAATGTGGATACTACCGAGAACTTTTTCGTCTTCGAGAACATTCCCGGTAATTTTTGCCTTTGGATTTGTACCAATCCCAAATTCACAAAGGGTTCTTTCTTTTTTTCCGTATTTTTTAAAAACAGCATTTAGTCTCTGATTACCCTTGAGACTTACAATCTGTCCATTTTTGATTTCTAAGGTGACTTTATTCTTTAAAAATCCAATTGGGGCAAAAGAACCATCAACGACAATATTGCCGTTGCTTTTGTTTTCAACAGGTGCAATATATGCCTCACCGGCGGGAAGATTGGAAAAATTTCCAGGTTTTTTGATTATACCTGTGTCAATGTGGCCTTTTCTTGTTGAAATTGTCAATTCCAGTGCAGTTCCTGTTTGTGTTTTTATGAAAGCCTTTTTTGCTTTAGTTAGTAGATTTGCTAATTTAATTGTTTGCCGCGCGATTTTTCCATAGTTGGCATTCAAGGATCGTTCCATAAGTTCAACAGTAATTCCAGGCATAGTAGCACCTCTTGCGCCAAGCCTATTGGCATTTATCCTTGCACTGGTGTGTGTGAGTGAGCGACTTGTTGGTATGATAAATACATCACCTTGCTTTAGGATTTCTGCGACTAATTGGGGCGGTTCATCGCCGTGTATGTTTCGTGGTGCTATTTCAATTATTATGGGATCAGTAATTTTTCTTAAAGCATTCCACAATGAATAACCTACAGTACGGCAAAATTTATCAGTAACAATAACGACTTTTTCGTGTTTTTTTACACCAAGGCAATCTTTGATAACTATGTTGGCTGCTTTTTTTAATTTTGTGTTCAAACTATTTTTACCAGCGGAAGTGAGCAAATGCCTTGTTTGCCTCAGCCATTCTATGGACTTCTTCCCGCTTCTTTATAGCCGTGCCCTCATTACGACTTGCAGCAATAATTTCCTGTGCAAGTCTTTCTTCCATACGGTGTTCAGATCTTGCACGTGCTGCTCTGATAATCCATCTTATTGCCAGACTTTGTTTTCGGCTCGGTCTGACTTCCATAGGTATTTGGTAGGTTGAACCACCAACCCTCCGCGGTCTGACCTCAAGTACGGGTTTCACGTTATTCAGTGCCTTTTCAAAGACTGTAAATCCATCTTCTTTAGTAAGTTTTTCAACAACGTTCAATGCCCCGTAGAAAATTCTAAGGGCAGTACTTTTTTTACCATCCCAAAGTAGATTATTAATAAATTTACTTACTAAAAGACTGTTAAATTTTGGATCCGGATGGATTTTTCTTATTTGCGCTCTTCTTCTTCTACCCATTTGATCTCCTTTAGGAAGTTGTCGGTGTTTCTTTTGGTTTTTTTACACCATACAGGGAACGACTCTTCTTTCGACCTTCTACTCCAGCAGTATCGTACTTTCCGCGCACAATATGGTAGCGGACACCAGGAAGATCTTTGACCCTACCACCTCGGACGAGCACAATTGAATGCTCTTGCAGGTTATGTCCTTCACCAGGGATATAGGCTGTAATTTCAAAACCATTTGTCAATCTAACCTTACATACCTTACGCAAGGCAGAATTAGGCTTCTTAGGTGTTGTTGTATAAACCCTTGTGCAGACGCCGCGGCGCTGAGGATTCTTCTGCAGTGCCGGAGCCTTGCTTTTAGACAACACTTTTTTCCTGCCTTTTCTAATTAATTGATTAATTGTCGGCATTATCCTCCTTTTTCTTAATCATTGAATACAATTATATTCAGAAAACAATATTTGTCAATATTGCGTATTGCATTTAGGGATTTCTGAAAAAGACTAGAAATCCCTGCAATCTTTCTGTTGTCACCCTAATCTTGAGAGCGATGAATGCTTTTTCAGAGCTCTCATTTATTAATCTTGACAGACCATGTAATTTGACTATCATTTTGTATGAATTTCAAGAGAATTATTTTAGTGTTAATGACATTGGCTATCTGTGGTTTTGCAGCGCAACGTCCAGGTGCAACGTTTTTATTGATTCCACCGACAGCAAATGCAACAGGAATGGCGTATGCATATACAGCAATCAGCGATGATGCGTCAGCAAATTACTACAATGCAGCAGCACTTGCATTTTTTGAATCACCTAAGATTACTATGAATTATTGTGGTTATCAACCAGGTTTTCATGAGAATATGCACCATTTCTATTTTGCTTGTGCGTGTCCACTGTATAAATCATCATGGGGTTTTGATATAATCTACTTTACTGTAGGTAAAGCTGAAGTCTATATCCCTGAAATACACAATGTTACTATTTGGCGGCTTGCACTTAAGATAAATTATGCAAGAAAATTGAATAATAGATTCTCCGTGGGTGTTGGATGGAAATTCATTAGGCAGAAATATGGCAGAACATATCCCTGGGGTTGGCCTCGCGATGAGACGGGTTTTTCCTGGGCATTTGATTTTAATGGTTTATACAAGATTTTACCCAACTTCTCGTTTGGCACGGTGCTGCACAATATCGGTCCTAATATAAGCTATTTAGACACCGGTGCATCAGATCCTTTGCCACGATTATATCGACTCGGCATAGCATATACACCAATAGAAAATAAATATGTTTCATGTACTGTCTCTGCTGAAATGACAAAAGTGCTTGTTAGTATGTTTGCCCAGGAAGAAAATTCATTCTGGGAAAATTTAAAATACGAATTTAAAGAAGCCTGGAAAGGGATCGGATTTGAACTCACATTTTATAAAATAATATCCCTGCGCGGCGGCTATTTTTACGATATAGAGGGTGCAAGAAAAGGTTTTACCTTTGGTACTGGTATAAATATTAAGAATTTTGAACTGGATATAGGCATTGATGAAAATATATACGATTTCCCGACTGAGAACCGCAAGATTTCATTGTCGTACACGTTCTAATAGCATATAGCAATTAGTTGACAGTGATGATTTTATAGTTATTATTATTCTATGAGCTTGTTGTGTTGTTTTCTTTGTCTTCAAATAAATATTGAAGTAAATGCCCTGGCAAACATTTACTACTCATATCCAGGCTCAAATTTATTCTTTATAAATCCTGGCTTTGCAAACCCCTCGATGAGTCGTGGTCTACTCGGCTTTCCTCTTAATCCCGCAGGTTTGTCCGGTTCTGATAATTTTGAGGTTATGGTATGTTATGGTCCTTCAATGAAAACTAAAATTCTGACCGAGTTTGCAGTTCCTTTTGATACTATTGCACCAATTATTGATACAGTAAAGATTCCTACTGATCTTGGTATTCAACAGTCGGGTGGTGTTGATTTCTTTGGGGTGTTATTCAAAATTAAAGGGTGGAGATTGGGGATTGGTGTGCAAGAAGGGGATTATATCGGATTGGATTTTTTTGCTGCAACAAAACCAACAGCAGATTACGAAATCAATTATGATTACACGTTCACGCATGCCGATATTCCGGAGATACCAATAGGTTATTCAATTCCTGTGCATATTGAATTTGAAGGAAAAGGAGATCTCATACTTACTGCTGATGGTCAGGCCAGGTTCAAGACTAATACACTCGCCTTTGCTGCAGCCCGTAGATTTCTCAGTATGGATATTGGTTTGGGATGGAAGATTACACCGGTTTTACTCAGAGGCAGTTTCTATTCATTATTCAACGGTGCCTTGCGCACTGTAGGAAATGTATTAGTTGAACCGACTGGAGATTGAATTAGTTTAGGGGTCAAATCTAAACATTTTACATTAGCATACCTTTTCTCTGTGATTTATCCATTTTTTAAACGTCACTGGTAAAAAAGCACCTCGTTCCTTAGTCTTGTCATAATACCATATTCTTTTCCCATGTCAATCATAATGTAAAATGTTTAGATTTGACCCCACTCTGCCAATAATTTCAAATTACATTAGAACTTGTTTCTTGGAGCTTGGATTTTGGTTCTTGGAATTTGGTTCTTGAAGCTTGGTTCTTGGAACTTAAACGATCATCATTGCGTCGCCATAAGATAAAAAACGATAATTCTTTTCAACTGCTTCTTTGTATGCTTTAAATATTGCAGGTTTTGATGCAAATGCGCAGACCAAAAGTAGAGGGGTTGAGCACGGCATATGAAAATTTGTGATTAGACAATCGATTATCCTGAATTTATGTCCCGGATAGATAAACAGATCGGCAAGACCGGTTAATGCTCTGGTTTTCACGTATGTTTCTAATGCACGACAGACTGATGTTCCTACTGCAAAAATCCGTTTGGCGCTGTTAATTCTTTCAACAACATCTTTGGATATCTCATAATATTCTGCCTCCATTTTATGTTCTTCAATATTTTCAGTTCTGATCGGTTTGAATGTTCCAGGACCAATATGTAGAGTTATTTCTACTATTTTAACACCGCTCTTTTCAATGCTCTCCAATATTTCTTTTGTAAAATGCAATCCAGCAGTAGGAGCTGCGATTGACCCTTGTTCTTTTGCAAAGACTGTTTGATAGTACTCTTCATCGCTTGTAACTGTATCACGTTTAATATAATGGGGGAGAGGTACAATTCCGTACTTTTTTATGATTTGTTGCGTAGACTTATTGAATTCTAAATGGCATCTTGTGCCTAATTTTTCTTTAATTGTGGTAAAGGTGTCTTTATCCAAAAATATTTTTGTATTCTCTCTTGTTCTTTTAGCATGCGAAATCATTGCCTTCCAGATACCGGCTTCCAGTTCTTTTATGAGCAGAATTTCAACAATACCACCAGTCTCTTTTTTTCCTTTAAGCCGTGCTTTGAACACCCTTGTATTATTTAGAACAAGGACATCGCCCTTTTTAAAAAATTTGTTGATTTCATAAAATTTATTATGAGAAATTTTTCTCATTTTTCTATCGAGCACCAACAATTTTGCCTCGAGACGATCTTCTAATGGATACTGTGCAATAAATTCCTTTGGTAAATTATATGAAAATTCACTAAGTTTCATTTTTTCGCCATTATATAGGATCTTCTGCCTTCTTTGAAAAATTTCTTCAATAATTTTGAAAAACCAAACGTTTCAAGAATAAAAAAGAGATTAATCTTTAGACGCTCAATAAATCGGGCAACCATATAGTTTAATCTTGAACCCGGAAAAAATCTTCCGCTCGCTAATCCAAAAACCTGTTCTACCAACGTCAGCAGTTTTAGCCAACCCCTGAGTTCGAATTCAAAATATCCTTTTTCAGTAACTTTAAAACCAACCTGGCTTGCCATCCTTACCAGTTCTTCAGTTTTATATGCTGTATGGAGAAACAGCTTGCCTTCAGTTCCTTCAAGCACGCCATAACTTTTCATAATCCCTAATGAAACAAGCCGGGGGCGAAAAAAAGTGTAGCACGGTACAGTGATTAAAACGAGCCCGTCTTTTTTTATTATTCCATAGAGTCCCTTTAGAAAATCGATTGGTCTGTCAATATGTTCCAGAACTTCACAGGTGATAGCATTGTCAATCGAATTGGGTTTGATAAACTCGATTTTACGAAGGTCACCCTGGATAAAATTGGTCTTGGGAAATATTTTTTTTCCCTTTTGTAGTACACTCAGCGAGATGTCAATGCCAAAGACTGTACCCTTTTTCCACTCTGAAGATAATCTCCCAACATTGGAGCCGCAATCAAGTAGATTCCCTGGAGGCATCGTTTTCATCTTGGCAAAAATCCATTTTTTTCTGAGTAAACCACTCAGCGTGGAATAAACTATCCTATCTTCAGGGTAGTGTTTACCAACGGATTCATAGAATTTTCTGTATTGATCTTGCATCAGAATCTTATCCTTGTCTGAAATCTTAGGTTATGTTTGAATTCTTCTTCGGGTGGAAACTCAATTTGATAAATCAGGCTGAGGACTGTGTTGAAGCCGAATCCTGCACTTGCCATTAGTCTTAATGTTTTTGTCAACCCTGGTGGCTCTGTAGCTGAAAAGAAATATGGAACTTCTTCGATATTATAAATTCTATAAACCAATTCCCCTATTACTTCTATTCTTCCTTTGTTTTTTATTGGTATTCCGATAAGCAGACTCGTTTTTGGTGCCCTCAATCGAATAACCAAATCCTCAAAATATTCTGAGAACATTTTACTATATGTGTATCCTATTTTCGGGCGTACAAGAGGTTTTGAAATAATACTGTATGCTAATTCACCTTTGTATGAGTTTCTCCTTTCCTTTTCAATTTCACCGTATTTTTCTATTCTTTCTTTGATTTCAGCGTGTCCTGAAAGGTTCTGATAAGAGGGCATAAAAGAAAATAGGCGTTCACGGCTTGAGGATTTGTATAATGCGTAACGCGCATCGTCTATAATATCCTGTCTAATATTGAACTCAAAATCATAGATACTGTTGTTTATGGCAAATAAAAAATCATTGGTATTGCTCACAAAATCCTTTTCATTCATATAATTAAATCTTCCTCTTAAGTCGAAAATTGATTTTGTATATCCTGCTTCAATGCTGTAGTTTTGTGTAATCACGCGTTCAAAATCCTGGAGTAAAAACACCTTCTTTATATAATCGCCGCCTTCTTTTTTAATATATGTTCCAGTAACAGGATCGTATACATAATGCCCTTTTCCTTCATCGACCTTAATGTACGTCTCGTCCCTTTTTTGAGAATATCGCTGACTCTGCTGAAGATTGCCAAGTAATACTATACCCTTGTATTGAATATTCATCGTTGCATTACCAAAGAGGAATGTGGTATCATTATATAATCTATGCCCTAAGGATAAGGAAACAGGATATGTGGATATATCGAAAATCGTTGTTATTCCTCTGTTTGTAGTATCTCTGTCATAACTTCCTGTTATGCCCACATTAGTCTTTTTCGTAACAAAATATCTTGTGCTGTAATTGAAGAGGTAAGAGTTTTCGTAATACTCATACCGTGCATTCAGTAAAAATTCCCCTTGTTTTCTTTTTAAACCTGCATAATATTTATCAATACTATCAACCCCCTCATATCCAAAATAGAAAAAAAAGGGCTGTAGCTTCAAGAATTTTCGTTTATGTTTACGATTCAAAATACCATAGCCCAAATCGATTTGCAGAAATTCTGCAGGTGTAATACCCAACGCTACATTCCCCATTTCTTTTAGCGGTTCAGTCGTGTTCCATTGATATTGATAATCAATATTTTCTTTACCGTGAGGCATAATAAATTTTTCATCATAAGAAATATATTCACCATTGACTGAAAAAAAATCGAACTTTTTATTGAGGACTACAGAATATCCTTTAGCAAAATTATCGTCATCATCAATTGGCGAGAAGGTATTTTTATCAAGATTTGAACCATATATGTTCAAGCCGAGACTTTCAAAGATATTAATACCGATGCCATAAAATTCGTCCTTCTCAGGTAAAGGAGTAAATTTTGTGGGTGAATAATTACCGAGCCCTGTTCCCTGGTACGAGAAGGCTTTAATATTGGGGTCATATATGTATTCACCATTATTCTCACCTACATAAAAGAAGGTGACATTATAATCACCATTTCCTTCACCAACATAAATAAAATGGTCGTCCTGGATTATATAACTACCCTGCGAAGAGGTGTCTGCATACGTATGGAGCACAGTGGAACTGTCTCCAGCAGCCCTCAGGCTCTCTATTTCAACTGGGGTCATTGAAAAGGTTAATGGATTTTCTTTCTCGTCATACTCGCGGCGATACAGACCAGTGAAGACGAAGCTGCCAATTTTTACACTGCCATCGCTTTCTGTATAAATATTCGGATAATCTTCGATCGCCTGTTGATATTCAACTTCAATACGTGAACGGTTGGTGATAATATTTTTATTGGTAAATGAAATCGTGCCATTTATATAATCAATGTTATAGTCTTCATCCCTGTTTAGCAAAACCGGGATATCTATACCCTGTGCCAAATATACTTTTTCACTGCCAGCAATTACATTACCTTCAAGGAAATACGGACTCTGTTTACCCTCTTCGCCGTTAAATCGCATACGTTTATAAGCCCCTCTATTTATAGCATAAGATACAGCCATACGGTTATCCTTATCTTCACTGTGAATACCAATTCTTCCACCCTGTATTTCATCCTGGATTCCAAAAGGCAAATATAATGTTAGATTTCCAATACCACCATAAAAATTGTTTGTGAAAACATTGAGACTCATCTTTTCAATCTCAGAGATTTGTATGGTTGAGGAGGGAATTGCTTTATCTGATAGATTGCCTTCTATTCTTACATCTTCGACCTCGCCGGTTATATCAACCTTTAATCCCTGGTTAAACCCCTGATTCATATCAAATGAAAAATCCTTTACTCCACTAATCCTCAAACCCTCCTCCTTTTGTTCAATGGGTTTGATAGAAACAGGCATAAAGAGCGAATCATACGGACTTGTATCTATGTGTATGATTTGATACTGATAGTAAACAGAATCAAGATCAAAGAAATCTAAGTCGTTTTCAGAAATCTGATTTACTATAAATATATAGAGTAGTACCATCTTCACTCAGTATTACAATGATTTCATCGTTAACAGTAATATCAAGTATATCATGCGGAAGTTCAATTTTGTCCCAGTCCTCATTTAATTTATAAAGATATTTTTTATAAGGCGCGAAGAGTATTACACTTGTACTATCGACTACGATTCTGTCAAATTTCTCCGGAATTTCCTTTTCATCAATTAAATTGCCGTGTTCGTCACAGATAAGTAAACTGTTTTTTGTAAGTATGTAGATAGTGTTTTCAATTGAATACAGATCATTGATGTTCAAATCAACTTTTTTGAATTTTACATTATTAGTGAAGTCAAGAAAAATAAGTTCATGTTTCTGCCGTTCTGAAAAAATAACTTCTTCTGATGATGTAATGCTAAAAGAGGATATATCCACGGCTGAAAAAATATTTTCCTTTACTCCGGATGCAAAATAAAATTTTTCAATCGACCTGCCATTATTCAGAAAAATTGCAAAAGGGGTAATAAAAAAGTCATAAATTCGATAATTTACATCGTTCGTAAATGTAATCGGTTTCAGTTTTTGTGAATTGTCGAGCATGAAAATACTTTTACCAATAAATGGTGCACAATAAACCGTGTTTTTATAAATTTTAATGCTGTAAAATTTCTTATTTAGATCAATAACATTTACGGGTTCGAGTAAAACAAGGAACAATAATATTAGCATTATTATCATCATAACCCTTTTTTAATTTCTGTCAACATGCAAACACATTAGAAGAGAAAAGGGGACAGGCTACTTTTTAAATAATAATAGATCAGTAGTCTATTTTTTATAATCTTGATGTTTTCACTACACACAGTTTTTGAAAGAGTTGATCTAAAAAGTAGCCTGTCCCCTTTTTGATAAAGAATAAATGCGATTTACTCTTTACATCTGATGAACCAAATCCTAAGATCGGTGCTGTCATTTTTTCTGACACAAGTTCAGCTATTCTTTTCTCTGGAAGATTACTTGTCCATACTTGCTGGACCTCTGCATATTGGAGCAAATAATCAATGTGCCAGAATTTTTTCTTCTTTTTTCTGAGATGTCGTGCGATTCTTTTTGTCATGTTTGTCTTTGCTGAACCGACATAAACATAATTGCCCTTCTTGAATCTAAATGTTCCCAATTTACCAATTTTGATATGTTTTTGTTTTTTAAGATAGATTTGTAGTAGATAAGTTATTGCCAAATCAGTTAATGGCTTTTATTAAAGGTTGTAACACAACTTTGCATTTTGAAGATTTTGAGACCATACACTGGTTGCCTGCCTCAATTATCAAATTTTGAATTTTATTTTTAGTCTTATTGTCTTTGATTTCTACTACAGGTGCTATTTCGATTTCGGTAAAAACAAAGTCCGTTTTAACCATTTGCGCTCTGCCTAAAGCATTACTTTTATAGGAAATAATGTTTAAATTATTTTCCTTTAATAACCAGAGAAAAGTTGTCATTATACAAACATCAATCGCTGCGACAAAAAGATGTTCGGGACTCCAGTATTCTTTTGTACCGCCAAATTCAGGGGGACAGCCGATTTCAACATCCGGTTTATTGGGACTTCTGCAAATTCCTTTTTTTGCTTTTGCCCACTCGGTCTCTGTTTTAAATTCATAGATGCGTGGTTTTAAAAAGTTTTTTTCTGAGAGCCAACCAATCCGGGCTTCGGATTTTGCATCGATCCTTGGAATATAAGGTTTTATATCTAAAACTGGTGTTCCTTCGATCGCATCAAGCCCTTTTACTTTTAGTATATTTTTCTTTCTTTGAATAAGTTCAACAACTGCACAGGCAATTGGATTTACACGATTTGGCGACCTTGTGGCGAATAAACCATGCGGTTTATTATCCCAGGGTGTATTTACTGATAAAGTAAAGTCCTTTGCTATATGCAGCCAGTAAAAAATGTGTAAATGAGAATATCCTTCAATATCTTTTAATCCTTTTTCAAATTCCTTGAAGATTTCAATTTCACATATTTCATCATTGCCCTGGGAAGGCGCATCTGCTCTGGTTTTATATGGTGAGTGAATAATACCGATGAACGTCACATTTTTTCCCATTTAGTATAGATTGTAGTCGAATCATTTGGAAAATCAAGACTTCTGGTTAATTTTGTCCCGTAGATTTCAATATTCTGTTTAGGTATTTAGGTATTTGTTTATCTTTAGGCATTTAGGTGTTTAGGTATTTGTATTTTCTTCGTTCGTCTTTTATTCCTTGATTAATTGATTTATTTATGTATTATAGTTATAGACTATGAACCTAATGATTGTGATTTCCATAATTCGAACGTGCGAGCTTCGTATATCTGTGAGTAGAACAGATATGCCGACATATCAGGAGGATATCCGAATTAGTTCGGATATGAACGATAGGCGTAACAATATATACAAATGAAGGTAGATAAGTTATGAATTCAATGAAGATGCCAAAATTAAAAATAGGTGAACTTGAGGCTAAAATACCAATCATTCAAGGAGGAATGAGCGTTGGCATTTCTTTGGCGGGTTTAGCCTCAGCTGTTGCAAAATTGGGTGCTATTGGAGTTATTGGCGCTGCTGGTATCGGTATGCTTAAGCCTGACGAAGCCGGGAATTATAAAGAGATGGAAAAGAAAGCGTTGACTAGAGAAATAAGAAAAGCAAAGAAAATGACCGATGGGATTATTGGGGTAAATATAATGGTGGCTCTTACAGATTGTGAGGATCTTATTATGATTTC
>Ga0114919_10001925_pt1 | contig 16729 bp, 28 predicted proteins | sample BlataG_FD_88682 | JGI IMG/M metagenome (GOLD analysis project Ga0114919, IMG submission 88682) | Deep subsurface microbial communities from Black Sea to uncover new lineages of life (NeLLi) - Black_00105 metaG | ecosystem: Environmental > Aquatic > Marine > Oceanic > Sediment | place: Atlantic... | reverse complement strand
AGGTTTGCAAGCTTTAGAAGCTAGAAAATTTCATTTTGATAAATATTAAAAGCTATATAGCAGATTACCAATAGAGAGAAATGTAAAAATGTTAGCTAAAACAGGAGCAGTCATAGGAAGAATGCGAGATGATTTTAGTGCGATGATTGAAGCAGGTCCCACTCAACTTTTAAATACAGAAGCTAAATCAGTTATGGCTTCAGCTGGTGGAGCAGCAGTAGGTTCAATATCGTATGACGCGGCAAATTTTGCAACTGATTTTGCAGTAGCTAATAAAGAAGACATGGCTAGAGTCACAAATGCTGATATTGAAAAATTAGATGCACCATCAAGAATGTTAGTAAATGCATTAGAAGCATCGAGTAATGCTGCGATTTTCAATGCAGGTGCTTTTGCGTTAGGTCCAGTTTTTTCTGCAATGGGTGGAGGTATAAAAGGTCTTTTAGGTTTAAAAGGTGATGATGCGGTTAGAATTGCAAGATATTCTAAAGAAACAGGAGTCCCTACAAATTTAAATGCTATGATTAATGAAGACGCTTCATTTGTAGCAAGAGGTTTAAAAAACTTTTTAAATACATTTGGTATATTTCCTGCTGTTGCGGGTCCTGGATCTAGAAACGTATTAAACGTACAGCAAGCAACTTATAGAGCTTTTTTAGATAATTTAAATGCAGGCGCACCATACGCTAACGCAGAAATGCTAGGTTATGCGGGTATTAAAGAAATGAGAGAGAACTTTGTAAGACACAATGCTGCAATAGGTGCACAATATGATCAAGTATTAGGTTTAGCAAAAGTCATTGGTGGAAATAAAAAATTAATACCTACTACAAATATTGCAAGATCATCTGAGCAAGTCGTTAATCAATTTAGAGCAATGTATAAAGATATGAATTTAGAAGGCGCAGCTGTCCCATTAACTGAGTTTGAAGATCCAATGGTAGATTTTATAAGAAGAATAAAAGACTTTAGTACGAACCAGTATGCGGATACAGGAATGACTGCAGAAATGTACATTGGTTTAAATAGAGCTTTAACAAAAGCATATCAAAATACAAAACTTTATGATGCTAGAGACTTATTAAGAAATTTCAAAGCTGCACTAGAAATGGATTTTAATTCAGCAACCAATAGAAATAATATTGAACAATTATTAAAATCAAGAGAATTCAAAGCTGAATACGACACCATTTTAGCTGAACAAGGACAACAAGCAGCAGATCAGTTTGTAAGAAAAACAACTACAAATTTATTAGATTTAGATAAACAACTTAAAAGTGCAAACCAAGCATTTACTGAAATGATTAGACCTTATATTTATGGAAAAACAGCAAGAGATATTGGTAAGGTAGATCAAAGAATATTTTCGAATGTAGGTTTATTAGGGGTTGTAGGTAAAGCAACAGTAAATAGAGATGAAGCTTGGGGTAAAACATTTAAAAACATATTAAGACATGGTTCTGCGGATTCTGTCAAAGACATGCAATTTATGTTAGGAGCTAAAACAGGTAGCAAAGAAGGTAAAGAATTATTTGATCGTTTTAAAAGTTTATATTTATTTGATGCATTCCATTCATCATTTAAACAAAGACCTACAATTGCTGCAGGTGGTTTACTAGATGATATTATTGAAGAAGGAACAGAAAAAGGTGTGGTCAGACCTTACATAGATGACATTACAGGTACAAGAGTTGGAGACACAATCGATGTTAAAAAATATTTACAATCTGGAATTGGAGCTAGACAATATAAAACATTAAAATATGCAGCTGATGAAGTTGCACAATTTGACCCTGTTCAGTTTAGAAAAAACTTAGGTTTATATGGTAGTCCTGATGAAGTGGCATCCGCAAGAAATAAAATTATTGAGCTTTATGGTGGTGGTAAAACAGGTAAGAAAGGTTTAGAAACTTTAGAAAAATTTTTAGAAGTCATGGAAGCTAATGCTTCTTATGATATTGGTGATGTATCAAGATTTGTTAAAAGACGTTTAATGTTAGGTGGATCTGTAACTGGCGGTATTATTGCGGGTGCAGGAACTGCAGCATCTCCTATTACTGCATTAGCTTTCTTAGCATTATCACGTATGACAGGAGATATATTAACTAATCCTAAATACATGAATACTATTTTAGAAAGCGTTGATCCAATGTTAAGAAAAGAAGCATTAAGTAAAGCTGCACAACTTTCTAAGAGAAGAAAGATGGCTATTCTTTTAAATAATTTATTTGAAGAAAGAAAAGATGCACCAGAAGTTGATCCTGATTTAATCAATATGCAAGAGATTGCAGATTATTTAGCAAATAAAGGCGCTGAGATGCCTGTTGCACAATTTAAAACGAGTGCGATTAGACCAGAATTAAGAGACAGATTCTTTCAAGAAGATAAATTTTTAAATCAAGCTGATGCAACCCAAAGATCGATAGGTCAAAATTTTATTGGAGGAACAGCAAAAGCGGCTGAAGTAGAAAATCAAGTTGAAACTGCAATTCAAACAGCACCTGCTACAACACAACCTATTCAACCTATGCAGGCTACACAACCTGTAGCACCTGTTGATCAACAACAAGCTGTACAACAAGCACAAACATATGGAGCGCTATTCCCAGGCGACTTTGCTGGACAAGCAATAGCGAATAGACAAGTTGGCCAGAGCTAAATCCGCATTACAAAAGATAGAAGATCATGAAAAGCTTTGCAGAATCATGCAAAAGCAGACATTTGCTAAAATTGATGCATTAGAAGTTAGAATGGCTAGACTAGAAAAATATTTATTTGCAGCAGCTTTTGCTATAATTTTAGCTGTACTTATGGGACCACTTCGCTAATATAGCGAAATGGAAATTATTAGAAACGACTTTTCATTCACCATTACAGGTTTTACCAGTAGTAATAAATATCAATACGAAGAGTATACAAGAAACGATGGTCACGGGCCACGAACCTATAATGTAGGTGAAAAGAAAGTTCCTTCAGTTACGACCATATTGTCTGCTACTCAATCCCCTGAAAAGAAAGCATCTTTGGATCGTTGGAGAGCAAGAGTTGGATATGCAGAAGCGGCTAAAATAACACAGGCTAGTGCAGCACGTGGAACTGAAATGCATTATGTGTTAGAACAATATGTCAAAGGTATCGGATACTTAAATATTTCTGACAAAGGACACGAGGCTAGAATGATGGCTCACCAGATTATTCAAGATATTTTAGGACCCTTAACAATTGTATACGGAAGCGAGGTAAGTTTAGCATATGACGACAGGTGGGCTGGCTCTACTGACTTGGTGGCTGATTATAAAGGTGGCACTCATATTGTTGACTTTAAACAGTCTAATAGACCCAAGACAGACGAGTACGTTGAAGACTACAAATTACAGCTAGCGGCTTACGCTTTAGCACATGAAAAACAATATGGTCCAATTGACGGAGCATTAATTGCTATGTGTACCCCAAAACTAGTGGCTCAAAAATGGGAACTCGATAAATCTGAATTAAATGAATATAAGGATAAATGGCTAAAAAGAGTAGAAATGTATGAAAAAAATCTCTCTCAGAAGCCCCAGAATTAACGAATCAACCTTGACACGACCTTAGGGTCATTCTATATTATGTTGCAAAGCAATATAAACATAGGAGATTACAATGTTTCAACAATTCAAATTTGAAATTCCAACTTACAATTCAGTAAAGGAATTTTGGACAAATTATTTTAAAGCTAGCGAAAAGTTTTGGAATGACTTTGCAGAAGATGTAAAGAAAAATTGGGAAGTAAAATAGTTCTTGACTATAGTACCAAGAGTTATTATTTTAACCATACACTAACTTGTTCGCCCAAAGTCTCTGCGCTGATAGTAAGTTTTTTACTCAGCGCAGTGATGACAAATTCATCAATCGTATCTTCAGCTAATATATCAATGTATTGAACGTTTTTAGTTTGACCTATTCTGTGTGCACGATCTTCACTTTGCTGGCGTACTTCAAGATTATAGTTGTTAGAGAAATAAATAACATGCTCAGCTTGAGTAAGAGTAAGACCATAACCACCCGTAGATGGATTACCCACGAAAAATCTACATTTTTTATCTTCTTGAAATCTTCTAACGGCTTCAGATCGTTTATCATTCGTAACATCACCGTAGATAGCAACAACTGATTCTTTGCCGTAGACAGTTTCAAGTTTGTTAATAATCTTTTTAATATTGAAAACATAATTAGCCCAAATAATTACCTTTCCTTCAGTTTCATCTAAGATGCTCATTAGCTCAGCCATCTTAGGACAATTTTTAAAATCCACTATATTACCATCATTTGAGTTAACAAATCCATTCGCTACCTGGTGCAGTCTTAAAATTTCTGTCAGCTTGTTTTTAAAAGAAACTTCTTCACTTTGAATGATTGTCCATGCCGCTCGTTTAAGTTCTTGGTAAGTTTTAAGCTGTTCTCCAGATAATTGCACCGCACGAGTCGTATAGGTTTTAGGAGGTAAATCTAAACAATCCACTTTTCTGACTCTGTAAGTAAAACTTTTTAATTTAGCCTCTAGTTCATCTAGGTTTGTAAAATATTTAGGAAACAACATTGTTCGACCATTAGCTTCCATTTGATGCATGACGGCATACCTAGCCCTAAAAGTAAAAAAATTAGTAAAGCCTAATAATGCTGGACTAAGAAACTCACATTGAGTATACAGGTCCAATGGAGATTTTGTTATTGGTGATCCTGTTAGGATTCTTTTGTATTTTACCAGTTTTCCTAATTTACAAATTGTTTTGGTTCGTATTGCTTGTCTGTTTTTTATTGTTGTTGATTCGTCAAGAATCATCATAGTTGCTTTACCGACAAACGGTGCGATAGCCTTGGCCCCCGAATCACGGCTGAAAGCTTCAACATTAATTAAAAACCAATTTAGTCCTTTGCCTTTATTAGGTTTACCTTTTTGTTTGTGATAATTGATTACACATTCAACTGGTGCGTGTATTCCTATTTCTCTTTTCCAATTTCGATAAACTGAGTTTGGTGCAATGACAACAACATGTTCTATTTTGTTTTGTTGATACAACCAACAAGCATTATCAATCGCAACTTTTGTTTTACCCGTACCCATTTCCATAAAGTACCCAAAGTAATTTTTATCTGCTCCAAGTTTCAAAGCTTGTCTTTGATGTTCAAAAGGTTCTGTTTTGTATTTGTACTTGTCCGACATTTTTGTCTTGACTTATATCCCATAAATATATTATGTCAAACGAATAAGGAGGTTCTATGAACTTAGAAGAAGAATCGAAGAAAGTCCACATAGACACAACACGTTTAGGGGACTTATCTTCAAAATGTAATGAGTTATTAACTCTCCAGAAGGAAATCGAAACGCAAGAAGAAAAATTAAAAAATCTCAAGGCGCAAGAATCAAATCTTTCTGAACAAGTGATACCTAACATCATGTCAGAAATTGGCATGAAAAAATTTACATTAGAAGATGGAACAGCAGTTGAAGTAAATTCTTTTTACTCAGCTAAAATTCCTGTTGCTCACACGGATGAAGCGTTTGCATGGCTACGTGAAAATGGTCATGGAGATATAATTAAAAATAATGTTTCTTTATCATTTGGTAAAAACCAAGATAATGAAGCAAAAGATTTAGTTGCATCTTTGCGTGAAAGAGGGCATAATGTAAAGCAAGCTCAAAAGGTTGAACCTATGACTTTGAAAGCATTCGTAAAGGATGAAATTACAAATGGTCGTAACGTTCCAGCAAATCTTTTTGGCTTATACGTTGGTATGAAAACCAAACTAAAAACGAAGGAGTAAAAAATGTCAAAAGCAACAACGACACAAGCACAAACTAAAGAAGTGCAAATCAAAAAAGAAGCTGCTACACCAGCTCTTATAAATCTAGAGCAAGCAGCAGGACAAGGAACTGAGTATGTCACAGCAAGAGATACAAAGTTACCTATTCTAAAAATCCTATATGCGAATTCACCAGTACTCGATGAGAGTGATGGTAAGTATATGGAAAAAGCGAAACAAGGTGACATCTATAATGAAATCACTGGATCTTTATATAAAGGTAAAGACGGAGTCATTGTAGCACCATGTTTGTACATCAACACATTTAACGAGTGGAAAGATAGAGGAGATAGTCCTGGAAGACCTGTTGGTATTCACAGAGATGCATCAATTCTAAATGAAGCTGTTAGAGGTGATGATGGTAAAGATAGATTGCCTAACGGTAACTATGTAGAGGATACAGGAAATCATTTTGTTTACATCCTAGATGAAAACTATGCTCCTATTGAAACTGCATTGATTACCATGAAGTCTACTCAAAAGAAAAAATCTAAAACTTGGAACTCTATGATTCAAAGTAGAAGATTAAAAGGTGCTAAAGGTTTCTTTACACCACCTTCATGGGCAACTGCATATAGACTTAAGACGACAAAAGAGTCTAATAGTCAAAACTCTTGGTATGGTTGGGTAATCGATTTCGATTCCTTCTTAGATAAACATCCAAACACATTAGAATCAACTAAAGGTTTTTATGAGTCTGCGATGAAATCAGATATCTTTGGTAAGGTAGAATTTGAGAACGAGACTAAGGCGAGCGAGAGTACAGGTAACAAAGAAAACGTTCCTTTCTAATGCAAGATATATTCGACCTTTTTGAGGGCGAGTATTCTCAATACATCACAGCCTCCCTTACAGGGGAGGCTGATGATCGTGGAAAGAAAAAAGCCGATTACAAAACGATTAAAGAACCCGTGACCACGGAACTGTGGCAACTACACTTGTCTGGTAAAAATCGATTAGGTTTCAAACCAGAGAAAGACGGTATGTGTAAGTGGGGTGCAATTGATGTAGATCCTGCAAGTTATAAAGATTATTCTGAAAAGAAATATGTAAACATAATTAAAAATTACAAATTACCCATGGTGCCTGTAAAATCTAAATCAGGTGGTTTGCATATCTTTGTATTTTTTAAAGATTGGGCACCTGTAAAAGATGTTTTAAAAAAATTAGAAGAAATTAACAAAGAATACTTTTTAGCAAATGAAGTGTTTCCATGTAACAAAGCAATGAATATGCCTTACTACAATGCTGAAAGAACTATGGAGTATGCATATGATGATAATAATACCCCAATTATGTTAAATACATTTGTAGACTTAGCAAAAGAAAAAAGAATTTCTATTGAAGATTTTAAAAAGTTAAAAGTATCTGAATACGAAGTCGAATCAGAGTGGAGAGACTACCCACCATGTGTTCAAAAAATGATACAGGAAAAGTGGCCTGGCAATCATCGAAATGATTTTTTATTTAATGTGTTAGTCATGGAGATGAAAAAAACTGACAATAGTTTAAATTTAAAAGACTTAGTTGATATAGCAGAGAAAAGAAATCAGGAGTGCTTTGCTAATCCTTTAGATCAAAAGGAAGCTGCAAATGTTGCGAGATCCGTACATAAAAATGCATATCAGTATAAGTGTCCACCAAAGTTGAATGCAATAACTCCATTATGTAATAAAGACTTATGTAAATTAAGAAAGCTTGGAATAGGTGCACAAATACCAGATATAAAAGATGAATTTACAGATATTAAATATACCAAAGATACTAGAAAGCTTTGGTATGAATGTTCTTTCAGAGGGACTCATGTTTTATTTAATCCAGAGGATATCATTGATCAAAAAGCATGGCGTAAGTGTTTAGCGAAGCATAAAATATATTGGGTAACTTTACCAAAGCCAAGAAAAGGTCCAGATCCTTTCGAATTACTTATGCGATACATTATTGAAACCGCACAAGAAAACGAAAACTTAAAGTATGAGGACACATTAGAAGAAGAGCAGTATCAAACACTTAAAGACTTTTTTGAAACAACGATTGAACAAGATAAATTTGATAAACTAAAAGATGGTTATACGATATTAGATAGTAAAGATAATTATTTATATTTTAAAAGAATTACATTAGATAAATGGTTAGATAAAAATTCTAAAAAAGCTTTTAAGAATGTATCTGAAGCTTTAAAATTATTAGGGTGCGCGAAACATGATTATCATCAGGGTGAAAAAAATGTGTGGTATGTTGAAATGCCTGACTTTGTTAATCATCAAGCAATTACAAAAAAGAAAACAGCTAACGGATTAACGGAGATGGACGATGAGTATCACGACAAATTCAGGACTCCAAAAACAGAAACGTCTCAGACAAAAGACAATTAAAATATTTGGACCCCCTGGTACAGGTAAGACCTGGACACTGATTAATAAAATATTACTAGGTCACTTAAATAAAGGAGTGCACCCTAGAGATATTGCATACATTTCTTTCACGAACAAAGCGGTTAATGAAGCAGTAGATCGATCACTAGCGACATTCACACAATATACCATAAAAGATTTTTCTAATTTTAAAACGCTTCACAAGTATTGTAGGATGTATTTTCAAGAAGAAGTTTTTGATCCAAAGAACTGTGCTATTGATTTTGCACTACAGAACAAATTTATAAAACACTCAGATAGTCGATTGAAGGATGACAACTTTACTTACAAAGATTGGTCATTAGGTGTTTACGATAAAGCTAGAAATATGATGATACAGCCAGAGCTTGCCTACAAGTATGAGCCAAGAAAGAAAGAAAGTTTAGATGTATTTTTAAGAAAGATTTCAACTTATGAGCATTATAAAAAAGAATCATTTATTGATTTTACAGATATGATTGAACGATCGATTGAAGAGGTAAACTTTAAACCCTTGAAAGTTTTATTTTTAGATGAAGCTCAAGACTTTACTCCGCTGCAATGGTCAGTAATTTATAAAATGGTGGACAATGTTGAAAGAATTTATTTAGCAGGTGATGATGACCAGGGGATCTATCAATGGAATGGAGCGGATCCAAAATTCTTTACTCATTACTTTCCAGGTCGAATGGTAAAATTAAGGAAGACTAGACGATATGGTAAAGCAATCCATAAGTTCACACAAATTATGCGTAGAGGTATATTAAATAGTATTGAGAAAAACTTTGATTATAATCATGATGTAGAAAGTTCTGTTAAAAGATATTTAAGTTTTAAAGAAATTGATTTTAACAAAGAAGGGACATGGTATATCTTAGGTCGTATCTATACCGCAGTAAATGAATTAAGAGTATTAGCAAAAGATGCAGGACTTTATTATGCAGATAATGAAGGCCATAAATCATTTGACCGTAAACAATGGCACGCGATTAAAGCTTGGACAGCAATTCAAAAAGGCAAAAAGATTGGTAAGCGTGATGCAGAAGTTATGTTTAAATTTATTAGAGAACTTAAGGATCCATCATTCAGGACAGAAAAGTTTTGGATGGGTGAGCCAGAGTATAAAGAATATGATTTCAATGATTTAAAAGAATGGTGTGGGTTAGATTTACCTGATGAGAACAAAGAAGATAATTGGTGGTCGGTGCTAAGATATAACTTTAAACCTAGACAAAAGATGTATTTTTTAAGGTTACTTAAACGATATGGTCAAGAAACTTTAGATGAAGACCCAAAAATTATAATTGATACCATTCATTCTGTAAAGGGTGGGGAAGCGAATCACGTTGTTTTATATTCAAAATGTAACAGCCTTGCAGATTTTAGAAACAAAAACAGGGAAGGTCGATCTAACGAAAAGAAGGTTTGATACACAGGAGGAACAAGAGCAAAAAACTCTTTACATTTGTTAAGTACAGATTATAGATACCATTACCCAATCGGTGAAGATTGGTTTACATTTTTAGGAGAACACGATGACTGATAAAAGCTATTGGGACAAATTTTACCCTGAAGAAAAACAAGTAGGTGGTAAACATTATCAAATGAAAATACAGCCTTGGACATTTATAAGAGAAAATGATCTTAATCCTTTTCAAGCCAATGTCATAAAGTATGCTGTTAGATATCAAAAGAAAAATGGAATTGAAGATTTAAATAAAATTATTCATTACTGCGAATTAGAAATTGAACACTTAAGAAAAAGTTGGGATAAGTAGTGGTTCAAGATATCAATCACATCTATTGGATAATTGCTTTTGCTTTTTTTATTACAGCTTATGTTTGGTACAACAATCAATGAAAAAAAGAAAAAAAGAGGTGGGGGCTGGAATGCATCAAAGTGCAGAGCAAGGCTTAGTAAACAAGTTTTGCGAGGACACTATGAATGGTGTAAGAAGGAAGGAAGAGATATAAGCTGGTATGAGCCAAAGTCTTCAACTCACTCTTAACATGAAAAAACATATTTGGTCATGTCCAAGTGAATACAAGGACTTGTCAGGTTATTCTGAAATTGCAATTGATCTTGAGACACGAGACGAAGGTATTAATTTAAAATTAGGTGCAGGTTGGGCAACAGGTCATGGAGAAGTGATTGGGTTTGCGGTTGCTGTAGAGGGTTGGCAGGGTTATTTTCCTTTTGGTCACTTTGGTGGAGGTAACATGATTCCTGAACAGGTTAAATCTTATATGAAAGAAGTATGTAATTTACCTGGTACAAAAATATTTCACAATGCTCAGTACGATGTGGGTTGGTTAAAGAAAATGGGAATCGAGATTAATGGAACCATAGTCGATACCATGATTGCGGCTGCACTAATTGATGAGAACAGATTATCTTATAGTTTAAATGCATTGTCTTATGATTATTTAGGCGAGTTAAAAGCTGAAACGGATTTGAATGAAGCGGCAAGAGCTCATGGTGTAGATCCTAAAGCAGAGATGTGGAAGTTACCTGCGGAGCATGTTGGGTTTTATGCGGAACAAGATGCACGGCTCACGCTCCTTTTATGGCAGAGATTTAAAGCTGAGATCAGGACTCAAAGTTTAGAAACAGTTTGGCAACTTGAAATGGATCTATTACCCATTTTAATAAATATGAGATTTAAAGGAATAAGAGTTAATCAAGAAAGAGCTTTAGAGTTAAAGAAGTCATTTGAGGGACTAGAAACTCAAGCGCTAGGAGAAATAAAGAAATTGACAGGAACAGAAGTAGATATATGGGCGGCTCGCCAGATTGCTTCGGCCTACGACAAGTTGGGCATCGATTATCCTCGGACTGAAAAGACACAAGAACCTTCCTTTACACAAAACTGGTTAGCTAACTCAAAGCATAAACTATCTAAATTGATAGTGGAAGCCAGAGCGATGAACAAATTCCATAATACATTCATAGATTCTATTCTTAAGTATACACACAATGGCAGGATTCATGCAGAAATCAATCAATTAAGGGGCGATAATGGTGGCACAGTTTCAGGTAGGTTGTCTATGTCTAACCCTAATTTACAGCAATTACCTGCGAGAAATAAGGAATTTGCTAAAAAAATCAGGGGTTTATTTATGCCTGATGAGGGACATCAATGGGGTAGTTTTGATTACTCTCAACAAGAGCCTAGAATGGTAGTTCACTACGCATCTACAATAGGCTTTGACGGCGCTGAGGAGCTTGTAGAGGCTTATACTAACGCAGATACGGACTTTCACCAGACAGTGGCTGATTTAGCTAATATAGAGCGTTCTCAGGCAAAAACCATTGGTTTAGGGATGATGTATGGCATGGGTAAGCAGAAATTAGCTAATGAATTAGGTTTATCCAAAGAAGAAGCTGAAGAAATTATAGCTAAGTTCAATAGAAAAGTACCTTTTGTTAAACAATTATCCGACAAATGTATGAAAACAGCAGATGCAAAAGGTGTAATTAGGACCAAATTAGGGCGAAAATGTAGATTTGATAAGTGGGAACCAAGAGATTGGGGTATCCATAAATTAGAAAATTATGAAAACGCAGCAGCTAAGTTTGGAAGAGATAATATAAAACGTGCGATGACTTACAAAGCTTTGAATAGATTAATTCAAGGATCCTCTGCGGATCAAACCAAGAAAGCAATTATTGAATGTGATAAAGCAGGTTATACTCCTTTATTACAAATTCACGATGAGTTATGTTTTAATGTACAAGATAAGGATATAGAACCAATTAAAAAAATAATGGAGAACTGTGTTGAATTCAAAGTCCCAAGCAAAGTCGATGTCTCAGTCGCAGATGATTTCGGAGAAGCTTCATAAAACTGAAACCGCTGACGGAATTTTAATCTGGCCAAAGTATCGATTGTTTAAAGAATGCCTGGTCATTAAAAAATTTTCTAATGTTAAAGATGTACATACTCCTAATCAAACCATTAAAGAATTAGTTAGAGATAGTATGGCAAAAGATGGTTTACTCAATCCACCTGTCATTGATAGAAATAATGTTGTGGTGAATGGATGTAATCGATTAGCAATTTTAAAAAAACATGGAGATGCAACCTTTTTTTATCAATCAACAAGTTATGAAGAAAAATTATTTTTTTCTAGACTTAATAAAACGATTTGGGATATGTATCCTAATGAGCCTCAAGACTTTGGTTTTTGTTTTGAAGGGAGAATGAAAAATTTATCGGAACAATGTTATCACTTATTCGTCCAAAATGTGAAATCTGTAAATCCAAAAAAGCAGCCGTAATCGAAAATAAAAAATATTATTGCGGGAACTGTTATTGTTGGGCGAAAAGGATCCCTCTAAACGACAAGCGTTTTGTGAAAAAAAAGAAAAATCCTAATTAACCTGCGTAAAGATGGTTTTCACCGTCTCTGATATTTTTAGGACTTTCTTGATTTTTTAAGATGAGCCTAATAATTTTTTTAATCTCATCTCCTAAGACTGACATCTCTGGCGTTACCATTCCACCATTTTTAAGATACAGTTCATTCCATTTAGATTCGAAATGTATCTTTCTGGAGAATAACAACATGTTGTCATTAGCCATTTTTAACCTCCTCAAAGGTTACAAAAAGAAGCTTTGGATCACAGGTGCCTTCTTTTGAAAGCTTGTAATCGCCTTCTTTTATACATTTAACAAAGCGTACTTGCGCTTCTTCATCGTCCAGGGCCTCTAAGTCTGCCTTAAACAGATATCCTCCTGCTCTGGCTAAGAAGCGATACGACTTCATGTGATTATCTTATCCTGTCTTATCATAGGTGTCAACTCCCAGTTGATTTGTCAACTGGAATGCACCATACACTAATTTCTTTAATTGCAAAGCCATTTTCTGTGAAATCTTTATTAATTTGATCTCCGATTGTTTTGGCTCGATCTGCACATTTTTCTAAGCTATATTTAACCACAGGGTCTTCCCAGTAATTAAAACATCTTTTGTCTCCGATGTCTGGATCCAAAATACAAATCAGCCCAAAAATTGCAAATAATTTCATAAAACTATCTTATCATTGTTTTTAATGCTTGACATTCTTTTCTTATCCCATATATGTAAGACATGATCAAGTTAAATAGTAAAAGCCAATTAGCAAAAGATTTAGTCAACGAATTAGATCGAAGACTAAGTAAAGTTCCAACCAGAACCTATAAAGGATATCCTATTGCTGATGATGATTTAGAATTAGGTCGTTATATTGATACGATCAAATCGATTTGTATCTTTGACAATGAAGGGGATCCTGTAAAACCTTTTGGTTTGGAAACGGCAACACGTTTAGTGATGGATGAAATTCAGGCAAAGCAAGAGTTTGAAGATGAATCTAACAACTAAACTTTTGCTTATGCTTATCTTTGCATTGTTAGTTTTGTTTCCTAAAGTTATGGTCTTTGGAATATTTGCCTTGATGAGTTCAATTATCATATTTTAAGGAGGATAACATGGTAACTAAAAAATTAGTATTTCAATTAAACAATAAAAAAGGAGATGACGATTTTGATGATTATGAACTCGTTAAGATGATTAATGTCATGCCAGGGTTTTGGACATGGCATAAATTGTTTCCTAAAAATATTAAAGAAGGTAAAACCGTAGAATTTTATTTAGGTGAAATTTATGATGAAGAAGAAATTGGAAGCGTTGCAGATTATTTAGAAGTGGAACTATATAAATCATGAAAAAAAATAAATGGATTATTTCTGGATATTATTTAGATGGAAAAAATATTTGGACTATTTTAGAAGATGGACGTGGAAAAACTAAAAAAGTGAAAGGCTTAAAATAATGGATATCAATCAACAGCGTAAAGAAAAGCTTCTCTCAGATGAAGAGATTATTAAAAGACTCGCAACGGCTTTTGGTAATGCAAGAAATACTGAATTTAAAAAAATGTGGATTAACAAAATAGTACAGCATATGGAGGACAAATGCGAAAAGCGATCATTTTATGCATCTTAAAAGAAAACTGTAAGGAGGATTAAAATAATGCAAAATCTAAAAAGAACTAAGTGGGACTACGATATAGAAGTTACTGGTTGGAAATTGTCATCATTTAATGCAGCAAATAGAAATTCCGATGAAGAAATAAAAGAAATGGTAGCTGAATTAATTGTGAAGGATTTAAAAAGAATTAAAAAACCAAAGTGGTTAAAAATTAAAAGGAGAATTAACAGATGGACATAAATAAATGGAAATCGGTCGCTGTACGAAAAAGCGACTATGACATACTTAAAGCCTTGTGTGCTGATAAATTCAGAGCCCCTGCAGCTATGATTTCTAAGCTGATCAACGATTATGTTGAACACTTAGCCAAAAGAGAAAAAACATCAATCGATAAGTATAAGGAAAGGTTACTCAATGTGCGGTCGAAAAAAAGGTGATTCGATGATTACCATCCCTGAGTATGAAAGCCATACGATCAACGAGGATCGTGAGCATGTGTATATTAAAATTATGTCAGGCGGATACCTGATGACGATTAAATGTAAAAGAAAGCAAGCGCAATTAAAAGATACCCATCCTTTAAAAGTTCTTGACAATTAAATGGCAATCCTTAAACCTATGAAACGTAAAAATAACCACGTTGTGTGTGCAGATTGTCAGGGCAACGGATACACTGAATTTAAGTTGGATTCGTCCCTGCCACTCTGTCAAACATGCAAGGGCAACGGTTATCTCTATCGAACCACGGATCACGGTACTTTAACGTACTTAGTTAATTCAATTGAGGAGTTGATTTGTGGTAAGAAAAAAACGAGACACTAACGAAGTTATCGAAGCTTTAAAAATTCTTGCACTGAACTGTAATCATGAAGATTACAAGGAAGTTGCGGGAGTCATGTTCCGTTTATATATGGGGCAAAAGTTTGATTACGGTGAAACGTTTGACAATCAATTCTTAGCGGATATTCAAGCCGTATGGGACTTTAGTGTGCCCAGAAAAGCAAAGAAGTTAAAGTTTAAGTTAGTCAAGGGTGGCAGAGATGGAAAATAATAGTCATACTAGAAGTATGAATGATATTTTAGAAGACATCTTATTTAAAAATGCCGACCCATCGGGTGAACAAATCAACCAGTTAATCGAAAAGACGTATTCTGATTTTAAGAAAACGTTAAAAGATAAACGTAACATAGAAAAGCATTTGTATCACCGTGATTTACTCACCTACCTTATTAAAACTTATGGGCACTGATTTCGGTGCTATTTTATTAAGTCCAACATTCTCACATCAAAAACTTTGGAGAGCGGTTCTTGTCTATGCGATTGAAGAAACGTTAGTTATGCGTAATGACAGGAAGAGCAGTATCTTTAAAATGCAAGCGTACACGTGGCTCGTGGAGCGTGGAGATGATTTTAAGAATGTTTGTTTTTATGGTGGATTTGATCCTGATAACATTGGCTTTAAATATAAAAAGGCAATTGAAAAGGGACAGGTTGGATTTACCGAGAAACAGATTGCTTGGGGTAAATATTATAAGCAGTTTATTCGGTATAAGACGTGCAAGGACCACGGCTCACGGGACTATCACCGTAAACGCATGGAACATTTACGCGCATGTGTAGGTAGAGCTTCAAATATCTTTGTTTCTATGGTCACTATTGCAGCCTTGGCTTGATCCCATATAACCCATTCATTCATACTACAGGTCCAACAAAAGGAGTAAAACATGTCAAAAAAAACAATCGAAGACTTAGTAAAAGATGCTATCGAAAATTTAATTATTGATGGCAAAATTGTTGTTGAAGATAATGAAGGTAATCAAATTGAAGATTTATCTATTAATATCAAAAACAACGAGGAAGACTTTGACGACGAAGACAGCGAAGAGAATGAGGAAGATTCGTCAGAAGATGACGAAGAAGACGAAGAGTAAAATCTTAAAATACTATTACTTAAGAAGTTTGAGGGAGGGCACCGACTGTTAACATATGGTTACAGCACCCTCCCCAATCAGAATAAAAAACATAACCCTAACTCAAGGAATATATGTTAAGTATTATTTACAGTTTTTTGGTAATTTAGTCAAGGATCAGCGACCCAGGAAACTTAACTTTAGAAAGGAACCCTGGGTCAGCCGTCATTAAAACAAAACAAGAAATACTTATTGGGCCGATTACGTTCACCAACAAGTAGGAATTTTATAACAAAAACTAGGAAAATTGTCAAATTTCCCAGTTCCTAACCCCATATACACATTTTCTATAGAACACTTTTTTAAAAAACATGGTAGAAAATAGCTAGGAATGCTAGGAAACTAGGAAAATACTATATAAATCAACACTTCTAGAGCATTTTACATCTAGGAAAATACTAGGAATTAACTAGGAAAATACAAAAATACAGCAAAATAGCATATTTTTACAGAGGAGCGTTTGTAGCCAAAATTTTTTTAAAAAATATTACTCTATAGAAAAAGTGTATATGCAGATTAGAATGTGTTAAACTCCAAATATGTCT
>Ga0114919_10001924_pt1 | contig 16731 bp, 21 predicted proteins | sample BlataG_FD_88682 | JGI IMG/M metagenome (GOLD analysis project Ga0114919, IMG submission 88682) | Deep subsurface microbial communities from Black Sea to uncover new lineages of life (NeLLi) - Black_00105 metaG | ecosystem: Environmental > Aquatic > Marine > Oceanic > Sediment | place: Atlantic... | reverse complement strand
ACTATTTTGATTTATCATAAATATCATCAATCCATTTTTCATCAACAACACTTAAGGAATAGTTTTTCATTCTATCCATAAAGGTTAAGACTTTTTCGTTAACTTCTTCTATTGTAAGAGCTCCTTTTATTAAATGTCTATATATCCAATGAATCTGTTCTTCTTTTCTATTTGGTCTACTTGTAATATGGAAATCATAAGAAATAGAATGATTCTTTGAATATTCCCAGCTATCTAGCTCGTATTGTATTGATGTATCGAATATTACATCATTTAATAACCATTCAGCTCCAAACATGAGTTTCTTATCAGCTACTATTAACACATGAAAATTTGAATGATTATAACCTTCTACTATCATTTTAATAGCTTCTTTTAAACAATTGATTAATTCTTGTTTGTTTTCTGATACAAGCTTATGTTCTTTTCTACCTAATATCTTAAGGAATAAATGATAAGGTAGATTATTAAATGTTTTATCCATATATTTACAATTTATCTTTATAGCGTTGGTATATTGAGCATTCTTTGAGATCTTTTCTCTAATCAATTCACTATCGAATAAATGCAAGTTGGTTTGTAATTCTGCTATTGTCATGTTTGCTATTTCTGGGTATTTTTGAATCAATCCATCAAGGTTATCTATTGTTATTCGTGCTTTTACTCCATCAATAGCATAAAGCATGTTGATAATTCCATCAATATATAACACTATTTGAGGCTTTTCACTTATTAGAGTTGAGTTGAAAGCGTCTTGTTTCAAGCTAACGTAATGCTTACTATTTCTTTTACCATAAGAGCGCTTATCCATGTTATAATATTTCTGATAAGTAACCTTAGAACATGGTGCTTTAGGATATCCATAAAAATAAGATATTTGCTCTAATACTAAAGCAATTGTAGACCAAGTATAACCATTTATACTTAAATCTCTCATGGTATTGGTTATTTCTTCAAAGAAAGAAAAGGATTTATCTATATTACCAAAAAAGCGGTTGTAATCCTTGAATAATCCAGAGCTAAGAACCTTCTTAGGTATTTGAATAGTCTTAGCTAAAACTACTTCATTTTTAATCATATTTGTTTACTCCATGTATCGAATATAATATTATTACTATAGTATTATTATATACCATGTTATTTAAGCATATTGATAGACACAAGTCTTCTATTTATTGATAGTTTTATCTAAAGATTCGGTCAATTAGACATAAATTCCCAGAAATGACCAGACCCCTTGTTAGTCTCTTCCTCATTCCCCTCCAAAAACCATGTATTGTAAACTGAAGTCAGATGACACTGATGGACACTTTCAGAAACACTTATTAGGAGCGTCATGCGTGAATAAACATGTGATGTGATAACATGGGTAGAGCGAAAAAAATGAACACGGAGCCAACATATAAGCCCCGTGGAATGTTTATCAATCGTTCGTTATTGCAAAAAAATACTGCAATATCAACACTTGATAGAATGATGACCGTGCGTGGATATCCCATAATTAGCGATGTAACATATTTTGAAGGTGCTCAAGTAATTGAACATCCAGCCATAATATCGCCCGTGGTTAACCGACAATACGATCTTTACTTGCTTTTAGAAGCCCTCCATCGTGGAGACCCCTTCGTCCAAGCAGCAGTAGAGTCGCTGGTGGTGCAAACGACACAAGCTGGATATAGAATAACCTTCAATCCAAGAGAATGGGAAAAATCCGATGACGTTAACATGGATGCCAGAAATAAGGTTGTCGGGTTCATGCATAACTGGCTTGATAAACTTAGTTTTAGATCAGTGTTGAGGGCTACCGTGCGTTCGTTACTGATTTTTGGTAATGCATATATTTTCCTCAAACGTGGTGGCGTTCCTACTGGAGTGCCTGGAAGACCAAGAGGAAATGGCATGATTACAGAATTACGAGTGCTTCATCCAGCAATGATACACGTTGCAAGAAAAGCATCTGGCGAAGTAGTTGCTTTCGTGCAAAGAAATACACAAAGCACTGCTGGATGGACTAAAATGCTTCCAAAAGACGTGATCCACTTGAAATTGGAAGAAGTAGCAGACCGCACGTATGGCGTTACCTTTTTAGAATCCATGCTTCGAGACCTTAAATTTCAACGTGATAATGAAGATAACCTAAGAGATTTGATAGAAGATTATCTCATTCCACTATACCATGCGAGATTGGGGTTGGAAACTCCTCAAGGATGGAGACCAGCCACTCCAGAGTCAGTAGATGATTTTGAAGTAATGTGGAGCCAGAGAGCATCTGGGCAAGACTTGATAACAGATATAGGTGTTCAAGTTGAACCTTTAAACCCTGGAAGAGGTAATATTGATACTAAAACAATATTAGATCAATTCCAAACTAACATTCAAGCACCTCCTGGGGTTCCAGAAGAGCTCCTAACTGGTCGTGCGATGTCAACCACTCAAGCTGCGATGATCATCAAGTATGAAGCAATGAAAAAACGCTGTGAATATAGCCATGAGATAATCATCGAAGCAATTGAAAACAGACTGTTTATTGAAGGCGTTAAGGAATTACTTTATTCCCAAGTGCCTGATTTATATAAAAATAATGATATTAACTTGTATTTGGATTATATTACCAACATGCCACAATTTTCATTTAAAATCATTGAAACAACTAATGATAAATTTGATAGGCTTTCTAACATGGTAAATGCTGGCGGATTAACGTTCAATGAATATAGAATTGGAGTTGACAGACCAGCACTTTATGAGACCATGACATTAGCGGATGGGACGAGTATCAATCCTTATGACTACACGCTCCCAATCTTGCAAATCATGGTTACCAATGCTACGGGAAAAGCTCAAGTTGAAGCTACATTAACGGCACAACGTGAGAAAATATCTAATGATAGAGAAACCCAGAAAAAATTACCAAATACAAGCACTGTTACTCAATCTGGTAAACCAAAGGCTAAATCAGCCAAAACTGGCAGGAGACCAGATAGAGGAAAAGAAGCAAACTCGGAGGTAGATAAATAATGCCAGCTATATGTGATGAACGCGTGCCAAAAATGTTAGAAGATAAAAATTTTTATCCCAAGTTAGATGCAAAAGAAAGGAAATCTAAGGCGTGGGCGATTTGCACTGCTCAAGAACAGAAAAATAGTGGTGCTCCTCCACACTTTATTTATTCAACTTTTATTCCCCAAGGAAATGCTTTTATTGATAGAAAAGATCCTTGCCTTGATGGAATATGCCCTACGAGAAAAGACACGCTACTTGTAAAATACGTTGCACAGACCACTGAAGTCAAAAAGGATGGTTTTCGGGTAACCAAGCAATTCTTAAATAGGAGATTTAACGGACTTCAAGGAGCAAAGGTATATCTTGATCATCAAGATATTTTTTATCCGAATGCCCCAAAGATAGGTGGGATACTTTATACTAATCCTAATAATGGAGAAATAATAATAGAATATTATCCAGATAATGAGACTGCAAAACTTGTCATAAATGGTGTTCGTAATAGAACCATTCCTCAAGTCTCTACAGTATATTGGATGACTGAGCTACAGTGTAATATTTGTGGTCAGATTGGATATCCACATTTAACATGTGGGCACGTTCCTCTTAAAATGTATAATGGTGTGCAATGTGTTATTGATATTTTAGATGGATATTATGAAAACGTGTCAGCAACTGCTAATGGAAAGGATTATGGAGCATTCATGATAGCACATAATAGTTGTCTAACCATTCAAGCAAATTCCGTGCAAGGAATAACTACCATGAAACCCGAAAGTCTTATAAATGAAAAGGTAGAAGAAATTAAACATCCACAATTCGATATACACTCGGAGATATTAAAAATGTCTGCGGAAGAAAAAAAAGAATTAACCGATAAAATTAAAAAATTGGAAGCAGTCAAGGAAGATTTGACTGGAAAATTAAGCCAATTGAACGCTGAAAAAGAAACCGTGGAAACTTTAAAAGAGCAAATCAAGAAAAAAGATGATTTGATTGCTAACCTTACTTCTCAAAATGACATCTTTAAGCAAGCTAACGCTGATTATAAATCAACAATTGAAAGTCTCCAAAAAGACTTTAAATCTGATTTAATTTCTAAATGCGTTGAAGCTCAAATCAATGCTGGTTGGATTACCGAACAGCAAAAAGCTCAAGTTGTTAAATTCTTAGAAGATTCTAAAAAGGAATATATCGTCATGCAGACGAATAATGCCATGGAAGCTTTTAAGAAAATGCAAGGAGCAGCTCCTCCAGCTCCTCCTCAAGCAACCCCTACGTCATCTGATACTGCTTCCCAAGCTCAAATGCAAGGGAATGCACCAACGATGAATATTGCTAAATTCAAGCAAAGTATGGGCAATTTTAGCTTTTTAGTTGATCAACATCCAAACGTGGCAAAGAAAATGACTGGGGGTAGTGCTTAATGGCATGGGCTCCTGGTCCTCAATATGCTGATGATGTAGCCTTAGATAATAGGCTTGGAAGTATAGTTAGTGTCAATGATATTGCCTTGATTGCTGGAAATACCATCAATGCTGGCGATCCAATCTACATGACTGGACGAATTCTTGGAAATGCAGCCGATCCTTTAAATACTACAAAAGGTTTTGAAGTGAAGGCTCCCGATATCACCATGCATACAACCGAAATGGAGAGGCTCTTACCATATTTCATGGGAATTGCCGCAATTGCAAGTGAATTTGGGAATTCTCCATTACCAGAAACGGCACTACCACTTACTGGTAGCACCCAATTAAACGCACCAATGCTCTCATATAATCCTGGGGATCGAGTTTCAACCGTTCCTAAAGGATATTATACGAGAGTCATTCCAGACGTTGCGGTTGAAGAGAACGATTTATTAATTGCGTCCTTTGAAGACCCCGCAAATGATGCTGGGAAGTTTACTCGATTATTCCAAACCGTAACACAAGATGGAATTGCATTAAATGGAGCATTTACATTCGGAACGCCTCCGTGCTTGGGAATTTTAAGTGCAACTGATGGTGCAACCATAGATCTTGGAACGGAATTATGGAACATTGAGAACCAAACCAAGACTTATTCACAAACGCAATTAGAAGCCTTGGTAGGTGCAGATGGTGTCGATTCCATTCAATACTTGTCATTACGACCCCAAAGTTATGGTCTAAACTTGGCATTATTGATGAATGGTGTATTAGCCAGAGCGATGGAAGCGGTAGCTGCTTACGAAGAATGTATCGTGGAGGTCATGCAATAATGTCAGCTGATGCAGTAACGATTCGCAGTGGTGGAAGATTAATTCCATCATATGAGTCAACTAAAAAGTTTCCCGAAGCCCAACTAACAGACCGAATCATCGGCATGAATTGGGCTAATGATGATCAAAGCAAGATCATGCAAATGCAAGCGATAATGCAAATGGCTTCTAAGCTTGCTGCTGAATTGGGTATTCAGTTTAATGCTCCATCGTTAGAGGGCATTCAAACAACGATTACTCAACCAATTAATGTTCGAGCCTTTTTAGAGAAATCTATTGAGGAAGAATTACAAGAGCAATACTTTGGAAGAAACCTCGTTTCTAAGGTTTTTAGATTTCCAAATAACTCCAAATGGTATCAATGGAGACGTTCTGATTCTGTCAGAGCGGCAATCGTTCCCGAATTAGGAGCTCCTCCCATCGTGCATCCAAGCACTAAAGCATTCACTCTAACTTATTACAAGGTAGAGACTGCTACTGGTGTTTCGGACGAAATGCACATGTTCGGAGATACAGTTGCTGTCCAAAATGCTTTGGTTGAAGCGAAAAAATCGCTAAAATTGAAGCAAGACAGAGATATCACGAATAACGCTATTGGTTCCGTTCATTTCTTATCCCCTGGAACACCAGCAGAGTCTTGTTTCGTCAAGGCACAAAATGCTGATGCATTATGGGGAGAATGGAGAGTTCTTGAATTGGTAGCTGGGGCATGTCCGATGGGTAACAGCCACGTTATTAATGGTGCTGGGACTCCACTAACTGATGCTCCAACAAACGCAGGACTTATTGGTGCTGGTATAAATAGAGCGAAAAGACTCATTAATGAACATCCAACCATGGATGGAAATTTATGTGTCGTATCCCCATTCCAAGCAGAAGACTTGGCAAACTTTTATGATTTTAATGATGGCACTAACTTTCATGCCGTTCCAGATTACTTGAATCAAATGATGCAACGTGGCTGGATTGGTAGGTGGTATGGTGTTGACTTCATAGAAAATGCTCACATGGCTCCTGGAACATCTCTCATGATGGATACCACGAAAGCCATGGTCTTAGGAGAATGGTCTGCCCCTACATTAGAGGGAGATATTCGAGATGCTTGGCACGGTTGGGACGGTTCTATATTCCGACAATTCTATTGTCCAGCAACAATCTATGCGGAAGCAATTGTATTATTCTTGAATTGTAATGGCGATGTCGCTTCTGATGACGGATTAGCCGCTGACCACACTGGTGCAGCTGCAACTCCTGGAACGGACATCACGGATCAATACACTGGCTTAACTGCTCCAAAATAAACAGATAGTTTAACCTATAAAGCATAAAAAAAACGCTTTTCCCTTTTTTTATTGCTTACGAAATAAAAAATTGGTAAGGAATAATGATCGAATCTATTGTAACCGTGCAAGATCCCTCGGAAGAAGAATTAAAGAGGATAACCCAAGTTAGGGAAGATCACGTTCACATGATATTAATGTTTCAACTCGTTCTTAGCACTCACCTTAATGAGTATAAGACTCACTTCTTACCCTTAGATAAATTATCATTCTTACAAGAATTTACTGAATTAAAGGAGGGGCTTTAATGCAAAAAGCAAGTCCAGTAGCCATTCCGAGACCAGTTCATGGTGATTTCACCATAGATACTGGAACAATTACTCCACTTGGAAGTAAAACTGAAAACATTACATTACCTGGTTCTGATTTCAAGTATGGATGGCTTCGAGGACACCTATTCACTGGTTCTGGGTCTTCCCGCCTTAAATTACCCATTTGGGTATTTTTCACGACTACACAAAATTTTTCCAATTCCATGGCTGGAGACATCAAGACGTATTCTCTATACGGATATTTATTTGATAATTGGATGATGAAAGGTCTCATCTATGGAGACGATGGAAAGTTATCATTTGACCACTTTACTGGCACTGTTGCTGGTGGAAGTTGGCGTTCACGATTAAAGAGTTGTTACATTAATGGCAGTAATCTTGAATTAATCTTTTACAATCCAGGAACTGCAAATAGTTCACGAGCACATTTTAGGGGGACATATAGTGTCTTTAGGTAAGATATTGATGCTTCTCCGTGAAGACGTTGAATTTCCCTCTGGTGGGATGGGTGTTCACGTCATCAACCTCGTGAACCAATTGAAAGAAGATTACGAGATTACCATTGCGTGTCTTGCATGTAGGCAAGATACTCACGTTAAGGAATGGAATGGAGTTAGGTTATTAAAGATTGGATGTGAAAACATCATTAATAATTGTTTTAAAACCCCGATGACAGAAGAAGTCATTGAAATGAACATTCTAAACGTTGTATTTACCAAATACATGAAAGAGTGGGAGTTTGACATCATTCACTTACACGATTGTCCATTTTTCTTTTGGGTGCATAACTTGTTAGCCCCTTATTATGGTGCAAGGGTTGTGATGACCACGCACCTATCATATACACTAAGCCAACCAGCACCAGACATGAATCACATGTCAGCAGAGCATTATAGTTACATGGTGCAAAAGGAAGGACTTGCCATCAATTGTTGCGATGCTCTCATTACTGTTTCAGAACAATACAAGCAAGATTTATCAATGTTATTGGTAAATGGAAAGAAAATAAACGTGATTCGGAACGGAGTGAATTACGAGGAATTACAACAAGTAAAACATGATGAAACCTTACGTTCCTTGTTTGGACATAGGAAACTTGCTGTATTTGTCGGACGGATGGTCTGGACAAAGGGAATTGATTTGATACTTGACGTGATTCCAGATTTACAAGAATGGATGTTCGTGTTCATTTCAAACATAGCCCCTACGCTTGAGCCCATCGTTCCGTTGGTCAATAAGATTGAAACATTAATGAATGAACATGATAATGTTATGTGGCTTCGGGATGTTTCAGATGAATTTAAATGGAAGATAATGAAAGTAGCAGACGTGGGATTGATGCCTTCTGTTCACGAACCGTTCGGAATTGTAGCCCTTGAATGGATGGCTATTGGTGTGCCACTGATAGCAACTAATATAATTTCTCCATGTAATGATGACAATTGTTTATTAATTCCTCCAGATAGTGTAGAATTACATCTTGCCTTAAAACACTTTGAAGATTTATATACAAGTGATAGATACTGGAATGGTCTACACGATGTGGAGCAATATGATTGGAAATCAGTTGCAGAAGAAACTAAAGTAGTATATGAGGAGGTCTTAACACGGGCGGAATTTTAATCGGTGGAAAGGAGAAGCCTCCTTTAATTCGTTGCATCTGTGGCGGAGTTACTGCAAAGAATTGGCGTATTGTTGATGGGTCTGGCGGACAAGAAAATTTCTGTCCTAACTGTGAGAACATTGTAGATGGTGGAGGTAACTTCAAGTGAGATGGATGAAACAATTACATGACATTTACAAGGACACCGTCTTGAATCTCAACGCTCAAGTAGTAGTAGAATTAGGCACTGGGGCTGGTAAATCAACAAGAGCATTTTCTCAAGCCTTGAAAAAGACTGGGGGATTCTTGTATAGTATAGATAACAATAAGAATAGATTTGTTCAAATAACAAGAGAAATGTTAGATAAGGAAGAAAATATATTGTTTAAAGAAGAAGATTCCGTAAAAGCCGCTAATGATGTAATGATACTTAATGATATTGACATTCTCTTGTGTGATTCAGACCATTCGGCAGAACACGTTCAAAAAGAATTAGAAACATGGTCTAAATTCAACCCAAGAGTCATATTCGTGCATGACACGTTTCACGAAGGAAAAGAAACTCCTCCATGTGAAGTAGCACGAAATTTCGCACGTAAAAATAATTATTTATTTATGAACCACCATTTTAAAAATGGATTAGGAGTATTGTATAGAGGTAATTAAAATGACACCAGATATAGGATTAATAGAATTGACGACACCAATCGTGGTGAATGAGAATTTAACGTTAACGCATCTCAACTTGTGTAGTTTTTCTCACGAACATCCACGTCCTTGGAATAATAGATATGGACATTTCGAGATGTGGTTAGCCTATGGATACTTAAGAGCAGATGGACACATGGTAGAACCGAGTTATGAAGGATTACACATAACTATAACAGAATCACAAGAAAAAGCCCATTTTGATGCGTTATCAGCAGTGGTAACGCAAGCACTTCCCTTGGCTAACGATGAAAAACTCACGATTGGACAGTTCTTGATTGATAATGGATACATTAATGGCACGCTCATAACGGAGTAGATGAAAAATGGTAGTCTATAAAGCAACATGGAGAGATGCAGACGGAGTTCGCATGACTGGTCTCACGCCCACGATCACCATTTGGGAAAGTGGAAATGATACACCAGTTGTTAGTGGAGTCTCCATGACACAATTTAGGACTACCGATGCTGGGAGTTGGTATTATAATTTTTCTGTCTTTGATGAGACAAAGATTTATGACGTGGAATGTGATGGAGGGGCTTCTCTCGGGTGGAATAGATACCAAGAACCAGTGTTATATGGCTATGAGATTGAAGCCCTACAAGATATAGAACCCAAGATCGATACCATTGATACTAACGTGGATGCCGTGTTAGAAGATACGGACACGTTAGAAGCAGATTTAAAAACTTACATGGACACGAAGGAAACGAACATCATCGCAGAAGTAGATGCGAACGAAGCAAAAATTGACATCATGCAAGCAGACTTGGATGATCCAAATCAATACAAGGCAGATGTTTCCTTATTAGCAACAGAAGCAAATGCTACTGCTAATAAAGTGGCAGTCATAGCAGAGATTGATGCCAATGAAACGAAATTAGACACGATAATAACCAATATAGCAGCACTGAATAACATAACGGTTGCTCAAGTATGGGATTACTTGTTATCGTCAATCCTTACTGCTGATTCAATTGGTAAGTTAATCAAGGATAATTTAAATACTACAATTTCAAGTCGTGCATCCGAAGCCAATGCTACAACCAATACCACCAATATCATTGCTGAAATAGATGCTAATGAAGGAAAGATTGATGCTGTTAAGGTTGATACCGCAGCAATAAAACTGAAAACTGATTTATTGCCAGCAGACCCAGCCAGTGAGACCAATGTAGATGCGGCAGAAACTGCAATACTCGATGATCACACTATAATGAAACAAAAGGCTGCTGGAGCCTATGATAGAGAAACTGATTCTCTTGAAGCCTTGAGTGAAAAGTTAGCAGCAGAATTACCATCTGGTCTTGGGGATAAAATAATAGATATTTGGAATATTGAGACTGGTAGATGGAAGATTGAAAATAATCAGATGATATTTTATGATCCAGCAGATGATGTTACTCCAATATTTACCTTTGACTTGAAAGATAATACTGGAGCACCTACTGAAACAAATCCATATGAGAGGACACCAGTATGAATCCAATAACACGTGGATTAGGCACGTTACTCATTACGACCCGTGGATATGGTGCGGGAAAATTTACATGTGTAAATAAACCCAGATTAACGGTTAAGTCTGGAAGAACACGATTGACGGTGGAGTTAGAAGGATAATGGCTATAATAGAACGAGCAATAAGATTAACAGTTAATTTACATAATACACAACTTACCGTTAAGGATATTGATAATAAACTTACCATAGAAGGAGATCATCAGAATAAACTTACTGTAACTCCTCAAAATAATAAAATAACACTTAATAAGGAAGATAATAAATTAACCATAGATGAGAGGTATTGCATACATGAGCCAAGTTAATAAAAAGATAGAAGTGATAACACAAGAAGAAGTTAAAAAATTATTTAACTATAAAGATGGAAAACTATTTTGGAAAGTAAGCCCCGCAAATCATATTAAGATAGGAAACGAAGCGGGGCATCTTACCGATGAGGGATATAACGTTATTGTAATTAGTGGGAAAAGATATTATACCCATCGTTTGATATTCCTTTATTATTATGGTTACTTACCTGAATATTTAGACCATATAAACAATATTAGGGATGATAATCGGATTAATAACTTGCGAGAAGCATCCCGAAACCAAAATCAATGGAATAAAAAGAAGCAGAAAAATAAGTCCTCTTCTAAATATAAAGGGGTTCATTATTTTAAAGGACGAAAAAGATGGCGTGCCAGAATTCAAGTTAATGGAAAATCCAAACATTTAGGGTATTATTTTACCGAAGAAGAAGCGGCATTATCATATAATGAGGCAGCCATAAAATATTTTGGTAAATATGCAGAACTAAATGAAATGCTAAGTGAGGAGGTCATGTTATTAGCCAAGTGAATATAATTGAAGGAGATAACCCCTCCATAATAAAAGTGGGCACGACACCCTTATATTCATTCGTATTTGAAATTGAATCTGATGGCAATTTCGTTCCATTAGACCTTACAGCAGCTACTATAGAGTTTATTGGAAATCTTAAATCTGATAATTCGTTTAAATGGAATGCTGCTGGAAGCATTCTTGTTGCTGCTAATGGCACGTTTACTGCACAATTAGATGCTACTGATACTGATACTGCTGGAACGTATATTGCAGAAATAAAGATCACGAAAGGTGCAGATATTTATAAATCAGATGATTTCATAATTAAAATATTACCAGCGAGGGTAACTTCATAATGAGCATAGCAGATTCCATTAGAGCAGAATTAGGAGACGCTGCTACTTTAACCAGAGTAGTTCAATTGGAAGAAGTTGGATACGTGGTTGGTCAAGTAGATGGCACGTTTACGGTAGCGGTTAGAAATAAAAATGTAAAGCAAATTATTGGAGTTTGGCTCTATACTGATACTAATTTTACTGGAACCAATTATTATGTTGGGTCTGGTGGAACCATAGAAGACCCTAATGGATCGTTCGATGCTAAATCTGGTCTTGTTACGTTATCTGATGTTGATGTGATTGATACCAAGACTAAGGTTGTTACTGCTTATGAGTGGGAAGAAGGTATTTCAGATGCTGATGTGGATTTGATTTATACACGAGCTCAAATGCAAATTAAGGCTCATGTTAATGATTTTACCATATCATTTAGTGGTGGATCAAAATATCAATGGGCAGCAGAAGCTGTTGCAAAATTTGTCGTGCTCTTGGCACTTAATGGATCATCTGTAATTCAGCAAGGATATAACTTTAGAATTGAAGAACTATCCATTGAAACTAAAGCGTGGGGGGAAGGAATGATTGCACAATTCTTACTCACGCAATATGCACAAGAAGTGGAAGAAGCAAAGAGACTTCTTGGATATGGAGTAAGATTTACCATGTCAAAATCTGGATTACAAAAAACCGCTCCTACAAGTAGGGCTGGTAAAACAAGCTTCTTAGGAGGGGACTATCCCTAATGGGAAATTATCCTAATGCAACGAATCCGTTTAAATTCTTTTCAAATTTTAGTCAACGACCAGAACACTTGAAAAGAATGGTGGATGAGTTTATTGATAACAGTGGCTTCGGAACCAAGGTTAAACAACGGTTCCCAGGTAATAATAACGAAGATGGAACCATAATCCGTGGTGGAGAGATGTGTGGTTGTTTTAATCAAGAGTTTGGTTCCATAGATTTTGATTGCCCAATCTGTTTAGGCTCTGGCGTGAAAACTGGATGGGCTGAAAAAATACTTCGGGTATTTTTTTGGTTTGAATTTCAAACCAGTTTACATCGGTTTTCAGAATTACAAACCGTTGCAGGTGATCTTACAAGAAGTAGAGCCAAGGTTTACTTACATAGTGAAGATATAGTAAAGATGGGTGATCTTCTTGTTATAGAAATACCAGATCAAAATCCAAGAGATTTAAAAGAAGTGGAATATGAAGTTAAAGAAGTTATTCCACGAATGTTAGGAAGCGATATAGCGTGGTATTATGCTATCGTTACCCGACAACCATTCGACAAGTCAACAAGTATTAGAGTAAGGAGGTAATGAAAAAACATGACATTAATGGGTGGTTTGAAGAAAACAACCAGTGGAGAAGAACCAATTGCCGTATCTGGATATGGAGATAATGGCGAAGCAAAAGTATTAGGAACCGCACCAATAGGTAGATCGCATCCAGTTTCTGGAGCAGTAGCAGCAGAGTTAGTTAAGGCTGGTGTTGGAGCAGTTATAGGCATAGTTATTTTAGCGAATTCTACAATAACGTTAATAGATGATGGTGCTACACATATAAATGCTGTTGCGTTTGTTGGTCCAGTTTATGTTCCACTTGGCTTTGAAACTTCTACAAACCTAAAAATAACCACGAATGCTGGTTCCGAGTTGATAGTGGTTTATGTATAAGGTGAAATTCATGGGTTGTAGTAAAAAAGGAAATACACGAAAAAAGATGGATAAGATAAGAAAAACATCAAAACAAAAGAGAAAGAGATAAATGGGATTAGAAGAAGTAATTGCTAATGTTATTGCAAAACAAGCAAAGGAAAAAATTAAAGATGCATTACGCAAATCATTAGATCGGACGGGTAGTGAATTATTAGGTCTTGCTATAATTAATGCAAAGACTGGATATTCCAAGCCTATTTTAAAATGGGACCCACCAAGTAAGAGCACGTTAATGCATCATGCCAATAGAGATCATCCCATGCCGCATGCGGGTCTCATGGATATTTACTATGATGATCCAGTATCGCCAAGTGTCGTGTCATCTCTTAAAGAAGGAAATTCAGAAAATATAAAAAATTTTACTGAATCTGATGACGAAATGTCAATAAAAGTAGGAACCAATAACAAATATGCAGCAGCACATGAAAAAGGAGATAATACTATTGTTCCAGTTATGTGGAAAAAGTTAGAGGGTCGTAAGCTTGTTAGAATTCCCGTAGATGCCATACTCCCTTCAAGACCTTTTTTACAACCAGCACTAATGGAATTCATTCAGAAAAAAAGATTTTATAAGATATTAGAAGAAGAATTGGAGAAGACATAATCATGGTATTAGAAATAGGATCAGATGGAATGGCAAGATTTACCAATGTTGGTGAAGACCCCATTGTTGAAGTAGTAAAAATTTGTAATGAAAACATATCTGAGGTATTTTTTACTGCTGCTTTTCCAGCTTATCGAGCTCGTAGTGATGAATTAGGAAGATATTGGAAACTTACTGGCGAAGTCTCTTTTCCCGCAGTTGGCATTGATATTATTAATCAATACAGAGAAGAGGCTGGTGTTGGGATGATTGTTGGATTAGACATAAAAGCAACAAGACATGTATTAGAAATTGAATTTGATATATGGGGTAGAAGTAATAAAGAACGAGCAAGTGTTAAGGGTCGAATTCAATCTTTATTTGAAAAATTAAGATTTAACCTAATGGATAGAGGATTTATTGATATTAGTGAAGTCCGTTCTAAACCCATGGGTTATGACGAAACTGATAGGATCATGCAGTTTCATTCAACACAATTGAATGAAATGTTACGTTATAAATTGGTTATGAGATGTTGGGTAGAACAGATCGTTCCTCTTGATTCATCAGAAATAGGGGAACCAATACAACAAATTATTGGAACCTTTTATGATTCCGATGGAAATGTCTTAACAACCACATATGATGGTAATGAATATGAAGAAACCATAACCATCGGAGAAGAAGACTTAAATATCATGTTAGTAGATGAATTAAATCAGATAAATGGAGGTAATCTCTATGGCTAATTATGAAGTAAGTAGTTCCAGAGGTAGTCAAGTAAAGTTTCTGCGTCAAAAATTTGAGCGTGGGAGTAGAATTGTCTCTGGAAATAAAGAAATTTGGGAAAATGGCAGTATAACTGAAATTACCTTGAAACCTACTGTATCCGATGAAAGGTGGATCATTCGAGAAGCATGGATTCATATAGTAGATCTTGGTAATTTAGCTTTAACTGGTGCTGCCCAAAAATTTGTTATTCAATATCCAGAGAAGCATATGGATACTATCACTGTTAAAACAAAAACAGTTGATTTGACTGATATTGATAATCTCATTTCCGAATTACGACCAGAATCGGTTCAACATTATACCATGAATTCAATCGAATATGTCATGGGGTTGTTACCATTAGGAACAATTATTTTAGATTCTGGTTCACTTTCAGATAATGATAAATCATTATTAGTAACACCAGATGCCTCACTTGGAATTACAACTGGTAAGATAATTATTAACATAAATGGATGGAAAATTAAAAAGATAGATTATTAAAAGGTGATGTAAAAAAAATGTCGATGGCAGAAAGCATACTTCCTGGCGTATATTTTGAAGAAGTAGTCGTTAGTAGAGTAGCAGAGGCACTTGGAGACATAAACACTGTCGGTCTTATTGGAACTGCAACGAAAGGACCCGTTAACGAAGTTGTAACTATTTCTTCGTATAATGAGGCAGTTGCAATATTTGGAGCACCAGAGCAATTAGATGGTAACACTAACTCTGATAAGGCAAGAATGTTAAGTTTATACTTAAAACTCTTGCATGCTTATCCTGGCGTTACTGTAAACGCTATTAGGACTGCAAATATAAGTGGAACCAACCAATATGAGCAAGCAATCTATAAGTTGGAATGTTTAACTAATGCAGTTGAGTTACATTCTCATGACCAAGAAGATGACGTGGAATTATACGGAACGTGGTATAATGGTGGTCAAACAGGAACTGGAGATATTACAGAAAGTCAAATAGTATTTTCTGATGCTGATGAAGAAGCAGCTTGTGGAAAGGCTTATCAATGGGATGCTTCAGAAGTTGGAACTGAATCAACAGAAATAACAACAAATATAAACACCCCAGATACTGATAGCACCATGTTCCCAGCAGCTCCAGCAGCTGGCGATGCATTTCTTGTAGGTCATGAAACACGTCAATTTAATTCGTTTAGACTCAAGATGGCAACCGCAGCAATTGGATATGTTGACTTGGCAATACAGTATTATGATAGTGTTTTATCTGATTGGGTAACCATGGATCAAACTCATGGATTAATTGATGGCACGTTGAAATTAACACGAGATGGTATTATTTCGTTCAATAAACCGTCAACTTGGGGCACTACAACTGAGGGTGCACAAGTAGCAGATGGATACTATATTAGATTGTTAGTAACAACTGCTGGATCACAACATCCAACAGAAGATCAAGGATGGTTAAATGGAACGTTAGCTGACATGACCATTACCATTACTGATGTTGATGGTTCACAATATATTGAGTCATTTAGAGCAATGGACCCAGCGTTTGCAACGTTCATTAATATCATCAACGGAGACGATACAACGTATGATTATGAGAATAACTCGTCAACGTGGAATGGTATTGATGGTAAGTCAAGAATATTTAAGGCACAGCAATCTACTCCAGCACCTACTGGTGATGTTGATGTAACTGCTGCTCCAGAAATTCAACAACTTGGTGTAGATGGTCATTTGGATGCATCTGGTAATAAATGGGCAAACTTTGTAACTGCATCAAAGCTCTTGAGAAATAATGACGCACATCTCATAATCTT
>Ga0114919_10001922_pt1 | contig 16743 bp, 20 predicted proteins | sample BlataG_FD_88682 | JGI IMG/M metagenome (GOLD analysis project Ga0114919, IMG submission 88682) | Deep subsurface microbial communities from Black Sea to uncover new lineages of life (NeLLi) - Black_00105 metaG | ecosystem: Environmental > Aquatic > Marine > Oceanic > Sediment | place: Atlantic... | reverse complement strand
GCCGATGTCTCCTTGGGCATAGAGTTTGACTTCACCGACAGCGAGGGGCGCACCTGGCCGGAGTTCATCCGCCATGTTGCCCTCACCGTTGATCCTCATATTGCCGGGCAAGGACCGTTTATAGAACTTTCCCACCGGGAGGTGATTATGAATCTGGAGAACGAGAACGGGCGCGACGAGGTCGGCGTAGGTGAGGACCCCGCCCCGCCAGAGGCGGGGGCGGGGAAGGTAGATAAAGCCCGCTACGCTTACTGGGATGAGGAGAGCGGAATCGGCTATTTCATCATCTATGATGAGCAGGGTAACCTTTTGATAGACGAGGTAATTGAGGCTCTGGAGACCCTGCCCAAGTTGGGTCTGGGCGAGCGGTTGGCGAAGGATATCAAACTTGCCCTGCTGTCCGCTCTGTGGGAGGCAGGCGAGCTTCCCCCCGCCAAGGCGGGGGAGGAACTGCAAGAGGAACCCGGCGATAAAATAGATGAGGCTACCGAGATGACCCGCCGCTCTTTAGCGGATTGGCAGGCGCGTCTGGAGGCTCTCCTCGCCGAGGGGCGAATCACCCCGGCGACCGCAAGGAAGCTGCATCCCTTACTAGAGGGATTCTCTTTGCCCAGTTTGCAGTTGGAAGCTGGCGGAAGCGATGCGGTTTCGGCGGTCCTGGAGGCTTTGGAGGAGCTACCCCGCATTGTGGATTTTTCCCGCCACACCCGCTTGGGTGAAAGCCACCTGCCCCCAATAGGGGGCGAAATGACCGACCTGGAGCGGGAGATGCTCGCCAAGCTGGGAATTGAGGAGGAGGCATACCTCCGCTACCGCACCACCGATTAGCCCGGTATTTTTACACTCCCGATATTTGTATACGGGCTTCTTTTTGGGTAAGTTGTCAGCATTTTGCTAAACAAATATCTTGCAAATTAGAATATATTGAAAAAGGTTTTTTTCGCACACAGTTCAACTCAACGAGGTGATAGATGAGTGCACTGACTGAAAACTATGACGCCCAGGGAAAAGCCGGCGCTCTGGTCAGCTATCCGGTGGCTTCATCCACCCACATCTACAAGGGTGCCATGGTCTGCGTCAATAGCTCCGGCTACGCCGTTCCCGGCGCTGATACCGCCGACTATATATTCGTCGGTGTAGCCTATGAGGAGTGCAACAACTCCCCCGCTGGAGGCGGGGACGGCGACCGTAGGGTCCGGGTGCTCAAAACGGGAAGTTTCCTCTACGCCAAGGACTCCTCAGCTCAGAGCGATGTCGGCGACATTATGTATGTCTCCGACGACCAGACCGTCGCTTCCTCCACCACCAACTCCATCCCCGCTGGTTATGTGGTTGAGGTCCCGGATTCATCCCATGTCCGCACCCGCATAGACACCCAGGTAAAGTGAGGTGAGATACGATGACTATCGTTGCCAGCGACATCAGCACTCTTTTGGAAGCCGGCTTGAAGACCATCTTCTTTGAGGCTTACAAGGATGCTCCCACTTATTATCAGCAGGTAGCCACCATTGTCCCCTCGGTCAAGGATAAGGAGACCTACGGTTGGCTCGGCGCTCTGCCGGCTATGCGTGAGTGGGAAGATGAGAGATTGCCCCGGGGCTTGATGGAGCACGACTTCACCATTGAGAACAAGAACTGGGAGCTCTCCATCAGCGTGGACCGCAACGCCCTGGATGACGACCAGTATGGACAGATCAAGGCTCGGGTAACAGCTATGGGTGAGGAGGGAGCCCGCCACATTGACCAGTTGGTCTTCAGTCTTCTCGGGGCGGGATTCACCACCCTCTGCTATGACGGACAGAACTTCTTTGACACCGACCACCCCGCCGGAGGCGGGGGAACCCAATCCAATAAGGGAACCGCTGTCCTCTCCGCAGAGAATTACGGCGCCGCCCGGGCGTCTATGATGAACTTCAACGACGACCGGGGTAAGGTTATGGGCATCGTCCCCGATACCTTGCTCGTTCCTCCGGAGCTGGAGGAGACCGCGCGCCAGATTCTGAACTCCGACTTCTATCCCGCCTTCGGTGAGGGTAACGCAGCAAACCCCTGGAAGGGCTCCGCCGAGCTCATCGTCAGTCCCTATCTCGGCTCATCCAGCAACTGGTTCCTGATATGCAGCAAGCGGGCGGTCAAGCCGGTGATACTGCAGATGCGCAAGGAGGTTACTTTCTCCGCCCTGGAGGATAACTCCGAGCGCGGTTTTATGCGCCGGGAGTTCATCTACGGCGCCGATGCCCGCTACAATGTGGGCTTGGGTATGTGGCAGTTTGCCTACGGCAGTCAGGTCTCCGAGTAGTAACTCGGATTGACCTTTGCTCTTTCTTATTGTGAGGGGCGGGGAGTAGGGTGGATGTAGACCCACCAAGTGGATGCTCCCCCGAAAAGGCACTCCCAGGCGGCTTAGAAAATACATCGTTGATGCCAGGCTGTAGGTGAGCGCTCTGCCCCGTCCCCACTGAAATCCCAGACCAGGAGAATGCGATGCCCTACAAGGTCTATCTCCATCCCCGCTTTCCCTATAGACAGCGCAGGCGTGGCGGAATCATTGTAAATCACCATCCCCGGGTGGTGGAGGAGGTTTCCGAAGAACTTAGAAAGGATGAGTGGATAGTGGTTGAGGAGGTCGCCGAGCGCGTGTCGCGAAAGAAGTCCACTGCCAGAAAGCGGAGTGTGCGCAGTGCATCCTCTAAAGCCGAAGCCTTTTCCACAAAACCGGAATACAAAGACCGGGAGGAATCCTAGATGGCATACTGCACCGTCGCTCAGGTTCGTGAAAGGCTTCCCCTCATAACCGCCGAGGTGCGCGACGACGATGTGGTCGCCGGCTTCATTGCCCAGGCGGTATCGCTGATTGACGGCGAGGTCGCCTCCCGTTTCAAAGTTCCCCTGCCGGAGGAAGCCGGGAACCTTATCCAGTATATCTGTATGGACCTTGCATGCGGTCTCCTTCTGGAGAATGTTTATGGTAGCGATGTCCCCGTGGTAAGTGAGCTGGCTGGCGTTTTGGTCAGCCGGGCGACGGAGCTTCTGGGAGAGCTTTCCGCCGGAAGAATCCTCATCCCCGGAGCAGACGGTCAGGCGCTCATTCCCATTGAGGTCCGTCGCCAGTCCCTGCACCGGGGGGAGATATCCAAAAGCCAGTTCTTTGCCCCGGAAGAGGTCCTGCTCCCAAAGGACGATGAGTGAGCTGGTTTGCAATTATGATATGTGTGTTGGTTCTGAGATTATAAGGAGAATCTATGAAACTGATAGGTAAGGGCGTAATTCTTGACGCCAGCGGGGGTCTGCCCTTTCTGGACTACGGCGAGCTTCAAATAATTTTCGGCTTGGATGTGCTCAGCATACCCCGGGGTGATATCGCTGGCAGATACTATGTCCCCGTAGGTATGCCGGTAACTGGAAGGCTGACCTGGTTTGACATATCCGCTGAACTTTTGGCATCGCTTCTGGGTGCGGCGGCTGGACAGGGCACCGTGCGCAGGGTGGTCAGTGAATCCCACACCATCCCCGATGAGTCGCCATATACCGTTGACCTGGACCATCAAGCCAATCTAGGCGCCACCGAGGTGGTCATGGGCTCTGACGGAACGAGGTTCCGGCGGGTCGCCACCTCGCCCTCATCCGCTGAATATTCCATCACCGACTACACCCTCACCTTCAGCTCTGAGGACGGCGGTGGGACTATCTATGTCAGTTACTTCTACAGCGACCCCTCCTCCGGTTCAACGATAGTGCTGGCTCCCCAGGGTTTGCCCAGCCGTTTTAAGCTGGTCGGCTCCCTCAATCTCTACGATATTGCTGAAGAGGAGAGCGGTGATCTGGTCCTGGTCGCCGAGCGTTGTGTGCGCACCAGCCCCCTCAACCTCGGGGCTTCTGTCGGGGAATACGGTCGCTTCGGCTTTGATTTCGCCCTGGAAAACATCACCGCCGGGGACATCACCCTTTATATGCCTTAGGCGTTCTGAGGTGAGTTCGTATGGGACTTTTTAACAAGGGTAGGAGAAAACACTCCCGAAGTGCCCTCAACCTCTCCCGCAAGACGGTGACCGTAGAAGGCGTCTCCCTTCCCCTGCCCAACCTAAACGCCCTCTCGGCGATCAAGGTGCTCACTCTAGGGGGGGAGGACGATGAGCTTCACTCTCTGCTCACCACCATCTGGGTCCTGCGTCATCAGGAGGAGGACTGTATCCTGCAGGTGGCGGATAACCCACCCTCACCGCAGGAGCTGGCTGAACTGGGGAGGGAGATTTCCGCAGATGACCTGCCCAAATATGTCGCTTGTCTGCAGGAGATGTTCTCCCTGTTGGGGGGAAAAAAATGAGCCCGGTTCCGACAGACCCCGGCAGAAGCCGGGGCACAGGGCTTCAAAGCCGGGCGGGATGCTCACTGAGGCGGAGGTGGCGGCGCTTGCCCTCTCCCTCTTTCCAGGGTTGACCTTCAACGAGGTAACTAAAACGATGAATGTGATTAACCTCCATACCCTCATCCGGGCTCGTATCGCCCTGAGCGAGAGGGTGGCGGATGAGCGGCGCTTGAGGGAGGGGCGAACGGTCGGTCAGGGGGATTCTTTTGACCAAGCGGGTAAATTCAGTGGCAGATAAAGGGAGATAAGATGGCTGGGAAAAAGGGCAGTAGTTCCGGAGGAATGGGCAGAGACCACCGACGGCAGTTGCTGGAGGAGCTTCGCTTGCTCAGGCAAGTGGAGCGGAGTTTTGAATCCCTCTCCAGCACCGCATCCCGCAGCCAGCGAGCGGTAAGCACTCAGATAAGCGAGGCTTTCAGAGCTATCAGTAAAATGGACCACCAGGTCTCCGACCTGACCGGAGGCGTTCTCTCTCGTATGCAGGCACTCACCCGCCACTTTGAGGGTTTTTCAAGCCATCTATTGAACCAGGCGGTGGACCTGGTCAACAATATGATCTCCACTGTCATGTCCGCATTTGGTGGTGGAGGTGGGGGTTTCTGGGGTTTTCTGGGTGGACTTTTCTCCTTCCTGCCCTTCTTGCAGGAGGGGGGACTGGTGCGGGGAACGGAGAGAGGTCTTCCCGCCGTCATCGGGGAAAGGTTCACCGACGAACTTATCATTCCTCTTGATAGACTCCCCGAGCGTATGATGCAAACCTCACCAAGCCAGATTGTAATCAATGAGAGTCCTATCCATATTGATATGACCCGCAGTCTGGTCGGTGGCGCCGACCTGGCCCGGGTCGTCTATGAAGCCGCCGAGCGGGGGCGCCGACACAGCCTGAAGCGCTTGGCGGAGATTATTCCGTCTGGAGGCGGGGACTAGACCATGCGCATCCTCTCCCAGAAGATGCAGGAAATTTTCAAAAAGCCCCAGCGACCGGCACCGCTTTTTACCCTGTGGCTTGCTCGCCGAGGTTCAACAAAGGGGGACGGCAACTGGTTTCCTGCCCACCACTATCTGTCTGCTCTCTCCGAGGTGAAGCTCTGCTTTGAGATTGAGCGGGGGAGGGCTGGAGTGGGGTCCTTAGTTGCCGAGCTTTGCGGACGCATCGGCGATGAGGAGGAATCGCTTGGTGATTTTCTCACATCCGCAGTCGGGGGCGTGGAGGCGGTACTGGTGGGAAGCTATGTGGGCGTCCCCGTTGATGCTCCTTTAACGGGAGGAAGGGGTGAGGGGGTGGTCCTCTTCTCCGGCATAAGCACCTCAATTGAGAAGCACACAAGCGCAGGTGTTGTGCGCTATCTGCTCCATCTGGTCGGTGCCGCCAAGGCTTGGGAGGAGGAGGATTCGGCGAAGGCTTTCTCCACTGCTTTTGGGGAGTTTCGTCCTCCCGATTTCACCCCCTTTGCCGATCTGGCCGATACCCTGATGAGGCAGGCAAAGATCTCCCACCGGGAGATAGATAGCCCGAAGATTGAGACCGATGAGCCTTTCTGGGACTACTACCCGGTCCCCAGAATGGGTCTGGTCGGCAAAGAGTGGGACCAGGGTGAGCGCCCGCAGGCTTTCACCTGGGATGAGAAGCGGGGGGTTTTCTACTTCGGTGTGGATGACCATCTGCTCAGCTTCAACGCCGGGACCAACCGCTGGGGTTTGCTCACTACCATTCAGGGTTATGAGGACTATGAACAGACCCGTATCGTTCATCTGCGCTATGACCCGGCGGGGGACCGTCTTTTGGGGTGTGCCCGCAATACGGATGTGGATATAGCTACTCACCGAGCCAACGCCCACGGTCATTTCATAATTGATAACCTGGACTATGTTTTGACAACCACCTCCTGTATGGATGTCTATCATCTCTACGATAAGGGGGTGAAGGTCAAAAGTAAGCGACTTTTCTTTGCCAACGCCGTCCCTGAGGAGAACCAGCTTCGCCAGGTGGTTGAGGCGATAGGTGCCGTCTCCCCCTGTTGGGATAAGGAGCACGGTATGGGCTTCTGCCATCCGATTACCTTTGTTGAACACAACATCGGCTCCGTCTTTTATGTTGGGACGAAGTATGTGAGGGTTGACTCAGAGGATTTATGGAGGTTCAGGGTGGGGGACTGGGTGCAGGTGGCGACCAAAAAGGTGGTTGGAGATGAGGTTTATCCCATCAAAGTAAGCGATGTCGGACCCATCACCCGCATAGATGGGTCCGAAAGCCGTATCTATTTTGAAGAACTCCGTGGACTGAGACATGAAATCCCCGCCCACACAATATACTTCGTCTATGTGGTAAGACAGCCCGACTTCACCCCCAACATCTTTATCCCCCACCGAATGACCGTGCGCGTGGAGTATGACCCCGACAGCTATGAGCGCAGAGCCCCGCTGGAGGTCTTCCGCCGTAATGAGCTTGAGGGGGCGCCGGATGACTACATCGCCTGCAAAATTGGGGAAATTACCGAGGACTGTGGGATGGAGTTGGATGTCGGTTTCTATGCCTTCCGTTCGCTCCTTCCTTTCGGCGATGACGGAAGACACAACCCGAATCCCTGTCCCTTCTGGCTGACATTAGAAGCGAAGGTTTGCCTGCAGGAACTGCCCTCCGCCGATGCGTTCGTCCGCAATCATCCCCAAATGCTCTCAGAAGGTGAGGGGTTTCCTGGGGCAGGGGAGGATTTCTGCCACTGGGACCTGGATGTTCTTGAGAATATACTGCGGATAGGAGAAGAGGAGGTGCTGACCGCTTATGCACCCGTCTATCTCTCTCACCATGGAGAACGTATCTATGCGGCGATAAACAGCTTTGAAAGGGAGGACAACCGGGGAATAAGTGGTATCTTCCGTCAAGCTCGCCTGGTGGAGATAGACCCCGCTTCTGCAAGGGTGACCAAGGAGTTGTGGGTTGATGAGGACGGCGTCTATGAGTTCTGCGCTAAAGTGCTCAAATCCGGCGGCGATTTTCACCTCAGTCTGCGCCGCATCCGCGAAAACTATGTAAATCTCAATCTTCGCATTGTGGGGGTGGAGTATCCCAAGGAGGAGACGGACAGTGAGCCCGGCGATGTTCCCGAAGGCTATTTCGCCTCCAACCGACAATCAGCCCGAATCTATTTTCTGGGCGATGTCTCCGACCGTCTCTCGGGTGGCGATATGTTGCGCCTCTCACCGTTCGGTGATGAGCTTCTCGTCGGCGGGGAAGGGGAACCTCTGCCCCGGGATTATGTGGTCAGTGAGGTAGCGACGCTCTATGTGGAGGATAAAAATTTAGCTCTCCTGGATGAGCCCTATTCCGGTTATCTGACCACCTGCTTCCTGGTGGGCATACAGGCGAAGGTTCAGTGGGGGATGATCCACCGCTGGGCTCAGGACCATCCGGGGGAACTTTTCCCACCGGCGATGACCGAGGATGAGTGGCGGGATTATCTGGACCTTTTGTATATGGGTGATGACATCAAGCGGAAGCTTCAAGATTGGCTGGAAGATGAGCTGTTGGGCAAAACAATCTGGAAACGGCAGGGTTATCTCGTTGACGGCGGACGGTGGATGAAGCTTTCCGGGGGCGAAACTCTGAACCTCATCTGGGAATGCTCGGCGGACACCGGCGAGGTGGAGGAGGGACGGGAGCTTCTGGATACCCAGGTGGGAGAAAGGGGAACAGTCCGCTACCTGGAGGAAGGCGAATCCCTGCCGGTGGTTCCACTGGCGCACGGCGACATCCTCAGTGGAAGTTTGCGCCTGTATCTCGGCTTTAGCGAGTTTGTGGTGGAGGAAGTGGGAGCGGAGCCGGTGAGGTCCTCTCCGGGCGTGGGGAGAGCATATTTAGCCGTTGACCGTGGCGAGGAATTTGACCAGGCTTGGCTTTACTTTGACCCCCGCTAGCTCGGTGAGGAGTTTCGCTTTACCTATCGCTATTACCATAGCTCTTTATACATAGACCATTTTCTGTCCTTCGGCGGCTGTGTCTATGCGCTGGAACAGGGCAGTGGCAGATGGCTCCGCTATGATGGCGAGGAGGTTGTGGACCTGGGAAAATTGATGGTGGGTCAGGAAGGTGCCCGGCAACTGCTCTTGGCGGAGGGGGGTCGCGCGCACGCAATTATATCCCCTGCGGGAAATCTTGCCCGCTTCGCTCCACAGGGAACCGGTTACCTCCCCCGGGTTGAACTGGACGGTGGCGTATATTCCTCCCTCTGTGCCCTGGCAAAGAGCGCCGACATGGTGGTCTTTGCCCCAAGCCCCACTTATGGAATCGTCGCCAACCGCCGGGGTAGGGTAGGCTCCTCCGCTCTCCCTATCTATGATGTGGAGCGGTTGTGCCTGCTGGAGGAGGAGAGATACCGCTGCGGTTTGCGGGTGCGGGTAGATTATCCCAGGGGGCGAGTGGAGCGGGGAGCGGGCGCAGAACTCCTGGTGGTAGAAGCGCCCTTCACCGCAAGCAAGGCTTTGGCGGAGTGGCTGGCTGAGCGCTTCCACAGCGCTTTGCTCTCCGGACGGCACCTCAGGGCTGAGATGCCCATAGACTATCGTGTGGAACTGCTGGACGAGGTGTGCCTATCCACCAGCGACGGCAGAAGGGTCACTTTGGTTATAAGTGGAATAACCTACGACATCAGGCGGGGGATGATGACCCTGGAGGGGTATCAGCTTGAAGGAGAAGGGAGAGGGGAGTTGTGAGACCACCAACGGACAGAGTCCCCTCGCCCCTAATTCATTTCATTGCCAGCCTGTCTTCGTTGTCGGGTCGTCGGTCTCCCCCCGGACTGCGATTCATTCTACGGATGATTGCATGCGCCTATACCATTCACTAGCCAGCAATGACGCCGTCAGGGGCGTTGCCTGCCTTCCCCCCGACAGGGTAAGCTACCTGATCTCCGCTTACTATCTGGTGAGATACCCCGGGATGCAGGTGGCATGCAGAGAACTTATCAAGGGCGCCCGCGGGGTTATGCTTGATTCGGGAATGGTCTCCGCCATGAGAGCCGGCGAACTTTCCTGGATGGAGCGCACCGAACAGTTGGTCCGTCTGGCTCGGGCTCTTCCCTTTGAGGTTGTGGTCGCTATGGATATTCCCACCAATCCCCATCTGCTCTCTACTTCAGAACTTTCTGTGGAGGAGGCGTGTGAAATTACCGCCAGAAACGCCGGCGATTTCCTCTCTCGCTGGACTCCGCAGAAGAAGCTCTTCGTCCTGCAGGGAAGAAACCCCGCCGACTATGAGCGTATGGCGAGGGGTTATGAGAGTATGGGCTTATTTACCCACCATGAGGCAAAGGTCGGCTTTGCTGTGGGCTCCCTCAGGGGGAGGAGAAGGGAGGATGTTTTGGGAATTGCCCGCATCTGCCGGGAGGTTGTCCCCCGTCGCTTCTCCCTCCACGCCTTCGGCATCGGCGCCGAGGAGCTTCTGGTGGAGCTTTCCTCCCTGGGATATGACAGCGCCGACTGTGCCAGCGCCTCGCTTGCCGCCGCCTGTGGGAGAGCCATCTCTCTGCGAGGGAGGAGGCGCATAAGGTTGAGCCCAGCCAATGCCGGCGGCAGAAGTGCCTTGGTAGCCTGGAATATCGCCGCAATTTCCGCCGGCAGATCACTTGCATGCGATGACGACCCGCAAAAGAGAGCGGAGGTGAACTACCTGTGATTGATTGGAATGACTATGTAAGTGGGGGCACCGGTCCTCCAAAGCTGACCCTGCTGGATTGGGATGGAAATACCATAGAAGAGATTACCCTGCCCCAGGATGCCGGCGGAGCGATAAAGGAGGGTTTCATCCGTGAGGGGGATGAGGTAACCACCATCTCCGGTAGGGTGGTCTCCTGGGTGCACGGATTTCGCTACCGTGTCATCCTGCCATACAAGTATCTCCTCCTGGGGGACTATAAGAAGCTGGTTCGCATCTTCTGCTGGAGCGCATCCGGTCGGGGGCGCCTGCGCTTCTTTCCCCACAGCGACTGCCAGAACATCGCTTATTGGGTCTTGCCCAAAGGTGACTTCCGCTTTGAATATGCCCGGGGGAAGATGCACGGCTATGAGGGCGAGGTGATTCTGGAAGGATGCGAGCTTCTCGCTCACATTCCCGTGTTCGGGGAAAATTATCACTTTCTGGGAGGTTCAGCTTCGCTGGATTTCGGCGGAGGCGGAGGTTCTAGGGTGAAGATTGCCCACCACGATAGCTTGAACCCGAAGGACGCCCTGACCATAGATATGTGGGTGATGCTTGATAGCTTACCCTCCTCAGGTGAGCACTTCTTCCTGCACAGCAAAGGTGAGGGGATAGAGGGACTTTCGGTGGATTCGGACGGCTATCTGACCTTTTCCCCCAGAGCCGGGGTGAGCGTCACCACCGCCCAACCCCTGCAGTCGGCGACGCCTTACCTTCTGAGCGCAGTCTATGATGGTGAAGATACCGAGAAAGCCTACATTTTCGTTGACGGGGTCAAGATGGGGGAGGCGCCTACCAGCGGAGACCTCACCAGCAACGAGAGCCCTATCAAGTTGGGGTGCGATGCCGGCAACGGTAATGTTCACGACGGCAAACTTGACGAGTATCGCCGAACCCACTCCGTTCTTTATATCTCCAATGGCTGTCATCCTGCAACCCTGTATAAGGGTTATAGTCGCTTGCGCCCCTTTGGAAGGACCACGGTGCTCTTTCATTTTGACGAATACGACGGCGATGACCTCCACGACGCCGGTTCCTATGGCAATGACGGCGTCCGAGAGGGGGGGAGCAAACCGGTCTGGTGGCGCGATTTTCAGTTCTGGACCGCGGATGGCGACTACTCGGATGCAGAGCTTTGCCACTACAGCTCGGTTGACGAGGGGGGCTACGGGGGACAGGACAGGCTCACTTATTACAATTCCACACTTGATGTGATGGTGACCGGATGAGTGAAGGTAAGAAAGAGACTTTGGGGGAACTTGAGGAGTTTTTCCTCTCCCTCATTGAGGAGGGCTTCTGCGGGGAGATAGAACTCCACCTGGAGCAGGGGGAGCTTCTGGGGTTGGTCATCCGGGAGAAGATTACTGCCAAAGAGGATAAGACGGAAAATTTAGTCTGGAACAGAACAACAGGAGGAGATGATGCCAAGCAGTAGACCGGAGACATTCTATAAGAATAGACCCACCAACCTGGTGCCGGGGGAGCCGCCACCGGCAGGCAAGCGGGTTGATGCCGAAAAGCTATTGGAGAATTTTGATTCCGTCTTTAGGGCGCTGGGGATGGTGAAGGCGCAAGGAAATGATGCGGTTAACGGCAACGACAACGGTCTCTCCACCGCCACCCAGTGTAACCTGACCCTGAAAAACGACCAGAGCAACGATGGAATAATAGATGTCGGTGACTGGGTTTACATAACTGACGGGGTAAATGTCTGGGGAAAATCAACCGGGGATGCACCTGCGGTAAGCGACAACGATGAGATCAGCTTCTGCGACGACAATCTCCTCTCCGGAGAAGGTCCTGCGGGCTACTCCTCCCCCGCCTTCATAAACAGCCTTGTCCTGCTGGTCAGTAAATTTCCCATCTTTGTGGGAAAGAGCCAACTGGACCTGCGCCATGACTCCCTGAGCGGTCTGACTGCAGAGGATATCGCCCTGAGCAGTTCCGATGAGACCAAGATAGCCAGCTTCGCCTCCTCGCTGAAGGAGCGGGTGGATTCGGTCATAGAAGCCGGCGGTGGATTGAAGGGCGATGTGATCTCCTCTACAGCCATTGACCCCAATGGTTTCAAATACACCGGCACCAAGAACCTGGTGATGGGCGGTTTTCATCAGGACGGCAACCGGGACGGCGTCGCTGACGGGGTGGAGAAGCTGAACGGTGGTTCCGGGGAGTATGAACTGGATACCGCCGTCAAGAAGATAGGAACCTCAAGCCAGAAGGTCACCTCTTCCACCGCCGGAGTGGGTATCAAGTTTAACATCGCCGACTATGAGATGCTTCGGGGGCAGAAGATATCGGTGGCGGCTTGGATTCGGGTTACCTCCCAGAGTGCCCGCATCAAGGTTTATGACGGTGTGTCCACCTACTCCTCCGCAGAGATCGGCTCACCGGATAGTTGGGTGCGAGGAACTTTCACCTGCACCGTGGACGGTTCCGCAAGCGAGCTTTCCGTCCGCCTGGAGTCCACCGCCGCAGACACCCAATATTACGACGGCGTAATGGTCAGCGCCGGCGAGATGCCCTGGGCTTATGTGGAGAGCGATGAGGAGAAGATGGCTGAAGATTCAATGCTCTCCTCCCCCTTAAACCTCCTTCCCAATCCCGCCTTTGATGATTTCAGTCGGGGGGATGATGCCATGCCTGACGGTTGGATGAGCAGGGGCAACCCTCCGGACTCCATCGCTCAGGTTGACACCGAAAGATACTTCAGCCGCTATAGTTGCCTTCTGGAGCTGGAGAACGGTCAGGGCATCCAACACCTCCTGGCGGAAGAAGCCCAGCAGTTGACCGTGGATAAGGATTGGGTGCTCTCCTGCTGGATGAAGAGATACTCCGCTCCGGGAACCGACGACACAATTCGCATAGGCACTATGGGGGACGGTGCGGTCTATGAGACCGTTTATCCCGCCGACTTTGACGATTGGACTCTGGTGGTTGTGAGGGGAACTGGAGAGATAACCGGGGTTTATATAGAGAATATTGGCGGCTCGGATTTCTCCAAGTTCTATATGGACGGACTTCAGTTTTACTTGGGGGATAAAGCCACCCGGGGGCGCCTTGCCGACGGCTTCGGTTATCAACCGGTGATGTTTTCGGCCACAATGTTGAGCTCCGATACCTATCTGAACGGTCCGGGAGGTTTTGCCGGTGATGGCTTTCCCCTGGGCAGACGGGGCTATATCTGGCGGCTGACCGCCTGTGGCGATGCGGGTCTGGGCGCCGAAGGAAAGGTAACAGCCAGGAAAAACGGTATAGATACCGCACTGGAGGTCTCCCTGGATGAAACTTTGGTTTTCAATCAGGATGCCATCGGACAGCTTTCGGAGGTCGTATTCTTCAATATTGAAGACCTCATCTGCGTATATTTCTCTCACCAGAACGGGGCGTTTAGCAGTCTGAGGGCTACGGGTACCTTCCTTTACTACATATAACCCGGGGAGGTGAAGTGAGAGTGAACAAGAGTAATAACGCCAGAGTTACCGCCAAGGTGGTAGAGGCAAGGCTGAATGCGCACTGCGCCGCCGACCAGCGGGACCATGACCGCTTCCAGGAGGCGCTGGTGAGGATAGGCGGTGAGATGGGGAAAATTCGGGAGCGAATAAGAGCCGCCGAGGTGCGCCTGACGGTTATTGTGACCGTCTTGTCCTTCTTGGCAAGCCTCCTTTCCGCCCTGCTGGTCAAGTGGATGTAATTAGAGTTCCAATTAATTTGAAGCGAGGTATAAATATGGGTTCCAGATTCCTATCACGAAAGTTCATCATCACCTTAATCATGACTTTAGTCGGTCTCTTTGCCGCCTTCATCCTGCCCGCCTGGTCGCCTTTCCGGTGGCTTGGGGAGCACACGCCGACCATCTTCGCCGGGCTCTGCGGGCTTGTGGTCGCCTATCTGGGGACGAACGCCTGGCAGAAGCGTAAGCTCCTGCGGGATGACCGAAGTCCGGATACCCCCCGCCTTGGCGGGGATGATTTCCTGGAGGAGTAGCGATGGTCTGCGTCGTCGGTAAGCGCTACCCCACCAGAATGGGTCGTCTCCGCCTCCTGGACCGGGAGGATGTGAGCGAGCGCTTGGTGGAGATACCCTCGGAGATCGCCAAACCGTTGATTGAGATGGATATGCGGGTTCAACCCGGTATGTTCGCCTGCATGCAAACCTGGATAGAGGAGATGGAAAAGATATGCCGGGCAAAGGCGGACGCCAGGAACTTGACCCCCACCTTCGGGCTCATCTATCTAACATCTGCCTTTCGCCCCATCGGCACCACCGCCGGCTCCGGTGCCTACCGGGACTGCTGCGGCGCCCTGGACACCCACGACCATTTCGGTCACTGGAGCGGATGGGCTATAGACTGCCCCACCCGCTACACCCGGGAGAGCTTCTTTCCGGTGCTGTCCATCGGTGAGTGCCGTCTGGCGGCAAAGAGAGCCGGTTTGGTGCGCCCCTTTGCCGGGGAGTGGTGGCACTTTCGCCCCGCCCCCGCCTGTGGCGGGGCGGGGTTGGGCGGGGAGTGACCCGTAAGTAAGGTGAGATTCAGTTAGGAGGTGTTATGTTATCACGTGCTATCCGCATAGCAATAGCAGTGGTGGTCATCCTTCTCCTGCTCTATGCTGTGTGGCAGGTTTCAGCCTGGTGGCAGGGGCGTAAACAATCCTCCCGGCTCAAGATGGGGGAGGTGCGCAGACACTCCCCGCAGTTGGTGGAGGTCAGCCCCACTGTGGTTGATAAAATAGATTACCAGGCACTGGTCAACCGGGAGGCGGCGGAGGAGATAGCCGACCTGCACCAGGAGATAGAGTGGTATGCTCAATATTCGGCGGAGCTTGAGAGGCGGTTGGCTGAGGGGGAGGCGCAGGTCACCCCGCCAGGGCGGGGCGATGAGGGCTATACGGTTACCTGGAGCGAGGAGTGGAGCGATGGTCAGACCTGGACCGACCCCGCCACCGGCGGGGCTACCTATCGCATAGACTACCATCTCCCGCCGATAGACCTTCAGGTATATAAGACCGATGAGGGCGTATGGCTGGGGACCAGCTCTATCGGTGTCACCATCGGCGAGGTGGAGGTGGTGGAGCCCCGCCACAAGGCGGGGTTCTGGAGCAAGCTGGGCTTCGGTCTCTATGCCGGCGCGGGAAGCCACTCCGGCAAGCTTAGCCCCATAGTGGGCTTGGGTCTCTCCTACTCCGGCTGGGGGGTGCAGTTTCAGGCGGGCGAGGATTATCGGGGTGTATTGGTGGGTAAGGAGTGGTGAGTGGGGGGTTGACTTGAGTATTATGGGATTGTATAATAATATACATAATGTGCAAGGAGCAAGAGATGAGTAATGTATTAGAGCTTGAGATGAAGACATACGAGAAGAATAAAGCCGACCTGGTTGGAAGGCATGAGGGTAAGTATGTCCTTATTAGGGGGGAAGAGGTTATAGCGGTTTTTGACTCGCAAAAGGATGCTTTTCAGGATGGTAATTCCAGGTTTGGTAGGAAGCCTTTCCTGGTTAAACAAGTTTTAAAGGATGAGGAACCCTTTGACTTTGAAAAATCTGTTGAAGAAGGAAACAAGCGTTTTGAAAAAGCAATGAAAAAGCTAGCCGACCTATGAATTTTATTACCAGGGAAGAGTTAATAGCTCTGAATGAAAACCAGATAGCCTCCTTTGGAGGCTATCATAATAAGCAAGACAATGTTTTCAATAGGAATTCATTTGAATACTTAATTAGTTCTGTGGAGTGGTTTTCAAAACAAGAAGATGTAAGTATATTTGATATAGCCGCCAAGTATTTGTTTCAAATAATAAAGAACCATATTTTTTGTGATGGTAACAAGAGAACTGGATTTCATGCTGCCAGGATTTTTCTTGAGAAAAACTGTTTTTTCTTGAGCGATCATGTTGATGACGACATGGTTATTGACTTGGTATTGAAGACCGAATCAGGCGAATTTGACCACGACGATATTTCCGGCTGGTTTATGTTAAATACATATTCTAAATAGGTGTAATTTTAAGTGCCCCACAAGGCGAGGACCCCCACCCTCGCCTTCTTTTTTTAAGCAGTCAGCCCAGGCCCGGTCCGAAGGCGACAGAGGGCTCCCTGCCTGTGCCCCGCCTTTGGTGGGGGATGGGGCTATTGACAGTCTGGTGTATAGGTTGTATAATTTGAGTGAGGAGGAGGAGGCGGTGGTTGAGGGGCTGCGGCGCAGGATGGCTCCGGGGTTGATAATCTGCTCATGCCCCAAAGGAGATGGCAAGCCAAAATGAAAGGAAGTGATGACTGTGTTATTCTATTTTAAGGGTGCGACGAAAGGAAAGCCTCCAGTTCCGCCTGAACAATTCTATGAACTTGCGGTGAAACAGGTTGAAGCCCTTATTGACTATAAGAAACGGGGGAAGATCCTGGCAGGAGGTATAAAAGCAGGTGGAAAGGGGAGTTACGCCATTTGGGATGTGGACTCTATTGAGGAACTCCATGAGCTGATAAGTCAAATGCCAATGTTTCCTTTCAGCAAAATCAAGATTGTTCCCCTGATTGCTTACGAGCATGCTCTAGAGAGCACTAAACAGATGGTGGCGTCAAAGAAGTAGCCTGAAGGAGTGAGCCTCACCCCGACTTTAATGAGGTCTTCACCCGCTCCGAGGGCGACAGAGGCGAGGATGTGTTTCCTCGCCTTAATTTTTTATTGCTTTGTGT
>Ga0114919_10001921_pt1 | contig 16749 bp, 13 predicted proteins | sample BlataG_FD_88682 | JGI IMG/M metagenome (GOLD analysis project Ga0114919, IMG submission 88682) | Deep subsurface microbial communities from Black Sea to uncover new lineages of life (NeLLi) - Black_00105 metaG | ecosystem: Environmental > Aquatic > Marine > Oceanic > Sediment | place: Atlantic... | reverse complement strand
CCTCGGCTACCTCACCGTCGATGCCCTCCTCCACGCTGTCGGCTTGCCCAGAGACCTCTTCTGCCTCTCCTGCTTCACCGGAGACTACCCCATACCGGTGCAGATGGGAATGGATAAGCTGGCACTGGAAACAAGATAGGACAGACAACAAACATGAGAATTGGAGTGCTCGCCCTGCAGGGCGCATTCATAGAACATATGAGGATTGTAGAGGAACTGGGTGTGGATGCTGTCCCCGTTCGGCTTCCGCATCAGCTCGAGGGAACGGACGGGGTCGTCATACCTGGCGGCGAGAGCACAACCATCCTCAGCCTTATGGGGACTTTCGGGTTCATCCAACCTCTGAGACAGCTGGCTCGCCTGGGGCTTCCCATGCTAGGCACATGTGCAGGCATGATCTGCCTAGCCAAGGACATTCCAGACGATGACATGCAGACTCTGAGCGCCATCGACATCGTAGTCAGGCGCAATGCCTTCGGAAGACAGACAGACAGCTTTGAGACTGAACTCTCAATCCCCGTCCTAGGAGCCGAACCCTTTCCGGCTATTTTCATTCGTGCCCCCGTCATCGAACGAGCAGGACCCCAGGTCCAGATCTTGGCCAAGCTACCCAGTGGTGAGGCCGTCGCCGCCAGGCAAGGCAAGTTGATAGCCACGGCTTTCCACCCTGAATTAACCCGCGACTTCAGACTGCATAGCTATTTCCTGGAACTTGCTGGCTCCCCTGAATGACGGAGATGAAACAGCGAGCTGCGGCATGCACACTTTGAGGAGGACGGAGCAATATGCCTTCAAATCGTCTTGTTGAGCAAGAAGAAAGGCCAAGAGCCGTGCAGACGGCGAGTGGGGACGCGGAGAACAAGATGATAGCTATCCTCCGGATCCTGAGCGAGTCTCCTGGACCGCTCGGCTCAATCACTATTGCTCGCCAACTTGAGCGCTATGGCGTTTTCCTGAGTGAGAGGGCGGTCAGATACCATCTAAGGATAACTGATGAGCGAGGCTACACCCAGCCCAGGGGACGCGACGGAAGAGCGGTCACCTCGGAGGGACTCGAAGAGCTCCGAATGGCTCTGGCGCCCCAACAAGTGGGTTTCATCATTGACAAGCTTGAGCTGCTGGCTTTCCAGACCACCTTTGACCCTCGAACGAAGACCGGCCAAGTTCCGGTGAATACCTCACTGTTTGAAAAAGACAAATTTCACGATGCGCTGGTGGCGATGCGCTGCGCATTCGAGGCTGGCATTTGTGTCAGCCAGCTGGTCGCCGTTGCGTCAGAGGGAGAGAAGCTTGGGGCAGTAGTCGTCCCAGAGGGCAAGATCGGTCTGGCTACGGTCTGCAGTGTGGTGATCAACGGCGTGCTACTTAAGGCGTGTGTTCCTATGGAGTCCAAGTTTGGAGGCGTGCTTGAAGTCATACACTCCATGCCGAGACGTTTTGTAGCTATAATCAACTACGCCGGGACATCCCTTGATCCTTCAGAACAGTACATTCGCGCCAAGATGACAGATGTCACAGGTGCAACAAGCGGAGGCCACGGCAAGATACTGGCGAATTTCCGTGAGATAGTGGCGCCCTCGAGGGCAATCGTTGAAGCGAAGGTGGCGCAACTCAAGGAGGCTGGCATCAATGGAGTATACGTCCTAGGCAACACCAGCGAGCCAGTTTGCCAAATCGCTGTACATATGAATCGCGTTGGCATGGTGCTCCTCGGCGGGCTGAACCCCATTGCAGTAGCGGCCGAGGCAGGCATCGAGGTAGAGAACATAGCTGAAAGCGGACTAGTTGACTTCCAGCGGCTACGTAGCTACCGCGAGCTCTTCAACAAGTGACGCCGCCCTCACTGCGCACCGGCCACCAACCCAACTCCACCTGAGCCATCAGCCTCCGTTGGCAGACCCTCGCCTCAGAGTGAGCTGCCTTATAACCCGCGGGCCCATTTCACGGCGTTGGCAAATAGCCTGAACCCCTCTCCAAAGCCTTCGGTCGCTCCTTGTGTCCAGTGCGGCTGCTGGCTTCCCCGAACAGAGCGTTCCGGGTGTGGCATAAGGCCAAACACCCGCCCCGAATCATCACACACACCAGCAACATCATCAACCGAGCCGTTAGGATTGTAAGGGTACCCCGCCCTGTTGCCCAACTCGTCGACATAATATAGTACCTTTCTCATTCTGGACAGGACCTCAGGGGCAGCAACTACCTTACCTTCGCCATGAGCAACAGGCAGATAGAGCTGCTCTATCCCCTCGGTGAAGACGCAAGGGCTGTCTCTATTGACTCTCAGATGTACCCACCGGCATTCGAACTTCCCCGAATCATTGTAGGTCACGCTCATTCGTTGCTGTCCCTCCCTCGGGGAGGGCAAGATCCCGGCCTTCACCAGGGCCTGAAAGCCATTGCAGATACCCAGCACCAATCTGCCGCTTTCCACAAATCTGGGCACGTCTTGCCCCAGTCTAAACCTGATTTCATTCGCCAGTATCTTGCCTGCCCCCAGGTCATCACCGTAGGTAAAGCCACCAGGAATGGCAACTATATGGAAGTCGTCGAGACTACGCTCGCCGCGAACCAGTTCGCCAATGTGGACAAGCGACGTCGAGGCTCCGGCTCGCTCAAAGGCAAAAGCTGTTTCATGATCGCAATTGCTTCCAGGCGCCCTCAGGACAAGCACTCTCACCCTACTCACAGCTTGCTACCACCTCAACGGTTCCTGCCAGACTGTCCTGAGTTCCTCAATTGATCTGTCTACAACCTTCTTACCCTGTAATCCTTGGATTATCAATCGCCCCAGAGTGGTGACTCTGCCGATCAGGGCAAAATTGGCTTCGCCCATGGCTCTCTCAAACTTGCCTCTGGACGCCGGAGCAATCGTCACCAAGAAACGGCCGTTCGACTCCGAAAAAAGGACTAGATCGTCCCTGTCTACCCCTTCACCCAGCGGTACTCTGTCCAGCCGGATCGTGGCTCCCACGCGTCCAGCAATGGCCATTTCAGCGACCGCAACGCCAAGTCCGCCTTCACTCAAGTCATGGCAGGCCGTCACAATGCCGCTGGCCGTCGCACGGCTAAGTGTAGCCATTAGCTTCTTGTTCTCATGTGGCCTGACCACAGGCACACAGCCGGCCATAAGCCCGAGCGTTGCTAAGTACTCGGAACCACCCAGCTCCCTGTACGTCCTACCAAGCAAGTAGACCAGGTCGCCCACTCGTTTGAAGTCCATGGACACCGTCCCAGCGACATCTTCCATAACGGCAAGACATGACACCAGCAGCGTGTGAGGGACGGAAACCGACTTCCCACCAATTTGCACTTCATTGTTCAGGCTATCCTTGCCAGAGATGAAAGGTGTGCCGTAGGCAAGCGACATATCGCGGCACGCCTCACAGGCTCTGACCAATGCCCCCAGACTCTGCGGCTCACTCACATCTCCCCAGCAGAAATTATCCAGAAGAGCCACCCTCTCCAGGCTTCCGCCAACAGCAACCACCTGTCTCAGAGCCTCATCTATTGCGGAGGCAGCCATCCAGTAGGGGTCGATGTCACCATAACTCTGGTTAATCCCATTCGCCACGATTAACCCCGCTTTCGAATCCTGCAGTGGTCTAATGATCGCAGCATCACTGGGCCCATCATTCTCCTTGCCCACCAGGGGTTTCAGGACACTCGTTCCCTGCACCTCATAATCATATTGGCGGATCACCCACTCCTTGCTACACACATTCCAGGAGCCGAGAATTGACAGCAGCGTCTCCCCCAGGTCCGAGGGCATCTCGTTCATCTCTCCGGGGCGGACAACAGGCTGCCAGGCTGCCTCAAGCTGGAGTTGCGGCCGGCCACGATGCAGAAAGTCCATGTCAAGGTTGCAGACAAGGGTCCCCTGATAGAACAGTTCAAGGGCCTGACTATCAGTGAACTCCCCGATTACAGTTGCCTCAACGTCCTCGAAGGCAAAAAGCTTCAGTAGTCTGTCAAGACACTCCTGCGGCACCGCCAGCACCATACGCTCCTGCGCTTCGGAGATCCATATCTCGTCATAGGAAAGACCCGAGTATTTCAGCGGCACCTTGTCAAGATGGACACGGACCCCGGTGTCAGCGGCCATCTCACCAACAGCCGAAGAAAGGCCGCCACCACCGCAATCGGTTATTCTCGAGAAGAGCCGTTCATCCCGGGCCCGAATCAGTGCGTCAATCATTTTCTTCTCAACAATGGGATCCCCAATCTGTACAGCGCTGTAGGACAGCTCCGTTGACCTTTCAGTTAGTTTGCCCGAGGCGAAGGTGACGCCGTGTATGCCATCCCGTCCGGTCCTGCCACCGATAAGCACCACCAGCTCTCCCGACTTATGGTGGCCTCTCGACGCACATTGCTTAGGCATGATACCGACGCTGCCGCAGAACACCAGCGGATTCGCCAGATATCTCTCATCGAACCTGATGGTGCCGTTGGCGGTAGGGATGCCCAACCGGTTGCCATAGTCAGCGACGCCTGCGCGCACACCTTTGAGGACGGAGCGGGGATGCAATACCCCGGGCGGCAGCCTATCATATGGCAGGTCAGGTGGAGCAAAGCAGAACACATCGGTATTAAGGATTGGCTTCGCCGCAAGACCAGTACCCAATATGTCACGAACCACGCCACCTATGCCGGTGGCGGCTCCTCCGTACGGTTCAATCGCCGAAGGATGGTTGTGGGTTTCCACTTTGAAGCAGACTGCCCAGCGACCATCAAAATCGATAACTCCAGCATTGTCTTCAAATACGGAAAGACACCATGCCCTATCAAGCTCCCTGGTGGCTTTCACAATAGTACTCTCAAGCAGATTGTCAATCTCACTGTGAGCAAGCTTGATTCTTCCCTTGAAAGTCTTGTGGCAGCAGTGTTCAGACCATGTTTGGGCCAGTGTCTCAAGCTCAACATCTGTGGGGTTACGGTTCTCCCCGCGGAAGTAGCTATTAATGGCAGTCATCTCATCACCGCTGAAGCCGAATTCTTGAGCCAGCAGGCACAGACTTCCTTCATCTGTCTCAAGTAGTTCAACATGTCTCAGCTTTAGCTGGTATCCGGGCTTGTCAAGCAGTGTCGTTATCTCGCCTTCAACGACATGCTCTACAATTGGGTTGACGAGCACTCTCCTCGTGATTGTCTCCAGGGACTGTGCATCAAGTGGCCCTTCGATAACATAGCACTTGCCCGTTTTGACCGCCCTGAGACCGGTTATTCCCAGGTCAGCTACTGCCTTGACTATGCTCTGCTCCACCGGATCCGTGACTCCGGCATTGTAGGTCACTTTCACTGTATGAACGCCTCTTGCGGGCTCAAGCGCTTTGCCGCACCAGTAGTCCTGGATAATAGGATCGGCCAGGAGTTCGCGGCACACAAGCTCCAGTTCCCCCGACTCTAAGTGGCCGTCGAGCCAGTAGATATCAACCACCCGGACGCTTGATACTTTAGCTATGCCCAGGTCCTGTATATCCCGGGTGAGACTCTCACCCCGGGCATCAGCCAAGTGCTTCTTGAGACAGACCTCTACTCTATACATCAGCGGATAGCTTCACCACCCCCAGAGGGACACATCAAATGTTCGCGTCTCCTCCCGCCACAGAACAGTGAACATCGCCCAAGCTCATCCTGGACGATGCTGTACTAGGATAGCACAAACCCCAGTGACTAAGAAGGAGCACACCGCGAGGCACGGAACTAGGAGACCCCAAGGCAAGGCAGCCAACGCACACAATTGTCGCCGAAGAAATCAAGATGGTATAATCCCAGTGCCCTAGAACCACAATGAAGCTAAGTGATGAACAGGTAAAGCACATCGCCTGGCTAGCTCGACTGGCTATGAGCCAAGCCGAAGTCGAGAGATTCAAGCTACAGCTTTCCCATATACTGGAGAACTTCGAGATACTGCAGGAAGTTGATACCACGGATGTTCTGCCGGCGACTCAGACCACCGCCTCACAAAACGTCTTTAGAGAGGACAATGCAGCAGAATCCTATCCCCAACAGGAGATCCTAGCCAATGCCCCCAACCGTGAAGAGAATTGCTTCAAGGTAAGAGCAATACTTGAGTAGATCCATTTGTAAGTAGCCAACACCATCGCTGGCCGTACCGTTTGGCACAGGGTCACCGTATGCAACAGCGCCGAAGAGAGGTCGTGAGAACCAGTGAACGAGCTGTGTGAGCTGACTATCCACGAGGCGCATCAGCTTCTCCAGCAACGGGAGATCTCCTCCGTTGAACTGACTGAGTCCACCCTGCAGCGTATTGCGGAGACCGAAGATAAAGTCCATGCCTGTCTCACCATCACTAACGACCTGGCCCTAGAGCAAGCAGCACTGGCCGACGCATGTGCCAATGAGGGACAAGCTGAAGCGTTAACTGGAATACCTGTCCTGGTCAAAGACCTCATATGTACCACCGGGATACGGACCACCTGCGGCTCAAGGATGCTGGAGACCTTTGTTCCCCCGTACGACGCCACGGTAATAGAGAAACTCAAGGCGCAAAAGGCAGTAATCATAGGCAAAACGAATATGGACGAGTTCGCCATGGGCTCCTCCACAGAGCACTCTGCCTTCTTCCCCACTCACAACCCGTGGGATCTAGACCGCGTACCCGGAGGCAGTAGCGGAGGCTCAGCCGTCGCGGTGGCTACCGATCAAGCTATCTATGCTCTTGGCTCCGACACTGGGGGCAGCATCCGACAACCGGCTGGCTTCTGCAGTGTAGTTGGCCTCAAGCCCACCTATGGGCGCGTCAGTCGCTTTGGCCTAGTCGCTTTCGCCAGCTCGCTCGACCAGATTGGCCCGCTCACCAAGGATGTCACCGACTGTGCTCTGGTAATGAACTGCATCGCTGGACACGATGCCAGAGACTCAACTTCAGCCCGGTATCCAGTACCAGACTACACTACACAGTTGGTTCCTGACCTCAAGGGGTTGCGAATTGGGATTCCCCAGGAGTATTTCGTGGAGGGCATGCAAGGCGAAGTCAGAGAGACACTGGAGACAGCGATAAACAAGCTGCAAGAGATCGGAGCGGCTATCGACTGGAAAGCATCCCTACCATCCACCAGGTACGCTCTAGCTGTGTATTACATCCTGGCTCCGTCCGAGGCTTCAGCGAACCTTGCCCGCTATGACGGAGTCAAATACGGCTTCTCGGCAGTGAAAGCCAGCAGCGTAATAGACGCCACAGAAAAGACGCGTGGACTCGGTTTCGGGACAGAGGTAAAGAGGCGCATCATGCTGGGCACCTACGCCCTGTCCGCTGGCTACTACGACGCCTATTATGTCAAGGCACAAAAAGTGCGCACATTGATAAGGCAGGAATTCGACCGAGCGTTTCAGGAATTCGATGCTCTGGTCACTCCGACCTCACCGACGGTACCTTTCAGATTAGGTGAGAAGCTAGAAGACCCTCTGCAGATGTATCTCAGCGACGTGTGCACCCTGCCGATAAACATCGCAGGCGTTCCAGCTATTTCCGTTCCCGCCGGTTTCGCCGATGGCTTACCTGTCGGCATGCAGATCATAGGCAAGCCCTTCGACGAAGAGACAATTCTCCGTATTGCCTTCGCCTACGAGCAAGCCACAGACTGGCACAAGAAAAGACCACCACTGCAATGAGAACAGTAGAGGCGACACGCTACCCAACCACCCACAAATCCCAAAGGCCAGATCCACCTGAAGGAGAGATGAGATGCCAACAACCGACGAAGTCATACGCAGGGTAAAGGCCAAAGCGCTGGACAACGACAGATACAGCGGCTGTGCACAGGCTGTGCTCGGAGCTCTGCAGGAGGAATTCGGGATAGGCAACGTGCAGTCATTCAAGTCAGCCACAGCGCTCTCAGGCGGGGTTGCCCGCCGCGGTGAAACCTGCGGCGCACTGATCGGAGCATTGATGGCCCTCGGCCTTGTTCTTGGCAGAGAACAGATGTCAGACACCCCTGCATATAGAATAGCAATGGATACCTCTCAAGACGTGGTCGAAGGGTTCAAGGCGGCTCTTCAAAAGCAGTTCGATTTCCACAGGACCCTATCAACCACCTTATGCAGGGACATTCAGGAAAGGATCTATGGCAGATCATTTGACTTGGCGGATGAGAAGGAACAGCAGGCCTTCCTGGCAGCCGGCGGACACACAGAGACTGGATGTCTCAAGACCTGTGCTATAGCAGCCGAGGTTGCTGCGCAGAAGCTTCTAGAGTTGATAGAGAGCTAGCCCAGGAGATTCATTTTCTCTTTGACTTCTTTCATAGTCTCCCTGGCTATGGATTCGGCTTGTCTGTCTCCCTCCCCAATGACATCGGCTACGTAGCCGGGTCTGGACGCCAACTCTGCCCGCCTATCTCGAAAAGGCGCAAAAAAGGACACGATGTTCTCTCCCAGGAGCTTCTTGCAATCAGTACAACCAATGCCGGCGCTACGGCATTGGGAGGCGATTTCCTCCACGCGGGACGAGGTGAAGATTCCGTGGAGAGCGAACACGTTGCACAGGTCCGGATGCCCGGGGTCAGAGCGGTAGACCCTTGCCGGGTCGGTAAATGCGCCCTTCACCCTCTCCATCGTCTCCTCGGGTGAGGCAGCTATCTCAATATGGTTGCCGGCGCTCTTGCTCATCTTCTCTTTTCCATCCAGCCCCAAGATCAGAGGGTAAGAGGTCAACTTCGCCTGGGGCTCGGGAAATACAGCGCCGAAAAGAGAATTGAAGCGACGGACAATCTCCCTGGCCAACTCCAGATGAGGAAGCTGGTCCTCCCCAACAGGAACAATCTCACCCTTGTACAGGGCAATATCTGCAGTCATAAGGACGGGATAACCCACCAATCCATAGTTCACATTCTGGGGCTGCATCTTGGCCTTCTCTTTGAAAGTGGGAACACGCAATAGCCAGCTCAAAGGGGTAAGCATGCCAAGCAGAGTGTGCAACTCCATCACTTGAGGAACATGAGACTGGACGAACAGTATGCTCTTCCTGGGGTCAATGCCTGCGGCCAGCCAGTCAAGCACCATCTCCCGAATATCTTCCTGGAGTGTGGCCGTGTTCTCCAGAGTGGTCAGAGCATGAACATCGACAACACAGTAAACACAGTCGTATTCATCCTGAAGGGAAATGCAGTTCTGTATGGTGCCAAAGTAGTTGCCAATATGTTGATTGCCTGTGGGGCGAAAGCCAGTGAAAACGCGCTTAGCCATCTGTGTATCACTGAAGTCTACCATACGGGAGAAGTCAGTTGGTAGCGCATACCGGATTCGAACCGGTGATCTCCTCCTTGAGAGGGAGGTGTCCTTAACCCCTAGACGAATGCGCCAACTAAACTAGCAGCAGACCCGTAAGTTTATTGCTTCTTGAGAGATGCGTCAAGGCAGCCCAACCGCTATGGCGTCAGTCTCCTGGACGCCGCACTGAAAGACAGAGTTTCCAGAGTAGGTGCTCAGGCTGCCCTAGCAAGACTCTATCCTATGACAATGTGATGACGTTGCCAGCGTTGTTGAAAAAGAAGACATCCATGCCCAATCCTGCAGCCAGCTTGAGAGATGACTCCAGGCCGGTGCAATGGGACACACCTACCCTGTCCACAGCCATCTTCTTCAGCTCACGGACAGTCGACTCCATCTGGTAATCAGAGGCCTTTATGAGGTGCGTCCCACCAACAACCATATGTACCTTCTCCATCCCGGTAAGCGCCTGGGCGTGGTGAATGGTGTTGATGATCCCGCGGTGGGCACATCCCAGGACGATTACCAGCCCTAAGTCGGTCTTTATATAAAGGGCGGCATCATCGGGGAGTGGATCAGGCACAAATCCAGCACCGCCACCAACGTGCTTGCCCTCCTCTTGGAGATAGCAGATACCAACAATCTTCTCATAGTCATTGAGCATCGGGATCTCGCCACTCCATACCACATCATCGGTGATCCAAACAGGTTCCCTGCTCTCAACGAAGCGGGCCCCCTGCCTCTCCTCCAACTCCCTCTTTCGAAACGGTATGCCACGGAAGCTATACTCCTCCTCGCCGGGATGCTTGATGAACTTCAGGCCCCACACCTCGGGGTGCGCAATCACCTCTATCCCACCATGTCTCTTCTTCAAGAAATTCGAGTGACCCACCGTTAAACGCATTCTCTCCAAGACATCACGCAACCCTCCCGTATGGTCCACGTGTCCGTGGCTCAAGGCCATCTTGTCAACGGTGGCGAGGTCCACACCCATAGCATCCGCGTTGTGCACTGTGGAGAAACTGAGCCCAGTATCAAACAGAAGTCTGAGGCCATCGGCCTCCACCAGGATACTCCACCCCCATTCTCCCAATAGCCACAGCCACTTGGCCGTGTTCTCGCTCAGTGTTACCAGACGAAGTTTCGCTTTGTCCAGCATCTTCTGCTCCTTTCAAAATAACGCTATTCATACAAATCGGGATGAGCTTTGACTTCAGCAACAAAGTCCTGCACTGTCCTATCCCAGTCATATTCCGGTTCCCAGCCCCAGTCCTCTCGAGCCCTGGCATCATCGACCCTCTTGGGCATATCCCGAACGAGCCTCACCACAGTCTCATCCGCCAGGAATTCAATCTGTGCTCCAGCGATATGCCTGCGTACGGTCTCGGCCATCTCGCCCGCCGGCATGGAAAACCCTTGTACACTGTAGACGCGGCGGCGGAGTTTCTCCTCGCTAACATCTCTCAAGAGAGTGAGACAACGAACGACATCCTTGATATATATGAAAGGCAACTGGCCCTTTTCATCGATAGGCAGCTTGCAAGGCCTTCCCATCGCAGGGTCATGTACCATCAGGCTGGCATATGCCGCCAGTCCTTCACGCCGGCCTGGCCCACAAAAGGCGGGAAAACTGGGGCAACGGAAATTGACCCCGAACCTGTGATGATAATACTCGCCAAGCCTCTCGCCAAAGATCTTGGTTACTGCGTACATCTGCGACGGATTCGACTGAAACACATCCTGGCTCACAACCTCCGGAGAGCCGCGGCCATAGGTAGCTATGCCGCTGGGGAAAATCACGCCCTTGACGTTGAACAACCGTGCCGCCTCGAGCACATGATAGGTGCCATTGGCATTGGCATCGTACGCAGCCCATGGGTCTGCCTCCGCGGGCATACTAATCATAGCGCCCAGGTGAAAGATGTAGTCTATTTTGCCTGCCGCAACCACATTCAAGACTTGAGACAGATTACCAAGCTCTCCTTGAACTACCTTCACGTCCTGCCTGATGTCCTCTATTGACCTGGACCCAGGCAATCGGTCGAAAAGAACCACCTGCTCACCGTTCTCCAGCAAACGCCTGGCGAGATTGCCGCCGATGTATCCAAGCCCACCGGTAATCAGATCCCTGGACATCGCGTGCACCTCCACCTGTCAGTTGCCAAGCACAATCCATGGAAGGATAGCCCAAATGCGAACAGTCGTCAATAACCCCAGGTTCACTAGCCCGCCGAAATGGGATATGCTACCTGATAGACAGGCATCTAAGCTCATAATGAGTCAGAGGCTGCCACCGACGACAGGTTCTCGCGTTCACTCTGGTGTGGGGTTTCATCGTCCGGAAGGCCCATTTAGGGGCCAAGGTTGGCAAACCTAAGCTCGTTTTGTTAGCATAGTGTTTTGCTGAACCACACAGAATAGGGGAGACAAGCGAGGTCGCTATGTTCAGGAGAAACAAGAAGGATAGAATCCCTTTCGATAGACCACATACGAGGGAGGCTGCCAGATATCTAAAGCGCCCGGAGAACGGCGCTGAGCAACCGGGAGGGAGTGGCAACGGGATTGACCGCTACATGTACGAGAATATCATGGCGACCCTCAGGAAGAACTACGGCAGCGATACTCTTCAAACCGACGCGGATGCAGCGGATAGTAGCCTCATAGGTGACAGTGGCAACGGAGACTCAATCGGGCTGCGGGTGAACCTTCCATTGGACAAGGCCGGGCAACTCCAGGTCTTGGCTCGGGAGTTCGACGAAGACCCCCATACCCTAGCCAGGATCTGGATAATAGAGCGGCTTAAGGAGTTGTGGATGAGCCATACTCCGTCGTCCCCCACAACTGCCGAAAGGGCTGGACTTCCAATATCCCCAAGCAACTCAGGAGAGCCTGCGACCCCAACGGATGAAAGCGAGGAAGAGTTGACAGCCTTGGAACAGGCCAAGCTTTCGCTTGCGGAGAAGTACATCGCTGACCCGGAGGAGAAAGCCCTTTTTCTTCAGACATTCTTGTTCAAGCAGTGGGGTAACTACATTGCCGGGCTTGTCCTGGCAGACAAAGGTAACGCTGCATTCACTGTGGAAGACATCAAGAGCGTCCTCAGATATGACCTGATACCGGAGTACTACAACACGCCTGGCGCGGAAGAGTCAGCCCTGCTGACGACTGACGTTGAAGTCGATGCCCCGGGCGATGCCCCCAGAGGCTTTGCTTCATTGAAGCGGATCGCTCCCGGCGTGTTCAAATTCATCGGCTTCAAGAAAGCCAGAATTGTGAGGGCCGGCAGATAAGGACAGGCTCTCGTCACAGAATCTGGAGACCCATCTATCCAGAAACGCAAGCGTGCCATTTTGCCGGCAGAATCCCTATCCTGGCGGCACAGCCATGTCATAGTCGATGAACAGATGTGGCCGAGCCAGGAGATCATCATCCTGACTACCAGTTTGATGTTGACAGCTGGGTGTCCCTGAATCTGCCAATTGAATTTCTAAGTACGGGAGACAGTGCAATGAGTAGGAGCGAAGAAGTATCTTTCAGCACGTTAACGCCGCTGAGTTTCCTCAAGCGCAGCGTTTACACGTTTCCTGATAGAGAAGCTGTGGTCTGCGATGACAAGCGATATACCTACAGCCAGTTCTATGAGCGAGTTATGCGCATGGCGAATGGGCTAGGGAGACTTGGCGTCAGGAAAGGAGACAAGGTAGCTTTCCTTTCGCCAAACTTGCCTCCGTTACTGGAAGCGCATTATGGGGTCCCCTGGATTGGAGCTATCCTGGTGACCATAAACACCAGGCTATCTCCAGCGGAGATAAACCATATCATCAATCACTCTGAGGCCAGGGTGCTATTCGTGGACAGCGAGTTTGTCCCCAAGATAAGGGAAATAAAAGATAAGCTGAAACACGTCAAGGCTTTCGTAAGCATCGTGGATGCTCAGGGCGGAGACAGGATTGAGGGACCAGAATATGAGGCCTTTCTCTCTGATAGCTCGCCTTCTGAGCAAGAAATAGCGGTAGCTAATGAAACCGACGTGATCTCCATAAACTACACCAGCGGAACAACCGGACTGGCTAAAGGGGTTATGTATTCGCACAGGGGAGCATATCTCAATAGCCTCGGCAATGTACTGGAAGCTGGTATTACCTCTGACTCCGCATACCTCTGGATAGTGCCCATGTTTCACTGCAACGGGTGGTGTTTCACCTGGGGAGTGACCGCCGTGGGGGCAAAGCACGTATGCCTGAGAAAAGTGGACGCTGCCAGAATTGCCGAGCTAATACCGCAGGAGCGCATAACACACATGGGTGGCGCTCCTACCGTCTATCTTGGGCTATCTGAGTACATGAAACGTAGCAACATGAAATTCTCCCGAAGGGTGAAGTGCTTTCTCGGCGGTGCACCACCCTCACCCACTCTGATAGACAGCATCGAGTCGCTCGGCGGCGACATTACCCACTCATACGGGCTGACCGAGACCTATGGACCCTATAGCATCTGCGAATGGCACAGCGAATGGGATTCACTACCCCTGGAGGAAAGGGCCCGCCTAAAGGCGAGGCAGGGCGTCCCGTATGTGACCTCCTTTGGCATGGAGGTGGTGGACGACTACATGAACGAAGTTCCGCATGACGGTCAGACGATGGGAGAGATAGTGATGAAGGGGAATAATGTAATGCTGGGCTACTACAAGGAACAGGACAAGACAAACGAGGCCTTCAGAGGCGGCTGGTTCCACAGTGGCGACCTGGCGGTGGTGCACCCAGATGGATACGTCGAGATAAAGGATCGCAGTAAAGACATAATCATAAGCGGAGGAGAGAACATATCCACCGTGGAGATAGAGAATGTGATGTACCAGCACCCTGATGTCCTTGAGGTCGCAGTTATTGCCGTGCCTGATGAGAAGTGGGGGGAGGCGCCCAAGGCCATCGTCAATCCCAAACCAGGCACAAACCCAACAAGAGAGGACCTTATTGCCTTTTGCAAAGAGAGGCTGGCCAAGTTCAAAGTGCCCAAGAATATCGAGTTTGCTGAGCTACCCAGAACATCCACCGGAAAGATCATGAAATACGTGCTGAAGGAAAAAGAGTGGGCCGGTTATGACAAGAGAGTCCATTGACGACCGCGCAGACCAGAGAGTCACTGTATCAACTGTCTGGCGCAAGCTTGGCACTTTCACCGCCCGGCCGTTTTCCTCAAAGGATCGTACTGCGTACTAGGCGACAACAGTCAAGGCGGCGGGCAACACGTAGAAGCGGGCAGGTGTCTCACCTATAAGCTCACCATCAGCCTGCACCGCCATCCGCCGTTCAGGCCGCACGTGTATCTCCCTCACTTTCTTCACAGCGACCTTGGGGTGAGTCAGATGAGTTCCCCTGTAGATCCGGGGCAGCGACCATAGAAGATCTGGCTTGCTCAAATCGCCTATTATCAGAGCATCGAGGAGGCCATCCGCAGGGTCGGCTTGAGGAGCAAGAAACATCCCGCCGCCACCGTATCTTCCGTTGCTTACTTCAATAGCACAAATCCTCCTCCGATCCTCCTTCCCATCCAAGCTCAAAGACACTCCCCTGTTCCTGTAAAACAGGACAGTATTCAACAACCCTAGAAGATAAGAAGCTACACTCCCGAAAGCTTTGAATCTCTCTCCGGTAGCCTTGACTATCTCGGCATCGAAGCCCAGGCCGGCAAAGTTGACAAACAGCCGCTTCGCCATCACGCCCCCACGTACGTACTCCACAACACCAAGGTCTACCACAATCCTTCTCAGGTTAGCAAGGCGCCGACAGGCCTGCTTGTAGTCGAGCGGCACGCCGATAGTACGAACATAGTCGCTACCTGTTCCTGTGCTTATGATGCCCAGCGTGACATCCCTGATACCACCACCGTCATATAGCCCGTTCACCACCTCATTTATCGTGCCGTCCCCTCCCACACACACCACCACCTCATAGCCTTTCCTGGCTGCCAATTTGGCCAGTTCAAGCGCATGTCCAGGAGCTTCCGTCAGGTCATGTTCGCAACTCATCCCCATGCTTCTCAACAGATCTACGATCCGAGGCCATTTCTTGGCCGTTCTCCCTCCACCCGCACAGGGATTCACAATCAACTTCGCATACGTCAAGTCCGCTATCCTCGTCAGGGACGACTGTTTTCGCCTATCCCGACCCAATATCGCAACACAACTCCATGCCCTCCACTTCAGCAGCCCCCCTATCTGCGTTCCGTAGTCCTGGGTATGCTACCACTCCCTTTCTCCAGTATTCTCAATCCGCCGCTAGCTTGCTACAATGGACATATCATAGCATCCGCCACCACGTTACTGTAGAACGATGACATCAAGGCTGCTATCCAAGACCAAGTACCTGAACGGATTGCAGTGTCCGAAGTATCTATGGATGCTCACCCATCAGCCAGAAGAGGTACCTGAACCAGATGCCGCCACCAAATACGCCTTTAGCCAAGGGCACATGGTGGGACGACTGGCCAAGAAACTGTATCCCACAGGGGTCGATATCCCCACCGAACACTTCATGCGCAATACCTGGCAGACGCAGGAACTCCTACATCAGCGGGTGCCTCTTCTCGAAGCAGGTATCCTGGCTGAAGACATCTACGCCAGGGTTGATATCCTAAATCCCGTCGGCGAGGACGAGTGGGACATCGTCGAGGTGAAAAGCTCCACCAGTGCTAAGGACGTACATAGACACGATATCTCCTTCCAGAAGCACTGCTGCCAGAAAGCCGGGCTGAAGATTAGAAAATGCCTCCTCATGTACATCAACAACCGCTACATTAAACACGGCGAAATAGACCCAAACAGCTTTTTCAGTGTCGAGGACAGTACAGTCGCAGCAGAGGAACTGAGCGCAGGCCTACAGGAGAGAATCAACGCCATGTTCGCCATTGTCGCAGGTGGAGAATGTCCGAACATATCAATTGGCAGGCAGTGTAACGACCCCTATCAGTGCCCTGTAGCATCGTGCTGGGATTTCCTTCCCGAGCACAATGTGTTTGAGCTATACCGGGGAGGCCACGATTCCTTTGACCTACTCGAAAGTGGGATACTTGCCGTCGCAGACATCCCAGACAGCTTTCCGCTGACTGAGAAGCAGGAGATACAAAGGATCTGCGTCGTCGGTCGCGAACCTTATGTCAATAAGAAGGAGATCCAACATTTCCTGACAAGCCTACAGTATCCCCTGTACTACCTGGACTTCGAGACCTTCGGACCAGCCGTGCCGCTATTCGACGGTACCAGGCCATATCAGGCGATTCCTTTCCAGTTCTCTCTTCACGTTGTCAGAGATGATGCATCCAGTCCGGAGCATTTCTCTTTCCTGGCTCAAGGCGTTGAAGACCCGAGGCCCGAGCTACTGTTCGAACTGAAGAGGGTACTTGGCGATCGAGGCAGCATCGTGGTTTACAGTCAAGCCTTCGAAGATGGGGTTTTCCAAGGACTCGCCCAGGCGTCGCCGGACCACGGGGAGTGGATAGACAACGTACGTGGCAGACTCGTGG
>Ga0114919_10001920_pt1 | contig 16753 bp, 17 predicted proteins | sample BlataG_FD_88682 | JGI IMG/M metagenome (GOLD analysis project Ga0114919, IMG submission 88682) | Deep subsurface microbial communities from Black Sea to uncover new lineages of life (NeLLi) - Black_00105 metaG | ecosystem: Environmental > Aquatic > Marine > Oceanic > Sediment | place: Atlantic... | reverse complement strand
TTGTCATTCCTGCGGAAGCAGGAATCCAGAAGAATAAAAAAATATTTTATAATAGACTGGATTCCTGCTTCCGCAGGAATGACGAAAGGATAGAAAGACTTTTCATCAACTAAATGGGAGAAGCGCCTAAAAATAGAAAGACTTTTCATCAACTAAATGGGAGAAGCGCCTAATTTATTTACTAAACATAAGAAAAAAAAGAAACAGTATATGAACTCGGACATGTGTATGGATTAGAACATTGATCTAATCCAGACTGTTTATTTCACCAATCCTGATAGATAAGTATAAGGAGACAGCTTTTTATGAATTTAAGATATTTATGGAGAGTGTTTGTTAAGGTAGCAATTTCGGTTGTTTTTGGAGGCTTTTTTTATTTTTTTTGGTTGGCTGCTTTCCTTCTTGTTGACATTCCGGACAGTTCTGTCTTGAAATTCTTCTTCTGGATTTTAACTCCCATAATAACAGCATTGGGCTTCGCAGCAGGCATTGTTATATACGAACGGATAGCCAGCAAATACAGAAGCAAACTTTTAAACATCTTCATATGGCCTTTGATCGGATGTTCAATTGGAGCAGGAGTTGTTTATTGGTTCGGCCCTATGCTAATTGTTTTTGGAATGTTTGTTGCTGGAACAGTAAGTATTACTCTTAGAGAAGTGGTTTTGAGTTCAAAAACGCACAATAATTAATAGAAAGCCTGATACAGCATAAAGGGGACAAATGGATTCCGTGGAAAAATCCATACCTTTAGGGACTATCGTTTTCTAAAAGGCGAAAAAATCCATTTAGCTCTTGCGTCGGACCAGATGTCTGACTCCCTCCAGAAACATATCAATATTCTTGAGAGAGACATAGATATGGGTTGAAACTCTTACACCATAAGTTCCGGCTTGCTTATTTCCAATTGTCCGGACAACAATATTATATTTTTCTCTGACATAATTGACTATCTTTTTTGGCTCAACTCCTTCTATGGAAAAAGCAGTCAGGCCTCCGCTAAGGTAGGGATCTTGTGATGTATGCAATTTGACTCCAGGAATTTTCTTTACTTCTCTTTTTAAGTAGCCTGCAAGAGTCTTGATCCTTCTTTCTATTCTCTCCCTCCCGATAGAATTTTGAAAACTAACAGCTTCTCCTAACGCAATAATGATAGCGTCAGCTCTCTGACCGAGAGTTTCATATTTTCTTGCATTCTCGTAACTGTCCCAGCCACCTGAGGCAATAGTCGGCCACAGTTTATCCTGAGCTTCTTTCCTGACATAAAGCAGCCCTACTCCTGTGGGAGCCCCAAGCCACTTGTAAGGACTTGTGGCAAAAAAATCAATCCCCAACTCCTTCATATCAAGATTCAGCATGCCTATCCCATGGGCGCTGTCAGCAAGCACCAGTACTCCTTTTTCATGAGCCATTTTGCTCAATTCCTTTAGCGGAGCTATGAGTCCTGATATATAGACCGTATGGCTGATACTGATCACTTTTGTCCTTGGAGTTATGGCTTTTTGAAAGGCACTCACAATTTCATCAGTATTTTTTGGAGGAAGACCAATAGGAACTTCTTTAATTTTAATACCGTATCTTTTCTCTTTAAGCTTCCATGGATGGATTCCCCCTGGATGTTCCATAGTTGAAAGCAGGACCTCGTCTCCTTCTTTTAAATCCAGCCCATTGGCGACAAAGTTCATCCCTTCAGTTGTATTTCTGGTGATAACAATTTCGTCAGGAGAGACATTTACAAATCGTGCAAGCTTGGTACGAACCTCCTCTTTTTTCCTGGGGATAAAATTATAAACATCAAACGGGTTTGTGACCTGGATTTTAAAATGTCTTATAAGAGTGTTAAAAACAGGTTTGGGCATAGGTCCAACTGTTCCATTATTCATCATGATGAGCCCGTCCTGGAAAAGAAAATGTTTACCTAAGGCTTCCCAGTAAACTCCATCCGGAGATTCATCCTCTATGTATTTCTGGTTCAAAGAAGTAATACTTTGATAAACCGATGCATTTAACTTACTAAGAGTAGACGCAGAAAGGGCTGAACCTGCAAGCAGGTATTTAACAAAGTCTCTTCTTGAAAACTCCTTATAATGTTTGACGATTTCGGATTGATTCTTTTTATTCATATTAATCCTCCTCCCTTGAATGTAATCCATTTTATTCACAATGATTCTGGCCTGTCAAACAAAAGGGTAAATTGGAAACAGCACAAAACTTACATGCAGAAAAAATGGCACTTTTTATTGGAAAACAGCTTCTCCTGTTTGACTCATTTATTTCTGAATGTTGGTAAAAATATCTCTTACTTGAGATTGATCGATTTTTCCCATAATAATCAAGATGTAATTTTTAAAATGTGCAACAAAAATTAGTTTTCCTTTACTATCTTTCACCTTAAAAAGTTCATCACCAACAGGATTAAAATCTTTATATCTTTGGCTTTCTTTGAAGCTTGTTTTTACATCAATAAATCTATTCTGGCCTTCTTCACTATTTTTATAACTAAATAGAAAAATGCTATAGCCGGTCTTATAATCACCTTTTACTCCCTTTTTTAGGCTAAAAACATCTTGAGTGAAAAATGGATAGTTATTGTATAATCCCAGGTTTCCCTCGAAATATTTTATGCTCGGCTTCACTAAATCTTTCTCTGGCAGCATGGATACTAAAAGAGGTCTTTTCCCCTTGGTTTTAATTTTTGCCTCCACTGCCCGTGCAATCTCCTGCAGCCCTCTTACTGTTTCCTCCTCTTCATCAAATCCAGTAAGGGTTACTAAAAAATTCCCCTTCCAGAGATTCATATAATAGTCTTCAAGCTGCGCTATATCGCCCAAAGATAACTCCTTGCCTTCGGTGCTGGTTTTAAAAGTGTAAATCCCGTAGGCACTTTCAGAATCTAACATTTCAAAAATTTCAACAGATATTGATTTTCCATTCTTATTACGGAAATCCTGAACAATAACCTGTTTAAAGCCGTATTCATGGTATATTTCAGCTCCCCCGTTTATATATAAAAACAAATCTTCCCCTTTGTATTCCTGAGGAGAGCCGTCTCTTTTCCATTCCCCTATATCTTTTTCTTCTGGTAAGAATTGAGAGAGATCGTTCTGAAGGGATGACAGTTTTTCTGAAGCATGAAGAAGAAATACAAAGCTGGATATAGATAAAATAACAGATAAAAAAATATTTCTAATCATTTATTTGTTTTTAATCTATTTATACTTTTATTTCCTTAATCTTCACCTTTTTGAGGTTAATCTCCCCGAGCTTCTGCTCATATCCTCGGTTTATCATTATGATATCCCTGGCATTCAGACCCCATAGAGTTGTACAGTAGGCGTCAATAGCCACTCTATCAGTCCCTGCGATAATTTTTTGAGGTTTGATAAGCTTACCCGGGCCAAAAGGGCCGTTGGTTGTAATGAACTCAGTAGCATCCACAATGTTAAGATTTGGCTTTATTACAGTATTTAAATCGACAATGCACTGGTCAAGATGTTCGATAGCACTTCTTTCTGTCTTCCACCCTTCCTTATGGAAAGTTCTGTTATTCTTGCGGAAATTCAAACCCATTAAATTTTTCATAGTTCCTGTAAATTTATTTCCTGCATGATCCTTTGTAACAGGCATGTTAATAAAGACATCATTGTTATAGAGTTCTTTCATGACTTGTGCTTCTTTGAGAGCTTTACCATCAGATACTTGCACTGGCTTATAGAGGGATTCATCATCCATATCTATTAATTTTAAAATAGCACCTTCCTCTTCTACTGCCTGAGCCAGGCCTGTTCCTTCCCAGTGCTTCTTTGTCAACCAGCTGAGACAGTTAATCTCTTTGGCCCCTGCCTCTTTGCACATTTTTATAACAGCACGGACTATCTCAGGTTTTGTATAAGTTCCAGGGTGCCTGCTTTGAGTGTTTGGAAGAATAGCCACTTTAGAATTCTCCGGAACAAACTTCTTTATGCCTCCAAGAAGCTCTACTGCTCTGGTAGTACTGTTTAAATAATCACTTCCAGAGACAACAGCTATATCGATTTTTTCCTCTCCGAAAGCACAAATAGAACCATCAACCAACTGGTATATGGCACTACTTCCTACTGCAGCGGAAAATCCGATTTTTGCACTCTTTTTGACAAACTCTCTTCTACCTATTTTATTTGCCATTAAACCACTCCTTTTATAAATTTATCCAAATTCTCTCATATTTTACGCACAAGGTTCAAGTCACATGTATTAAGGTAAGGGAGTCTTACCGATTTTAGTAAGATTCTAGGAAAGCTCTTAGAAGTACTGAAGAAGTACAATCCGAAAGCTAAATTCGAACAGTCAGCTATAGCCAGCCGAAAGAGTTAATGTTTAATCCCAAGACCTTTGTTTCGTTAAAGACGTTGAGCCGAGATTCTGGATTAGATAGAACAAGAATCATACATTGGATAAAGGTATTAGAAGAGGCTGGCTGGGTTGAAGAGTCAGTAATTTTCTGTATATCTTGTTTATCCCATTTTTTTATGCTCCATTAGCTGAAGTTCCTCTTTTTTATATCATTATTTAAACAATATAGAACTGGTACTTATATATGGTAAATACAAGGATAAGTGGAGACTTGATTATCTGTAAATATGGGAAAGCTCAGCATAATCAGCTTTGGCCAGCGTGGCGCTCTCGGGCTAGTGTGCTCAGAGGTGCCCGTCAGCTTGTGTTTGTGTGTTTGGTTGTTTAAAGCCTCAAAATGGCTTATGAATAGGGGCAAAATAGATCTAAACGGGATGTATTAATAACCTTTTACCTTGTTTTCAATGCCAGCTCCTGGGTAATGGTTTAGAACTGCTTATTATAATTAGTATATTAATAATCTGGAGTCAAAAGGAACTTAATTCTAAGGCTAATCATATGGGGAGTACTAGGGATTATAAGCCTAACAAACTGTTCGTTTAATGCAGGGCTTGCAATAGCTTTGCAGAGAGTATTGCACTCCTAGTCCGAGCTTATTGTTGACCCCTGAGGGTCTGAAAATATTTATGTACATGACCTTGATTGATATTAGGTATTAGAGAAAAAATTTCTACTGCAAAAAGTTGATATTGTGAGCCATTGATAAGCAACATAAAGGTTGCGAGGCAACCATAAGAGAATTGGGAGAAAGGGTAGGGTATATTTGGTATAATAAATATAAAAAGACTTCGGTTTTAGAGAGGATATAGAATTTTATTATTGATAGGGGGGTAAAATGAAAAAAGTACCAAAAGAAAACAAGAGCGATATTTTCAATAAACTTGTTAAAGGTAGTCTGGCTGGAGTTCCTTTTGTTGGAGGAGTGGCTGCCGAATTTTTTGAGCTTGTAATAAAACCTCCGCATACAAAACGACTTAAGGAATGGATGGAATCTATCGCTGAAGATTTTGAAAAACTTAAAGAACAAGTTGAGGGATTTAAAATTGAAGATCTTGCGAATAATGAAATGTTCACCACTACAATACTGCATGCTACGCAGGTTGCGATTAGGAATCATCAGAAGGAAAAGTTAGAGGCATTGAGGGCAGCGGTCTTGAATTCTAGTTCGTCAAATGCTCCTGAGGAGAACCTTCAGCTGATGTTTTTGAATTTTGTGGATGAGTTAACGCCTTGGCATTTGAGGATATTAAATTTCTTTAATAACCCAAAAGAGTGGGGAGAAAAACATGGAATTAATTATGACCTCCTTGATTTACGCTTTGGATACTCTTCCGTAAAAGTACTTATAAAGATATTTCCTCAATTACTGGAAAAACAGGAATTTTGTGAAATAATAATTAGAGATTTGTTATCAAAGAAATTATTGAGTGGAGAGGCTTTAGATAGGGTCCTTCCAGAAGACCATATATTCACTTCGAGTACAAGTGATTTTGGGAAGCAATTCATTCAATTTATTACATCTCCTTTTGAGGAAGTCAAAAGCAATACGACATAACACGACAGAAAAACGACATAATACGACATAAAGCGGCATAAAACGGCAACAAACGACATTTTGAAAAAAAGCTGGACACAGCATAAAATAATTTTTTATATCTAGTAAAAAGAAAAGAGGCATGTGGAAGCTGAGGAATCTCGGCTTCCCGGGGTTGGATATGACGCTTAGCGTCATATAGCCTCTTTACATAGAAGTTTGAGGGGAAAAGAAAATTTCAGGGGGTGGTGGAGGGAATTATGGGGGTTATATGTCAGATTTGTGAATTTTGGGATGAAAGGATGGTTTGTCCGAGTGAAGATCTAAGAAATCTTTACAAAAAGAAAATGGACGAAGGAGAGGATTTTAATTTTCCAGAGGGAAATGGCTTAAAAAGATTCAACGAGATCTGTTCAAAATGCAAAGTGCCGTTAGTAATAAATGTAAAGATATGTCCTGTTTGTGAGAGTACTAACATTCAAATCGGGATAGCGAGTGTAAACCTTGGCTATGTTCAGACATATAATTACCACTGTATTGAATGCAGGCGGATTCTATATTCTCATATAAAAATTTTGTAATAATAAAGAGGGAAATTCTCAGAAAGGAGGGAAAATGAAAAAATAACGGCTTGGCAGTCTAAATAAAATTTGGAGGTGATTTTAAAGCAATGAGATCAAGAAAAGATATCGAAACAGATTTTAATAACGTTATGGGAAAAAGGCGAGAAGAATTCCTCGCTTTTCAGTGTAAAAAATTCTCTCTCGAAATTGAACTGGATATCCGGGAACAGAATAAAGAAATTATAAAGCTGTTAAAAAACAATAATAACAAGTAATGGGATTAAGAAAAATTGGGGATATCTATGATGTCCTAAGTGTAAATTTTTGAGGGAGAGATTGTAGATATAAAGGAAAGGAAAGATTGATGAAAACTCAAAAAGAATTATGGAATGAAGGGCTTAATTTATTACTAAATAGAGAATATAAAAAAGCCGAAGAATTTTTATTAAAAGCCTTATTTTAATTAATATTGTCATCTCAGTCGCTATGCGTTAGAATTGCTCTAAGATCGTCAGAAGGGAGAGCAAGATGAGAAGGTCAATTACACCAGGTCTTCTAGAGACTATACTATTTTGTATTACTTTCATTTTAGTATTGTTAGGAATTTTTTACTCTGGTTTAAGACCAACAATAGAATCAGCTATTCTGATACCAATTTATTCTTGGGGAATACTAGCATTATTCGGATTATTAACTCCTAATGTAAAACACAGATTTACTATTGGTTTTGGTTTTGACCCTGCAAGAAATATTGATGGATATCCTATTTTAATAAGTTTAATCTCAAAAGGAGGTTTTATTTGTCATAATCCAATAATTGCGAAAGCAGAGGTGTCTGATATAACGCCTCCAGAAGGAAAAGGTAAAGTTCACGAGGCAAAAAAGCTTTTTAAAAAAAACTTTGAAGAGTTTAATATTGTTTGGTTCTCTTCTCAGTCATTAGAAAAAAAAGGGGGGGTTTTAAAAGACCAGCCAGAAGCTGGCGGTATAAAGATGGCTATTGAAAAATGTTCAGGAAAATCAAAAATTGTTTTTACATCCTCAGGTGAATATGGAGTGGACCTTATGTTTAAACCAAAGGGTGGAAGATTTCAGTCTTTAAAAATAAACAAAAAGAATATCCCTCAATCATTTATAAAAATTTCCCCACCAGAAAATTTACATCAGATAAGGATTGGTAATATTACATATGGCTTAGCTCTATTTGTTCTTGGTTTTGGATTATACAATTTATTAAGTACAATATGGTAATTATTTAGTCTGCATTTATTATTCAGTCAGCAAAAGGAGGTAGAGATGAACAAAGCACAAAAAATAATTTGCTTGATTGCTTTAGCGTTGATTTTTCTATCAATAATTTACCCTCCGTATCTGCTAATAATGGTTCATTCAAAAGAAGGAGAGTCAGTGATGAAGGCTGGATGGGGTTGGCTATTCGGTTTTAAAGAAGAGCCAACAATAATAAGTGGGTTGGAGTCTGAAAATCCTTTACTGATATCAGTAACAATATACTATTACAAAGTTAAATTCGATATTTTACTATGTGAAATATTAGCTATCGTGATTTTAGCAGGATTTTTTATTGTATTGGCAAAGAAAACAAAAAAGAGGGAATAAATGAGTGATGCTATGGAGGATGAAAATCGTCGAAAGTCTAATATTTATTTTTTTAATCAAGAGATAAAAAACGCAAAATCCAATCTAAAAAAAGCAAAAACCTGTTTAAAAAGCGCAAAAGAGATTAATGACGATTGGAAATATAATCTAGACAAGGAATTTGAAAAAGCATTTGATGCATTGGATAAATTACTGGATTATGTAATTACAGATAAAGACGATATGAATCTCCTGTGATTTAACATCTTAGTCATGGGCTTGGGGCTTTTCCTCACTTCTTATCTTACCCTAAATATTCACTCTCCTAAGATCAACCAGCAATAAGAGTATCAGAGTGTCGTTTTCCACTCCAAACGTCAAAATACCAGGCAAACCGAAAAAACGGGTCTATAACTGAGTATAAGACCTTCAAATTTCGGGCACAATCGAGCATTGCTGGGTTTTTCTCCACTTATGTATTAAATGGGATTAATAGAGCGGAAATACCGATGAGAGCCGGGCACATCGGTTATGGTCGGCTGATATCATCGTTTTCTTGATAAACGGATATATTAAAACAGGCATAATAATTAGAAAAAGACATTAGCAGTTCCTTGTCTTTTCAGGTGTTTTAAACTAAAATTAGAGCAACTTTGTCAGTATTATAAGCCTATTAAGTAGAGTATGAAGTCGGGCTAAATGATTGGAGGGAGGGAATGAATCTTGAGATAGCAATTTCAATACCAGACTTATGGGGTGAACAAATATTCCAAAAGAATGAATGGTCTAGTATAAATTATCTTGTTGGTCCCAATGCAACTGGAAAAACTAGATTCGTTGAAGAATTAAATAAACAATGTAAGAATCAAGGCCTCAAGGTCCGATATTTGAGTTCAGAACGTCTTTTTGGTCTTGAAAGAAAGCGATATGATCTCTTTGGTCATACTGCTTTAAATCAAGGCTTTGATTTTAGAGTTTTTCAAGAATACAAAAGACAAGGATTAGAATTTGGTTTAGCAGGAGATGCTTTTCCTATCTTAAAAGAAAAGATTGATATAAAGATAAAAATTGAAGCTACTCTATCTCAACTGTTTAGTAGGAAAATAAGATTGGCAGAAGAAGGCGGATTTCTTAATCCCAAAATTCAAAAGACAGAAGCAGGAAACGAGTATAGCTTAAGAGAAAGTGAGTGCCACGGGCTGAAGGAACTTATCACTCTTCTAACTTTTCTTTATGATGATGATTATAATTGCCTAATCATTGATGAGCCAGAGCTACATTTGCATCCACAGTTTCAGACATTTTTTATTCAAGAAATTAGAAAAATTGCTGGAGATCCTCAGAGCACTCCAGGAAGGAAATGCTTTTTTATTGTTACTCATTCACCTTATTTCATTGACATACGTACTATAGAAGATTTGAAATACTGTTTCGTTTTTCAGCCTGATAAGCTTCCTACATGCATAGACCAACTGGAAGGCGAAGACGAATTGAGAATTAAACATTTATTGCCAAGATTAAATACTCATCATAAGCAATTTTTCTTTGCCACTCGCCCAGTATTTGTAGAAGGATATTCCGATCAACAAATATTTGGTTTCCTCCAAGATAAAAGAGGAAAGCTATTAGGAGCATCTGGCTCATGCATTATTGATGTTGGTGGCAAAGATGAATTGGATTTATTCTTTAGGTTATGTAAAAAATTGAACATTGATGCCCAATTCATAGCTGATCTGGATACTGTGTTTCAAGGCAGATTGAGGCAATCTATATCTTATGATGACCGTTGTACAAGTTATGTGAATGAGAAAGGATTAGGGGAAAATCTAATCAAGGCAATTGGAGAAATTGAGAGAAAAATTAGTGAGTGTTTAGATGAACTTGAACCAAAATTAGGCAATCTTTCTGAGTCAGACTCCCTCCAAAAATATTTTAAATCTTCTTTATCCAAAGAAAATAGGATAGAGAAGAAACGTTATATTTTTTTACTTGGATTAAATTATATTAGAGAGAAAATTGAGGCTCTTATTCCTGGAAACAAATATAAGATAAGCTTTATTAAAGGGAAAATTAAACATATCATTCAGGCTTCTAAATGTGTTGGGGTCTATATTCTGTCTAAGGGGATGCTTGAAAACTACTTACCTGAATATAATGGTAATCCATATATTATTTCAGATAAAACAAAGTCTAAAGCTTTTGAAAAAGAGCGAGATTTTATATTGAAAAATGATTTAACAGAGAGGCAAAATCGCGCAAGATATGGCGAACTAATAAATATTTTAGATGAAGCAATGAGAATAAAGGAAATAAATATGGATTCTTTTATTAATCTTACTATTTGTGACTTAATATATAATGTTCAAATTGCATTTAGGCAAGGCGGAATCAAAAACGAAGATTCACTTAAAGGAAATGCAACAGTAGACTGGCAAACTTATTCCCGAATTTTCGATTTAATAGAATTTTCTCTAATAGAAGGTGGGTTTACATGTAAAATCAAACTTAAATCTTTACTTGATCCAAGGGAAAGAGAATTTGAGTTTGATGACAAGGTCTCTGCTACAAAATTTCAACTGGGAGAGAATTAAATCAGGATTAAAATATTTATTAAACTCAGTTCTGGATTTTAATTGAGCCCACTGGAAGCCAAAAACCCTAAAGCCCTGGCTTCCCTGGATTGAAAAAAATAGAGGAGCTGATTAAAGAAGTATTAAAGGAGGGATAATAGAATGGAAAGGTCTGAGATTTTATCAAAACTGATAGCGTTAAAGAACAATCTTTCAAAATTCCTTAAAAGCAAGCGATCGAGATTCTTCGACCCTAAAAATGTCCTTGACCTTTTCCATAGATATCTTCCAGTCCGCGATGAACTATTATCAAATTATGCTTCGTTATTTAGTGATATACCTAAGCGAGAAACACCTAAGCCAAGCAAAACAACGGAGTTTGATGGACGTGGATACATTAGGCGAGTAGACCTACAAATGTTGTTGAATGATGTTGAATATTGCATTGATATTCTAACGAATATGCCTTCAGTTGATATCCCGTCTATGAAGGTGTCCAGAGAAGGGATATTTTTCGCAGGTCAATATTTTGATGCACTATCAAAAGCAGAGGAAATCCTTTCAGAGGCAGAAAAAAGCATCTGGATAATCGATGGCTACATAGGCCCGGATGTGCTCAATTTGCTTGCTTCAAAAAAATCATCTGTTGAAGCAAAGATTTTGACAAATGATGTTCCTGCTCCCGTCAAGACTGCGGCAGATGCATTCAATAAGCAGTATAAAAATCTTTCAATCCGGACATCTCAGGCTTTTCATGATAGATTCATAATTATAGATGATGCCGAATTTTATCATTTTGGGGCTTCAATTAAAGATCTTGGGAATCGAGGTTTCATGTTTTCTCGAATAGAAGAATCTCAAATAATTGATGCTCTTCGCACTAAATGGACTGAAGAATGGGGAAAGGCAAATCCGATTATTTGAAATCCTATCGCATATTGATATAGAGTTGAGGCAAGTGGAAGCCAAATCCCCTAAAGCCCCGGCTTCCCAGACAATAAATATGTAGCAAATAATTTTACTATATGAGCAAGAAGTCTTCTAAATCCTTTTTTTGTATAATAAATTTGCAACTTTTGTTTAGTTCTTTTTGTTTATTCAAGTAAAAGGAGCCAAAAATCAAAAATAGGACAAAGGTTGTTTCAGTCGCCTTGTTTCTTTCAGTCTTTGTTACGCTTGTTTCTTTTGGGCAACAAAAAGCTGAATGGAAAGGCAAGATTGAAGTTGAAGATGGAGTTAAAGTCATAAAGAATCCTAGAGATCCTCTGTATGGTGAGATTAAGTTTGAATTAGAAGAAGATTTGAGCATAGGCAAAGAGGATGATGAGAATTTTTTGTTCTATAAAATTGCTGATATTCAGGTTGATAAAGATGAGAATATTTATGTTGTAGACTTCGGCAATAATAGAATCCAACAGTTTGATTTCAAAGGAAATTATCTCCAGACGATTGGTAGGGAGGGAGAAGGACCTGGTGAATTTGTAGGACCTTTAAGAATATTATTTGATAAAAAGACAGGAAATATCTATGTCAGAGATGGTCTAAGGAGTATTAAAATCTTTGATAAGCATGGGAATTATCTTAGAGCCATTCGATTAGAATATTTTCCAACGGACTTTGAGTTGAATGAGGACGGAAATATATTAGGAATTTGTAGAATACTCTCTAGAATACCCTCTGGGATACAATCCCATTCTTCTGTATTCGTGAAATTAAACTCTGAAGGAAAGATCGAGAAGAAAATTGCAAAATATCCATACTATCTTTCAAGGGGAGCAGGATTCAGTATATCTCATGGTCACGAGTATAATTCATTTATGACTAAAATTGATGATCAAACATTTATTTATGGATATTCAAAAGAATATGAATTGAATGTTGTTGATAAAGAAGGGAATCTGCTTTATAAGATAAAAAAGGATGAACCTAAAAGAAAAATTCCATCAGAAGAGAAACACAGGATTGAAAGAGAGGCAATGGCAAATGGATTTCCGATCCAAGCAGTAAAAGTCAAGTATCCACCTTTTATCCCTTTTATCTATGCAATATACACAGGTTCCGCAGAACGGATTTATATTCAGAGAAACCAAGGGAAACGAACTGGGCAAGGACCTAAAGAATTCGATATTTTTAGTAAAGATGGCTATTGTTTATACAATACAACTTTTCCATATCCTGCAGTTTTGATTAAAAATGGTTATTTCTATACCCGGGTAGTGAATGAAGATACTGGCGAAGAATTTGTAAAACGATTCAGGATTAAAAATTGGAAGCAGATAAAAGAAGGAATCTAATACTAAACAATTTATAGTGAGAGGAAGCCAAACTCCCTAAATCCCTGGCTTCCCTGGGTTGGATAAGGTAGCTGAGCGAATTAGCCCATTATAAGGAAAGAGGGAGGAGAGGTACTCTCTGTAAAGAAGAAAAAATGAATTTAGAAGAGAAGATAAAATCACAAAAAATAATATTCGTTATTGCTTTGATATTGATGTCGTTAGTTTCATTTAATTTCGCTGTAAAAGGTACTTACACAATTATTGCTTTTCTTTTAGGCCTTGCTTTTTTAGGAGTGGCGCTTTTTGTCTTGTTTGGCTTAAAGAAGAAAGATTGAGGCGAGTGGAAGCCAAAGACCCTAAAGTCTTGGCTTCCCGAAGTTGAAAAGGACAGCATGGCTGAAAAAGCGCATCGTAAGAGAGACTAGTGGGAAAAAGAATAATTTTAGATTTATCTATGAAGGAGGGACCATGAATAAATCTGATAAGATTGGGCTCTTTTAATAGTGGAAAAATTAGCTATGGCTGAAGCGACCATTGAAAATTTAGCCTTTCCGAATCAAATTCGATTGAGACGCGATCCCCTACTACGACCCCCTACTACTTGCCAGGATAATACTTCCTTCTTCTACACCAATGTCGCGGGCAACAACGCGGCATTTTGCTTTCAGGAGAAAAAATATGGGCCGCTCCTCATCTGAGAGGGCTTCATAGTTGCCCTGTCCTTTGCTTATTATCAGATCCGCAGAACGGTAGACCTCTAAAAACTCATCAGAGCAAAATTTTAAAATGCTTCCTGGTGCATCACAGCCAGAAGATAAAATTTCTGAAACCTCATCTATTCCCGCAAGGAGCGCATCTTCCCGGGTGGCATCATTGATGATCGGCTTTTCACGTACAGCATAAATAACCGGCTTGTGAAGTTCTTCAATAAGAATACGGTCAAAAACAGTCTCTCCAGCATTATCCGCAAGATAAAGAACATTTTTGGCATTATCCAGAACCTCACAAAACTCCTGATAATGATTTATCGAAAAATCCTGGGAAAGGATAGTCTCGATGTCCCGGGGTAAATCAAAATCAGTATTAGCCCCAAAATCTATGACATTACCTGCAATAGACAGCCTGACAGCTGTTTTTAGTCTTTCATTTGAGGAGTTTATCAACTTTTTCAGTTCAGGATAGAGGGAGAGTGCCTGCTGAGTGTTTTTTTCTTTAATTTTTTTATACGGGTCTTCTACTCCTGTTTGCTCTGAGATTATCCTGTAAACTTCCCGGCCTATTTCTGCAGGAGTTGCTCCAAAAGGAATTTTCGGAATTGATAAGCTCACTTCATTTAATATTTTCCATATTTTTTTCTCATCAGATGTAATCATCCTTGAGGTTTTGAGAGCCTGGTTGAAAAAACAGGAATAACAATCCAAATATGCTTTCATTTTTTCTCTTTTGCTAAGCTGTCTCTTATCATTTTTCTATGACTGGAGAACACAATGTCTGGAAGTTTGCCTGGAGGAAAAAATTCGGCTCCCAGAGAATCTGAACCTGGTGAAAGATCCCCTCGGGCTTCAACTTCATATCCAATAATAAGGACATTCCTGTACATCAGGGATTTTTGGGAATATACTCCAATCAATCTTACTATTTCTCCTTGAAGCCCTGTTTCCTCTTCAAGCTCCCTGAGGCAGGCCTTTTCAGGAGTCTCATCGATCTCAATAAATCCAGAAGGCAATGCCCACTTTCCTTTGCCCGGTTCGACTCCTCTTTTTACCAGAAGAACCCCACCTTTTTTATTCTTTACAAAGGCGGCTGCGCTGGGCAAAGGATTTTCATAATTTACCCAACCACACTCTGGACAGACCAGCCTTTTCTCCTGTTCTACTTTCCTTGACTTCAATTTAGAAGCACAAAAAGGACAATACTTAAACATTCTTCTCCTTATTTTAATCAAAGCCTGCCACTAAAACCAGCAACTCTGAAAAAAACTTTTTCCTTATTCAAGAATTATTCACAAGATGAGAAAAAAATATATTTTTTAAGAAAAAGATTTAGCGATTGAAACTCAGCAAAATAGTTGGAAAACTTTATTTGTCCTGATAATAATTAATTACTTCTAGCTTGAGCTTTCCGACAATCTCAGAAATGGCTTGTGCCATTTCTTTAAAAATATTTTCGTCAAGGAGGCTATGACCAAATTTTATATGGGTGGCATCAGTGTAGTATTCTCCACTTTTTTTATCCACAGCCAGCCACTTGGCATCAAGGCTGATCCACCGGCCAACATAAACTTCAGGCCACATGTGATAGGCGAATATTTCATTAGCATACATAATTCCTACAGCTGCCCTGGCCGGAATGCCAACGGCTCGACAGAGTGTTACTGTAAGCACTGTATACTCAGAACAATCCCCTTCCCGGTTTTTTAATGTTTCTTTGGCTGAAGCAAAACCTACATCATAATTGGGAGTCATTACCTTCTTTACCCATTCTACAATCTTTTTGGCAGCCTTCCATGAATTCTTCTCTTGGCTAACAATCTCTCTCGCCACTTTTTGGATTTCTGAGTCATCAGACTGGCAGAAAGAGGTCGACTTTAAAAATCTTTGGAATTTTTTTTCCTTAGCTGGAAAAACAATAGCATCTTTCTCTTTAAACACCTGGGATGAAGTCTGAATTATGATATAGTCCTCTCCCAACTCCACAATCTTTTGACTTCTTTCATCAAATGGCAATTTTTTTATCTTCTCAGGAGAAATTCCACTGAGTTTAAACGTCACTTGTTGAATTTCTTGAGGATTCTCAATAGCTATGTTGGATTTAATGACTGTGGAAAAGGCAATATCAAAGTTCTCCTCAGAAATCTCGAGGGCTTTCTCCTTTGGCATCAAGATGGACGTTATAGTTGCAAAACTGGCTTGACTTTCACTCTTCCAAGAATTTCCACTCTCATCTATCCATTCATTAATGGAAATAGGAACAATATAAGTGACCTCCTCCTTAACATGCCACAATCTTTTCTTTTCCCCTAAGATTAAAACATCTTCCTTGCTAAAAACTTCAAAATCACAATCCACAAGAGAATAAGAAGTTGGATCTAATATTTTAAAATTGTATTTCTTCCCGGGTTTTAAGCCTCCTTCTTCAATAATTTTTTTTATCGGAGTATCAAGGAAGAATTCCCCTTCGTAAGGCAGTTCTTTTATAACCTTATCTGCTGATTTGAATAGAATTTTTTCGGGTCCTATCTCCACTTTTAAAACAGTTTCAGTTTCTGACATTTTTACCTTTAATATACACTCCAAAGGTCTTCCGTGCTCATCATATAATGACTCCTGGATAGAGATTATCTCCACAGGATTTCCCCCTAAACGGGAAACTTTCATCGTGGATTCGTCTATACTTTTTTTGTATTTTTTTCCGTTTTTGATTAAGGAAAATTCTTGACTAGAGCTGTAGCCAACTTTTATTCCGTTCATATAAAGTCCCATCCAAAATTCCGATATCTTCTCTTCTTTAAGTTTTGAAGAATCCACGCAAGAAAAAACTGTGTTCAACTCAAGGCAAATTTTGTGCGGATGAATCTCTGATTTAACCGTGTTTACAAAAAAAGGAAAAACAAGAAAAACCCAGAAAAAGAAGAGTGCCAATAATCTTTTAATCTTTTTCAAAACTTCTCCACTTATGTAAGCATCCTTATTTCCGTGACAATTTCTTTGGAAGTCAGGCAATCTGAATAGGAAGCCATCCGGAGGCGAGTGGGCATGGTTCCTCAAAGAGGAGAGCGAGCCGAGGAATAAGTGGATTTTCCTCGCTGGGGAAAATACACGG
>Ga0114919_10001919_pt1 | contig 16759 bp, 28 predicted proteins | sample BlataG_FD_88682 | JGI IMG/M metagenome (GOLD analysis project Ga0114919, IMG submission 88682) | Deep subsurface microbial communities from Black Sea to uncover new lineages of life (NeLLi) - Black_00105 metaG | ecosystem: Environmental > Aquatic > Marine > Oceanic > Sediment | place: Atlantic... | reverse complement strand
TTGGACAACATATGGAAATTTAACAGATAGCCACACATTTTATTTATTTACTAAAAATAGTTTCAATCTAAACATAAGAAATGAAACATTAAGAGATTTAATCTCCTCCCAAAATGTCACTTTGGAATTAATATCCGATAATTATAACACAGAAATTGAAATCCACAATGGGACATACTACTTGGATTTATTAACTCCTTCGGATTATAAAATAAGATATACCTCGGCCAATTATTATGAAAGAATTTACTATCAAACATTAGTTAATGGAAGTTTTAACGAATTAGATTTATATTTATTGGACCAAACTCTTGATACTGATTTAAATGTAACCGTCACAATAGTTACAAATCTAAATGATGAATTAGAGGGGGCCGAATTGACGGCAACAAGATATTATAATGATTTGGGGAGTTATGTAACAACTGAAAAGACCCAAACAAACTTTGAAGGAAAGACACAAATATCATTGGTAAATGATGAGTTTTATATCTTTTATATTGATTATGGTGGGGAACGAAGATTGACAACCCAACCAACATATATTTATGATGAGGAATTAACCTTTGTTATTGATATTGGAGAAGACCCAACAGATGATTTTTACAACGAACAAGATATTTACGCAAATATTACTTTCAATCCGGTAACTTATAATTTTAGATATAACTTTGATGACCCACAAAGCAGATTTTCACAAACTTGTTTAAAATTATATACTCACGACGTATTGGACGGAAATGATTTATATAATGAGAGTTGCTTAACAACTCACACCGGAACAATCTTATTAACCGCCCCACAAGTAAACGGAACAACTTATGAGGCAAGGGCATACGCCACAATTAATGGTAATGATATCCTTTTGAATAATATGTTTTGGGAGTATAAAGAAAACTCCGGATTTGGTAATATGGGGCTATTCTTGGTTATATTATTAACAATGACTTTCGCACTTATTGGCTTTTGGTCCCCCGTGGTTGCTTTACTCTTGGCCCCAATCCCGCTTGTATTGGGGGCAATCACGGGCATATTAGCCATTCCAACGGCGGTTACCATTGGTGTTGTAGTTGGATTTGGAATAATAGCACTTGCTATTGGGAGGAATGGATAGTGGCCCGTCTCTCAACATTTATAATTATGATGATAGTTTTTATTATGGTATTTGCGGGGTCAATAGGAACACTTATGTCCTCATTAAATAGTAATTACGATTTAGACGGATACAACCACACGAAAGTAAGTGTTTATAATAAACTCGAAAAGATAAACAACCAATCAGAAGATATCAAAAACAAATCAATGGAATTACAAAGTAAGTCCGGGGTTTTGGACGTTTTGGGTGGTTTCTTTGAAAGCGCCTACGATACAGTAAAAATAAGTGTAAGTAGTTTTGGCGTTTTCAATGAAATGAGTGACCAAGCATTTGAAGACGTCCCAATTGAAAATTCAAGCATATATAAAACGGGAATTATCACAATAACAATTATTGCGGTGTTCCTTGGAATAATAATCGCATTGGTGGTGAAAAGAGAAACGTAAAATGGCGGCCTATAATTTAACTTTTATGGATACGGGAAATAATATTTTTGATTTCGCAGTTGGGATTAATACCGCTTCGGGGGGCTATATAGCCACAATTTTGTTATATTTCTTTTGGGTTATGATGATTATAATGTTCCGAAACTATGGAACGGCGGAAGGGGTCATTGCCTCAAGCACAATAACAACTTTGTTGGCCGTATTATTTTGGAGTATTGGGTGGATATCATTTGGATTGATATTTCCTCCGGCAGTATTATTATTTGCCGGGTTAATATTTAAAGCATTATCAAGATAATATTTTAACTCCCATTATCATTAATTTGGTCTTGTTTCCATTTTCTCCATTTTGAGGATTTTCTAACAGTCCAACAAGAAGGGCATACTTTGGAGTATTTACCCCTTGTTCTAAACATTTCATAACATCTGTAACACCTTCGCACATACCAAACCTTCCCGTCAATTATTATCGGCATTATATCACCCCTTAAAAACGCCCGTCTTTATTCATCAACAAACGTCCGGTCTTTAGAGGGGCTTTTTGCGACCCCCCTTTTTATTCCCCTATCTTGTCTTAATTTCCGAGGTTTTTTGTCTTTTCCTCTTTTTCCAACATTCTTGGCGTGTTTTAATCCCGCCTTTGTCCTTTCTGATATTTTTTCCCTTTCTATTTGGGCAAGAGTGGACATAATAGAAAGTAAAACATCTTTGAATTGCCCGGACGTTCTAAAATACTGTTCCTTTAAACTTTCCCAATCAATACCTAAATTTTCAAGTTCTTTTAATTTTTGTAAGGTGTATAGTGTCCCACTCCTTGAAAATCTCGAAAGGTCCCAAAACAATAACAAATCAAATAATTTTTGGTGGGCGTCCTCAAATAATCTATCAAAGTTTTTTCTTTTGTTCTCTTTGCCCGAAATAATATCTACATATTCCCCAAATACTTCATACCCACTTCTTTCGCAATAATCTCTTAATTGCGTCAATTGATTAATTGCCTCTTGTTTATCCGTGCTTACACGCACATATATTGCTACTCTCATTTTTCCCGAAAAGCCCTCCATAAGTTTACAAAGTCAGTTCTACACCCAACAATTACATAAAGTATCACGGCCGAATATAGATAATAAGGGGAAAACAAACGAGCCATAAAAAAGAAAGGAATAAACCCCGCCACAATTCCCGCAAAATATAAATCATAATATTGGTGTCTTGTGATTGTGCCGTCATCTTGATATTCAATTCCAAATGGTTTAATTTTAAACTTCGCCTTCTTTTTCAATTTATGAGTAATATACCACCCGTGGCCAAACTCGTGAAAAAAGATAGCAAAAGCAAACAATATAATAAAATATATAGTTTGTTCAATTATCCTTATCCACATTTCCAAAGATTTCGGCCCCCTTCATACTTTCACGCATACGGTCCTTACACTTATCACAAATAGGCATATTCTTCATATCGTCGTTTATGCCTCCAAAATCTTGACCGCCAACCTTTTGTTTGTTATCCGATACATATCGGAATAACTTTGCCCGACACCTTGGACATAAACTCCCATATAATTTATTTACTAACTTTCTCGTTTGAAACGGGTTTATCATTTTTCTTCTCACTCCTCCATTTTATTTTTACTTTGTAATCTTTGATATTGTCATCTTTCCAATTCTCCTTATCCAATGATTTTCCAAAGGCCGAGGTTTCCATTTCTTTTAATGTATCTGTGTAAACTTTCCTATACTTCCAACCACGGACAAGGAGTATTATAATAACCGCAACAATGAAACCAAGCCAACCATACCCTCCAAACAACCTAAAGGTGTAAATCATAAAAGCGATTATCAAAGCCAAAGAAAGATAGGGAGTAATTGGATAAATATATTTACTATAATATACTTTACGATATATCTTTTTTATTCTATTCATTCCAAAACCCCTTTCATAATAGGTATATACCTATTGTTCTTTGTTTTGTAAAGCCCTCTTAACAGTCATATGGCTTACTCCTTCCGTTTCCGCAACTTGATAAACATCATTCATATATTCCATACGGGTCCTTAATCTTTCGTTTCTTAATTCTCTTTCAAGGTCAAAACTATCTCTTTTTTGTTTAACTTGAAAAATCTCCTTGATGTTTGCCCGGCTTTCCCTTGTTTTCTTGTCTTTTAATATAAGATACTTCTCCGCCATTGGCCCCTTATAGGGTGAGAAGGTATCATAAAATCGTGGCCTTACTAACCAAGGAGTTCTTATCCTTCTGTTCTCCGTAAGCATATTTATCTTCATAATATCTTGCCTTAACCAAAACGCAAACCTCCCTCTCTTATACACATTGATAAGAAACTTTACTCTATGATTACGGAAGTAAGGGTCCAATAAAAAGAAGTCCGGAAGGATTAGGATTGTGAAAATCCTATCCGCACGGATTACTTGGTATGCTTCCATTATCGCCGTGTTAAACTTTGTTAATACTTTACGATTACTTAAAGCCCCGGCTTCATCAAACACACACACCTCATCTTTCTTACTATCTGAAAGGTCATTCGCCCACATTTCTTTGGTAAGTCCCATATGTCTTATGTCTTCTTCTTCACACTTACCAAACATAATTTGGGACCACTCGTGGATAATATGTAAACCTAAATTGGATTTACCAATACCTTCCAAACCCATAATGACACCGACGGTGTCATTATCTAATTCGTGTTTCTTCTTTCTTATTTCCAAGTATTTTTTTAATCTCAACATTTTGTTTTGTAATTACGTGTAATTTTGTTAATATTAACAAGGCACTAAAAAATAACGCTATAAAAATAAATGTTTGTCCTTGTAAAATCAACCAATCCCCTTGGTATGCTACATAATAAAAAGCAATCCCACAAATTAAAGCAAGGAAAAAGTTAAAAACAAATGTTCCAAATTTAAGTTGGCTCATCTTCGGCAACCTCCTCCCACGGACGGATATCATACTTTGGATAGTATAACCCGTGTTTATACATAAGTTTGATTAAACTCTTTTCAACATCATTGAGGGCTTCTTCAATATCAAAATAAAATACTTCTTCGTTTTGTTTTTGTCTTTGTTGTGTTCTTATTTTCGCCCTCACACTTTTTAATTCCTTCTCAACTTTCCCGATTGCGTCTTCTGTTTTATCGCTTGTCTTCATATCTTCGACAAAAGATATCGACGTGAGTATCGACGTCAAAATACGATACCACATATTTATATCTCCGTTTATTCTCGATTGGTTTGCTTCTTCAAACCTTCGGTCCGTTCTCTCCAATAAAAGTTGGGCAAAATTGAAGGGGCGTTCTTCCCTATCAATTCCACCATAACCTTTAAAGCCCAACTTCGTCAACTCCCCCTCTCACTTCAACTTGAAAAAGTTTTAATGGTTGGTCTTTCTTATTTTTTATTGTCTCTTTGTAAGTTATCCTTACATAACTTCCAACTTCTACAAGGGCCATTCTATCGTCCAAAACAGTTGTTCCCCAAATCATTTTTATTCCTTCGCTTTCTGTTTCGACATAATAAGCAATGCCTCCTTCCTTAATCCCAACGCCTTCCTTTTTATTTATATAAACTCCTTCGATACAATCGCCTTCGTTCTCCGGCTTCCATACTCCCGGCTCAATTACATTCCATTTCTCACTCATTTTTTTGCCTCCTTTTTGTTAAATTGTTTTTTTGATTTCTCATATTTGTCTTGTTCTTCGTCGGTGTCATCTTCGTCTTCCAATTCTTCTTTCGCCAATTGTCTTTCAATTCTTTGTGTTTGTGATTGTGATTGTTGTTGTGGGTAATATTGTTGTGGTTGAGAATGATTTAACTCCCATTGTCTTTCCAAAATTAAAAGTTCTGTCTTTCTTACATATCTCAACTTTTCCATTTCCAATTCGTGCCTTTTTTCAAGCAAACTTATTTCATCTGTGTATTTCATATTTTTTCCTCCTAATTTTATGAATAATAACCAAAGGGTGGATAAAATCATATCTACCGAAACGGCTATCCAAAATATTTCTTTATATATATTTATGATTTTTCCTCCGAGTTTTGTTTTTGTAATCTTTCTAAAAATCCTTTATTCTTTTTTGTTATTATTATAAAAAAATATCTTCCAAACCATTCTTTAACTTCTAAAACATATATCCTACTCATAAAAAAACCTTTATTTTCCATTTCTTTTAATCTTTTTTGAGTTAATCTATTCCAAAAATCTGCTTGGACTAAAAAAGCAATCCCTTTTTTAGAAATATCTAAACTTTTACTCATAAATTTCCAAAAATCTTTATATGGTGGATTTCCAATACACCAATCAACTTTGTTATTATAATTAAAAAAATCTTTTCCTTTATCAATTTCAACCCAATCCCTTTTACAATTTAAATTATTATACCAAACCATATTTTCTCCACTACCAACATCTAAACATAAATCTTCCTTTCTATAAGGAATTTTAGAAATACATTTGATTACTATTTCTCTTGGAGTATAATGATTTCTTATATTTGGTTTTTTATTTGCTTTATTCTTTAATATTCTCTCATACATTGTTTTCATCATAAATCTCCTCTTTAATTCTTTTAATATCCCCAACAGATAACCTATAACCTTCTTTAATTGTTTTCTTAATTAGTGCCTTGTAAAACCTCTCGGCTTTTTGGCGTTCTTGTTTCAAAATTTGTAGATGTGTTTGATAAAAATGACTTCTGATAAGTTCATCTATTAAATCCCCTTTCAATTCTTTAGTTTCCATTTTCATTCTTCATCACAAAGTTCAAAATCACAAATTGGACATAATCCATTTCTTAATTTTGCTCCTTGTCCTCCACATTCGTCACATTTTCCTTCTTTAATAATATCACGCCTCCCTTTAGTTGCTCTTTTGTAAATAGTTTCATTATTTCCCTCAATGTATTCCAACCTCTCGTAACTATTCCCGAGTGGTTTAGTTCTTCATTATAATTAATTATGTCATTTGTGGTCATTTCTTCGTAATTATCAACAAATTCTTCCCATTTTTCATTTTTACGGAGTTCTTCAATCAATCCAATATGTTTCTCAATCAGTAAAGTTTCCTTTCTCTCAATGTCTTCTTGGATTGCTTTTGCTTCGTCTCTTTCTCTCCTATTTCCTTCTTCAACCACATTTTGTAATTTCTGTAAATATCCTTCTCGAATTGTTGCCCATTTATCAATTTCTTTGTCACATTCTTTGACTTTATCCATTGGATTTTCGTCATTGACCTTCATTTCCCGTAGAGATTTTTCGACGGTTTCGGATATGTTGATTTCTCGGTTTTTTAGCCATTGGTAAAGTTCAATCGAAATTGAAGCCGATATGTTCGTTCTTTTTCCCATTTTAAGCCCTTGTAGTTAGTATATACAAATAATATATTAATAATATATTATAATTTATTATAATAATATTATACTTACTTACTTACACCCTCCATATTCTCCATAGGAAATGAAGGTCCCTCCTTTTCTTCTTTACACCAATATTTAATCAATCCTCTAAACTTTTTATCAGTAGCATACATAACACAAAATAAAGCATATGCCTCATTGCTTTTTGGGACCCAATTGTGTTTATTTTCCCAATAATTAGTGTCTTTTTCCGGGTCAAATTGGACCAAAACGCAAGTGTATTCCCCATTTTTCTTATGGGATACATCTTCCGTCAATCTAATTTCCATTATTTCATCTCCTTTATACGCCGAAATAAGCCCGTATTCTTGATTAAATCAATTCTATACCCGTAAACGTGGTATTCTTTGTTTAATTGGCTCACGGGCTTCTCTTGTTCTCTCAACCAAGCCCGGTGGTCTTGCTTTGCTTTATTAATCAGTTCTTTCATTTATACACCCTCCATTTTCCACTTCTATCTTTTTATTTTCTTCCTCATTCCTTACCTTTACGTATTCACGAATAAGACAAACAAGCATATCATTCAAAGTTTTATTCTTCGTAGTGACCGCTTTAAATTCTTCCCAAAGTTCCTTATCTATTTCCAATGTTATTGGTCTTACCATTTCTTTTTTTCCTATGGCTTTTTACCATATAGTATTTTACTATAAAACACTATATAAATCTTTCGATTTCTTTAGGCACTATCATTTCCTATGGAGAATTAGTTTTATCGTCGATAAAATAAAAAAGGTCCCTTCCCGTGGGGCGAGAAGGGAAAAAGGAAGGTTGTTTTGGTGTAAAAATATTATTATCTATATCTCACCATTAGGTATCTCACAAGTAGTCCGATAATTACGGCGGCCACAATTACAGTTACAATCAATGGTAGCTTTGCCGGTAGTTTGGAAACTCCCAATATTGTGTTGTTTGTAGCAACCCATTCGTCACCGGTTGGTTGTGTGCTATTGGAGGAATTTGTCCACCCGTCTCCATAACAGTTGTCACCGGTTGCGTTATAATGGTATCCACTTGGACAAGCGTTGTCTCCAAAGTCATCTTTAATGTCACCTAATACATTAAGTCCATATCCCAATCCAATACCCAAAACCACGATAGTTAAACCTATCGGCAAAAGGTCTTGTATATTGAATGTTGCTATTTGTTTGGTTTCCATATTAGTCACCTAACTATCTATATCTCACCATTAGGTATCTCACAAGTAGTCCGATAATTACGGCGGCCACAATTACAGTTACAATCAATGGTAACTTTGCCGGTAGTTTGGAAACTCCCAATACAGTGTTGTTTACTGCGTTCCATTCATCAGTTCCCGAGGTCATATCACTTTTTACGTCGCTTAATACATTAAGCCCATATCCTAATCCAATACCAAGCACAACAATTGTCAATCCAATTGGTAGTAAATCTTGTATATTGAAAGTTACTAATTTTTGTTCATTCATTTTTTATTACACACTCCTTATTTTTATAATTAATTTATGAAAATACTATTATTTAAAACCCGTGTAAAAAATGTTACAAGTGTAACAAATGTTACATTTTAAGTAGATTTATAAAGATTGAATTTCATAATAGGGTTATATGTCAAACGGTGATACATATTCTTATGAGGAGCACGGGGCAAGTTCACGTTTTCCCGGAGAGAGTTCCGCAAGTCACCGAAGACGTTTAGCCGAGGGAAGAAGACGACAATCCCAAGTTAGTTCTCGACAAAGAGATATTGCTTATTTAAAATCAAGAGGCAAATATAAACAAGCCCAAAGAAGCCAAGAACGATTGGACGCAAGATTTATTTATCCAAAATCAGAAGAACAAGCAACCGCTTCCAAAGTAGCAAGGCAAGATATTGTCCCAACACCAAATACTTCTTCAAGTTTTTATATGGGTCCGGATTACACCGGAACGGGGGGAACATTAAAGTCATTTGATACTCCCGAAGAAACTATTGATTATTTTAGGTCTAAAGATGTTCGTTCTACTTGGGGGAGAGTAAAACACAAATATATTTCCGGAAGGGGGGCACAAAGAAGACAAGAACACGAATTGGAAAAGTTTGGGTTTGCCGGGGGGCCAATTGGTTATGGTGTTCTAAAAACCGGAGAAAAAGCATTTGAAAAACCTATTTATAAACTTGAAACAGATGTCGCCACACAAAAAGGTGAAGCAGTATCAAGGGCAATCATAAGAACAAGGGAAAGAGTTGGTCCCGATACGCCCTCTCAACAAACTCAAGATATTTATAAAGAAGAATTAAAAACCACAAAAGCAGAAACCGGGGCAAGTGGTTTTGGTTATGGTGTAAAATCTTTTGTTGCGGACCCAACGAGCCGGGCAATGGTTGTTGGTATTGGAACGGGGGCCGTAAGATATGGGGTTGCGAGAGGATACCAAGCATTAAAACCAAGAATTACTTATCAAAGAACATATTTAAAGGATATACAAGTAACGGGAGAGCCATATGTTGTTGAAACACCGAAGACACAAACCGGTCAAGCCGATTTGGTTTCTTCCGGAAGAACAGTAAGTCAAATTAAAGGACCGATTGGGAGAGTTCAAGAAAGAGTATATACACGATTTCCACAAGCACGTGAAAGATATGGACAACCGGTTAATGTAGCCGGGAGAGTAGAATATACTTATAGTAAACCAACCGCAACGGGACAATACGGGGGGGAAGTTATTGTTGAAACCCCCACAACAAAACCAACAAAAGGTCAAGTTGCTGGACAATATAAAGTTGAAAAATTAACTCTTGAAGGAGGAAAGCCATTTTACACGGGGAGGAGTTCTTCAATTGGTGGAACAAAGTTTCAAGAAGGCAAGAGTTTATCTTTACAAAGTTCAGAAGCCACACCAAGAACAATTATTAAATCTCAACAACCGGGAGGAGGAGTAAGAATATATCAAACAACCGGCAAGGGAGTTTCTTTTGATGTTACTCAACCAAAAACCCCAAGCAAGTTTACTTCCGAAGGATTTGCTATTTCAAGATATAAACCATATAAAATAGAGCAACCAACAGTTGGGGAAGGTAGTGGGGCACAAACATTTAAAGGAAGTGGTAGAAAATCACAACTTCCAATTTATGAAATTAAATCTACATTAGAGAGTGGAATAAAAGTTGAGCCACCAAAAATAAAACCAAGTCCAAAGGTTTCATCAGTTAGACCGGCCCCAACAACAACACAAAAAAGTGATTTTCAAACCTCAACTTCAAGTTTTACTATTGAAACAAAATCAAGAACAAGGGGACCACAATTAAAACAAGGAATTATAACCTCTCAAAATCTTTCCCCACAAGTTTCTCAAATGGCTATTGGTGGAAAAAGTAGATTGGGGCAAAGAGATATGACAATTTCAAAACAAGCCCAAATTCAATTACCAAGAGAGGCAACACAAACAGATGAAAGGATTTTTTTAATTCCTTCTTATGGTGGGGGCGGAGCGTCATATACATATACTACTCCAAAATTACCCCCATTCTTTTTTCCACCATTACCCCCAATGTTGCCTTCGGGCGGAGGGGGGTCAAGAAAACAAAGGGGAAAAAGAAGAAAACAACCAAGAGCATATACTCCAAGTGGGTATTCGTTAGTAACCGGATTAACCGGGAAACCAACAAGGGGAGGAATTGTCTCGGGACTTGGTCCAAGACCATTAAAAACAAAATGGGCGAAAGCGATAAATATTTAGGAATACAAATTGGAGACCACTATTTAGGTTTTAGTAAAGAGAAAAAGAAAAGAAAGAAAAAAAGGAGTGATGATTGGTGAAAGAAGAAACAAATGTAAACCGAATGGAAAGGCAATCGCTTATGGATACGGCGAACGTTCTAAAAATAAGATTAAATACTGATTATGTTTTAGAAAGAGTTAGGATTTTTCTAACCGGGAAGATACAATATGTTCTTTATGATGAGAATAGCAAACCTTACACCGAAGAAAAACAAATATCAGATAAGAAAGCAAATGATAAGGGAATACAGAACATTTTAAATTATGTAGAAAACGCAATCAACCCACAAGTTGTCCAAGGTAATTTTGAGAAAGAAATGTTTTACAATTATATTGATGAGTTCCATATAGGTCTTATTCAAAATTTAGCAAACAATTTGTATAATTGGGAAATCTCGGAAGATGATTACGAGCCAATTATTGATACTATTATGATATTAGTTATTCCATTCATATCAAGATTGATTGATAATGAAGAAAGGAGTAGTTACGCACAATCGTTAAAATCCTTCGAAGGGTCGGCAACGCACACCGGGAAAGAAGGACTTATCAGATAAAAAGGAGGGAGAGAAATGGATATAATGTTTTGGATAATGTGGGGAATGATATTCCTTGCCGTGATTATCGGCTTGGTAATTTGGTTGGTAGATAAAGCCCACCCATACAAAGTAAGAATAAGAGAAATAACCGGGACGAAAGTTCGATTGATACAAGACACCTTGGCCAAAGTAAAAATGACCAAGGAAAAAGTTGAGTATCTTGGTTTAATGAGCAAAAGAAGTGGTCACGACAAATTACCCCTTCCAAAGGAAGAAGTAATTGATTATGACCCAAAGAGGAAAAAGAAAGTCCTTGAAGCGTGGTATAGTGATGAAGGAGGATACACTTATGTTCAAGATACGGGAAAAATCGAGGGATTTCAACCGATAACCACAAAGCAACGGGCAATGATAGTAAGTGAGATAATAAAGAAAGAGGCAAGAAAGCAAACAGATTGGAAACAAAATATCCCGATGATTATTGGTTTGGGTTTCCTTGTAATGGTGTTTGCTTTGGCTTTGATATTCGGCCCGGATATGCTACAAGCATACAACAACGCCGGAAGTAGTTTGGGCGAAATATTGGATAAGGCAAACCTTATTTTAGATAAGGCCTCGATAATCGAAAGCGGTGGTCAAGTGGTGACCGGAACACCACCAACATAAGAAAATGGACGGATTGAGTATAATAACGGGAATAGCACTTGTCGTATTCTTACTTTTCTTTTTTGCTTTTAATTTAGGAAGGGAACATATATTCTTAAAAATTTTAACTGTCTTTGCGGGGATATTTATGTTGATATTTATCCCACAAGCAACAATTGATATGGATAAGGATTGTTCGATTTCGAATGACGGAACATATACTTGTTTTTATTCTAATGGAACACAAGTAAGTGATTACGAAGGAGGGAGTAAGGTCGGCAAGAATTTCACAATTGCGTTTGCTTGGTATTTGACAATCTTTGTGAGTTATTTGTTTGTATATTATAGTTACACGGTGTTGAGGTATTTTGACTTTATAAAGAAACCAATTAAAATGGGGAGGAAAAAACATAAATGAATAAACTTTGGATATACGCAAGTTTAATCTTGGTTTGTGTTAGTTTGACTTATGCTTCACACAATACTTATATGTCCTTCCAAGGCAAGTTCACAAATTCCACCAACAAAAGTGTCACGAGTGGAGATATTACAATAAATATCTCCGCAACTGATACTTGTGAGGGAGAGGTTTATTCCAAAACCTTTACGGATAGTTTTTCCTCGGAAGGAATATTTGACACAATCCTTGGTAATGATACAGTTTTGCCTTTAGATTATAATAGGGATTATTATCTTTGTGTTGAGATTGACGGTGACTTTGGAAAAGAAGTAATTGGAGAAAATTATGTATTTCGTGGTGGCCAAGGAGAGATTGGAACAGAAGATACAACATTCACGGACCAAAACTTACACATAACGGCCTCACCTACATTTGCCGATTTAATTGTGGGGGGGATAGGAAGTTTTAACCAAACAATACAATCCGGGGTTGCGAGATTTGACGGGATAGTCAATTTCTTTAATGATATTACTGTTGGTAATAATAAGAAAATAACTATGGGGACCGGTAACCTAACAACCGGAGGGCATATTTGTGATGTTGTTGCTTGTATTGGTGATGATTTAGGAGGGAATTTCTCGGACCAACCAACAAATCAATCTTCTTATGTTAAATTTGCCGGAACAAATGTGACAGATAATTTATGTTTTGATAGTGGAGAAAGCACGGATTGTATAACGGCTTGGAGTGAGGCGGGAATTGATACAAACCTTTCAAATGGAGGACAAGCACTATCTCCAATTAATTTTACGAGTGGTTTAGAATTGGCCGGAGATGTATTTGTTAGTTCCGATGGAGGACAAGATGATGGAATATTAAACTTCACTAATTTAAATGACAATAGTAGCACTTGGTCATCTTTAATTATAGATTTGAGAGAAAACCAACAATACACAACTACTTTTGATTTAGCAAGTCCTTCAAATGATAATGATGGATTTTTATTTAAGAAGAATGTAGAATTAGATAATAATGACTTATTCCTTTTCGGAACTTCACCAAGGGGAGGATTTAAAAAAGATACTTCTTGGGTAAGTTCTACACATTATCATCCTCTAAAATTATTACTCCCAATTACGGGAAGTAGGGCCTCCGGAATTTTAATGTTAGAAGAATATGGAGATGAAAGAATGCTTTATCATCAATTTTTACACCCAACAATAGAGTGGTATTCTTCTGACGCAACTTCAAACTCAAGTATTTATATATTTAATAATGGAACAAGTGGATTTATTGGAGCAAATGATACAAGTGGAACTCAAACAGCCCCAATAAGATTTGAAAGCAATAATGTTTGGGTTAGTGGAAACCTACAAGTCGGAGGGTGTATTCAATATAATTGTTCACAACCAAGTGGATGTATAACATTGGGAGGATGTTTATAATGAAAACTAAAACAATAATCGGATTAATAATGGCTTTTGCTATTATTGGAAGTGTTGGCTTTGCCGACGCACAAGGCGTAAGCAAGGATTTGGTTGTAAACAATTTATTAGTAGGTAACCACTTGCGAAGTGACGGAAGTTTGGAAATCAACGGCAATGTATTTGTTGATGACCAAGAAGGTTGGACGGGCAATTGTGAATATACGCCCGTGTTTAGGGACGGAATAATGATTGATTGTATTGGAGGTGAAAAATAATGAAAAAAGCAATATTGGGATTAATGGTTTTCCTTATGGTTGGTGGAGTATTTGCTATGAGTGACCCATTAGGATTTGGAATGGAGGAGCCGAGAATAAATAAACCAACTATTGGACCCAACAAAATAACCCCCACAATAGACCACGGAGTTGTAAGAAACCATTGTGATTTAATAGTGGATATTTGTGATTGGAGATTGAAATTTATGGATAGTGAAACAATTGACATTGGTGACGAAAGATTTTATTTAAAATATCTTGGTGACAATAATATCTTTGTAACCAACGCACAATATAATTGGTTAAATCCATTGAGATATGAAGGGATAACAACAATAAGTGACGAAGGAGATATTACTCTTGGTGACCACGAAGCAACATACGAAGTCAAAGAAAAAACATATGGAGACGATAGAATATTCGTAACACTATGAAAAAAATAAGTATAGGTTGGATTTTTGTATTACTTTTGATTAGTCCAATCTATGCCTTCCAAGGCAAGAGTTCAAATTATAATATGGAAATATCAAATATAGAATATGGGGCAAATAGAGGAAGTTCAACAAATTATAATGGGGACTTTTCGACAGTAGCACAACCCGTAAACGACGCAGAAGGAACGCTTTATAATTCACAATTGGGATTTTATCATAAGGTTAAATCGGCGTTTGCCGGTATCATTCAACTTGTAAGGGATACAAAACAAGTTTATCCTATTGCTTTACTTGTTGTAATGATGTTTATTGGGTCGGTATATACGAGAAGGGGGTGGGCAAATGACAAAGAAGTCGTCACAATTAATGCGAGTTAGCCCGAGATTTTTGAGGAAAGTAAAGGTAATCTCGGCAGAAGAAGGGAAAAGCCAATCCGATATTACGGAAGAAATGGTTGATTTCCTCGAAGATTGGAAAAATCAAAGGAGAGAAAAACGAAAATATGAATTTAAGTTCTAAAAAAGGAAATGTCCTCTTGGACAGTATAGTGATTTTGGTAGTCCTTGTTGTAATGGGGATTATTGGAATTTTAGCATATTCAACTTTTGATGATTTAGTGACCGATATTTCCGTTGATGAAAGTTTTGATGAGGAAGCAAGAAACAAAACACTCGAATTACATAGCCGTTTCCCGGCAACTATGGACGGAGCGTTTGGATTTGCTTTCATATTATTATGGTTACTCGTTTTAGTGGCGAGTTTTATGATAGATAGCCACCCGGTATTCTTTGCGATTAGTATTATTTTGATGTTGGTAATGTTATTTTCGGCGGGTTTGTTATCAAATGCCTTTGATGAGTTCGAAAGTGATATCGAAATCGAACAATATAAAACAGATTTCCCAATCACGAGTTTCATATTAACAAATTTAGTTATATTTTTATTAGCGGTCGGAGGTAGTGTCGGATTAGTGTTGTTCGGTAAGTCACGAATGGGATAATGGAAAAACGTAAACAAAATGGTAGGGTATCGAAGACAAATAAGGCCTTTGGTGTCCATTTCATTTATAAACTAATCCCACAAATTTTGTTAATCTTATTTTTTGCGTTTTTTGTTTATGGTTTGGTTTGGGAAGACTACAATTTTAATACCGGACTTGTTACTTTTTGGAGTTTTGATAAAAATTCAGGAACTTGGGATGACTTTACTGGTTATGATTGGAATGGGACTTTTGGTGGTAGTCCGACTTATGTAAGCGGGATTGTAGGGACTGGGGCATATTCCTTTGATTCAGGAGATTATATGATACAAACCAATGACTTTGAAGACCCAATCTCGGGGGATAATGATTGGACAATTTCGTTTTGGATAAATTACGCACAATTGAATGGGGAAATGGAAACAATTGGAACATTTAATAATTCTGCGTCGGGGGAAGGTTGGGTGATTATGAAAGCCACAAATGAGGATGATTTAATATGGGGAACATACTCGGGTGGTTGGATTGACCAATTTCAAGTAAATGATATATTGGATATTGGAAATAATATTATGATTACTTACTTACGTAATAATACGGATGATATACAACTTTATAAGAATGGGACACTTATTGGGAGTTTTGAAAGTTCAAACCCTATCCCCGGCGGGAATATGAATTTAAAAATTGCCCCAAAAAATAGATTATACGCCACAATTGATGATATAGGGATTTGGAATAGGACCTTGAACGAAAGTGAAATCTTAAATTTGTGGAATAATGGAGATGGGGTGTATTATTCTGTTTCAAATTTTACAATACAAATACAAGATGAATATCTTAATAAATTAATCCCCGGATTTACTGCGTTTATAAATGGAACAAACTACTCAACAGAAACAACAACTTTAATCACTCCAATTCCTATTGAGGGAGATGATTTAAAAAATATTACAATTGTTACAAATAATTATTTTAATAGGACTTATGAAGATTATAATTTTACTGCCTCCCCAACCCTAACCGCAAATTTAACTTTTAATATGAGTAGGCACAACATAACCGCTTACATCCAACCCCAAAACACCACCCAAATAAACAGTTTTAATATAACTGCTTCAAATGGTTTTTCAGGCACAACTGACAATGGGAGTGTAATTGTTGAAACTCCTTGGAATATATCAACAATAATTAGTATAAACTCAACTGGATACCAAGAAGACGCAACTTGGACAACATATGGAAATTTAACAGATAGCCACACATTTTATTTATTTACTAAAAATAGTTTCAATCTAAACATAAGAAATGAAACATTAAGAGATTTAATCTCCTCCCAAAATGTCACTTT
>Ga0114919_10001917_pt1 | contig 16765 bp, 13 predicted proteins | sample BlataG_FD_88682 | JGI IMG/M metagenome (GOLD analysis project Ga0114919, IMG submission 88682) | Deep subsurface microbial communities from Black Sea to uncover new lineages of life (NeLLi) - Black_00105 metaG | ecosystem: Environmental > Aquatic > Marine > Oceanic > Sediment | place: Atlantic... | reverse complement strand
TAAATGAAGGCATAAAATCAAAAAACAACGAAAAAGAAAATGAAAAAAGAAGGAGAAGAGGAAAGAAAGAAAAAGAGAGAAAAAAGGAAAGAGAGAGAGAGAGAGAGAGAGAGAGAGAGAGAGAGAGAGAGAGAGAGAGAGAAGAACGCCCACATATCACGTCCCTCACATATCACGCGCCACCCTATCAATCAGCCCTTGATAGGACTCCCCCTCCCCTCCTACCTTCTTCACCTCCCCTCCTCCCTCTACCTCCACACTCTTCCTCACAGGCTCCACAATCTTAAACAATCCAAACAACCTTGACCTAGCTTCTCTCACCTCGACCATCCCACCATCCCAAGCTACGTCCGACAACACCTCCTGAACACACATAAATTCCTCTTCCCCCATCTGTACCTCACTCTCAGCATCTCCTACTATCAATAAAGCAGTATACAACTGCTCTGCTGCATACCTCCTTATCTTAGGAAACCTATTCCCCAACAACATCAGTAAACATCTCGTTGCCTCAGCGTGCACGACAGGAGTATCCAACCCTGCTACTAACTGGGAAAACAAGCTCGCGCCGGCCTTTAGTCTAGCTATGTCGCTGCATTTACTGCATTCTACAGCTGCACAAGATAGTATGTCTGTCAAGAAACTATGGTGAGGCGGTGTTAATGTATTCAGAGCAGTTTTAGATACTAGGACATCAGCAGTGATGAGGAGAGGAGTTGCCATTCTGGTCGATTTGCTCCATTTCTTCCATACATTAATATACGAGGTAGCCACTGTGGACAGCAGCAGATTACCATCATCATCATCATCACCATCGTGATCTCTTCCTACAAGGCTACCAATACCCTCTACTAATGCATCACTGGCTGCCTTGGCCAGTGACGCATCTAGCCCACCTATGCTACATGCCAACCCTTCCAAAAGAGGCTCTTGCAACTCGGAGTAGCACAACAGTCTGGCAACACTGGGCAGTGCACTTAACGACTCAATATCCACTATCCCTGCATTATTGTTGCTATTATTATTATTATTATCAACACCAGCTGGTTGACGTGTTTGGTAGTAGGGTTGCAATGCAAGGGAAACTGCGTTATACAGAGGATACATACAGCTATGGTTACGATTGCCGCTGTCGTCAACATCAAGGTGCATTATATCTTGAATACAGCTCATTGCTCTACTTCTCAACCGACCGAGTCTTTCAACTGCCTGTTTCAGGAGGCCTATCAAGCACCCACACCACAATTTTTCATCATCCTCTTCATCTTCAGTATCGGTATCTTGTTGCATCTCCTTCTTCATTTTGATCATCATTGCTAGTAACTGAGGCAATCCGGTCATTGCTGCTTCTCTCACCCAACTGCCTACGTCTCCTCTGTTATCCGAAGAATAGTCATGCAGTGCTTCAGTGAGGACATCTATCGCTACTCTAACACACAGCAGTATCTCTTTACCATTATCAACATCATCATCATTGTCAGTATGTGCATCTGTAGATCTATGAACAAGAGCAGAAGTCACTTTGCATAATGAATGAATAGCATTCACTCTAGTCTCTACATCATCAACCACCAGACCACTACTATCAGTGGTATGAGGTGCAGTTCGTTTTGCTCCAGAGACAGCTACCATTGCCAGTACCGACACAACCGGCTGCTTCACTTTGGAGAGTAGTGACACAGGAATAGAACCCAGGGCCAATGCTGCTCCTCGCTGTGTTGCTGCAGATACATTTGTTGCATTCAGCAGCTCTACAGTAAATAGCCGTTGTGTCTTGTCCAGATTCTCTTCAGTTGGTTGACTACAGTATCTATTACTAAAAGTAGACAAAGCTGCAGCTGCTGCTTGTTGAATATCAGGAGAAGAATGACGAAGACAATCCAGTATTGTCTCCCTGTAGATGCATTGACGTTGACTCGGTGTGAGCTCAACTCCCACCAAACATGTTGTTTCAACCAGCCGACACAGTGCACTCTTTAGTATTTCTCCCCCTTTACCTTTGGTCAGCTTCTCTTGATGCAATCTAGGAATGATACTTCCTATTTGGTTGGAAACTTCATCACTATTACTACAAACATTCAATCGTAGTATATTGCTAGGATCTCCAGCTGCCTGAATAGCAGGCAACAGCTCTGCAATAGCTGCAACAGCCCCATGTCTCACTTCAATGGAACCATCCATACACAATGGAAGCAAGTATGGTATTATTTCCTGTGAAATAAACCCAGGGTGAAGATTCACCAAAGAAGCTAGTCCTCGCGCAGCAAGTTCTCTCACCCCCTTCTCCCAGTGTCTTGATTTATTCCTCGCCAAATGCCATGCCATCACTTCAAGGTACCCCTCCCCTCCAAAAGCAGCAACTTGAGGGCCAACTACCAAGTAGGCCTGAGCTCTAACGCTGACGGTGAAGTAATCAGCACATGTCAGGATTTCAATTCCATGCGGGAAGTTTCCCAACCTTCCTGCACATTCCTGGAAAGCAGCAGCTGCTGCTCTCCTGCAATTCACCTCCTTGTCGTACAGTGCAAGGGTTATAAGAGCAGGTGCCAGCTTCAATGCTGCATCTTGGAGTGTGTCTGGTGTGTAGGCTCTTGCTAGAGCCCAACAGACATATGCAGCTGCATCTCTGACATGAGCTCCTACACTACTGTGACCCCTTCTGACATCATATTCTAAAGATCTCTCCAAGATAGGGACCACTTCTGGGCTCAATCTACCGGGTAGGAGCAGCCCTCTTCGAGCAAGTTCAGCAATAGCCAAGCATCCACCATGCCAGGACGTATCAGAAGTAGCCGGAGTGAAGAATTCCTCTAGAATTGATGCTATTACGTCGTCTGCAAAGTCTTTGGGCAGTCGTCCCGTCACTCGTCCCAGGCCCTTGGCGGCAGACCACCTGACGATGGTATCCTTGTCAGCAAGGCCGGTGAGGAGGGCTTCTATAACTCCTTCTATATGCTGTGCATGCTGTGCTAGGTCTTCTAAAGCTCCTTCCTCATCCCCATCACCCTCGCCTTCTTGTTCATTGCTACTACCTTTCCTACCATCACTTCTACTACCTGCAGCTACATTCAGGATTTTCTGTCCCTTTATGTATCTCCAAGCAGCAACTCTTGGCCTTAGAAACACCAGTCCTATCCTTTGAACTACTTTAACAGCTAGTTTTCTGGATAAAGCATTCCTACTAGCCATACTATTACTCTTAATACTGTTAGCTTGAAGGATGAGGTCAGCAGCCCTTGGGAAGATGTTGACTGCAGCAGGGAGCAACAAGTCCCTTTTTCCTAGATCAAACAATGTAGCAAAAGCCAGCATTATTCCTGGAACTATGAATACTGCATTAGAAGGGTTGTATTCATAACTATTAGTTTGTTCTATATCTGATGTATTACTACAGTTATTATTATTATTAGTAGTAGAAGTGGTAATAGTAGTAGCGGTGTCAAAGTGAGACAAGATGGTGGAGCCCCATTGTTGAAACTCTGTCAATGCTTGTACCATGTCATGCCTGCTGAGCAAACGACCAATAACACCAGCTGCCATTTCCCTTGTACTTCCTGGTAATGCAAGGTGACGTTTGCAGAGATCTAAGAGTTGTTTTACTATTGATGGATAGCCAGTGGTAGTGGTCATGTTGGAGTCGACAAGGGAGAGGTCAAAAGGGATGAGAACGAGCATGCACAACCAGAGCAACAATACCCATTGCAATTCCCAAGGTCTGCTTTCATTAATATTTTCGTTATTATTGATGTTATAATGATCGTCTATTGACTGTAGCATAGAGATGGCAGGTTCTAGACAAGCAGCATCGTTGGGGAAGAAGCGGAGGATGATCTTGGGGCCCCTGACGATGCCGAGCTGCCATAGAAGGCGACCAATGGGAGCAGCTTTAGCGATGTTCTCCGCTGCATGTGAAGTGGGGGATGAGCTGATATCGACGAGTACGAGAGCCAAGGGGGATACCAGTTGTTCTAGTAAAGGGTCGAGCAGCTGAGATTGCTCAGTGTATTTGGAGATGATCTGACTGAATCTCGAGACATGGAATGGTGACACCTCTGTTGAGTTTGATATGATTGATTTGACAATATCTTGTAGTTCTTGAGCTTCCTCGACATGGGAAAGGGAGCAGGTATGGTGCTCTATTTCATCTCCATCCATTTTGATCAGTTCTTTTAATGAGACAAGGTGGCCGTGTATCTATATTAGTCGAAGTGATATGATCATCATAATGGTACATATGTCGCTGTTGATCAAAATGGGACATTGTGAGTTCTTTTTAGTCTTCAAAAAAGGCCCCCATTGACTTTTGAAAATGATGATCATCATGAGGGATATGTTTAAATTCCTCCTAGGACGAGCCACAAGCCTTGAATTTTCAGTCTGTATGATACTTAAATTATTTGTCTGAATAAGCTTATGTTATGTTCCATCCAGACCTAAAGTTTCTCCCCAACAACGATAGATTCATTCAATCAAAATCTCAACAATATATATGTAGTAGCGTGATTCTCACCAACAGTAGCAATTGTAGCAATCATGGTGGACACAATGATGATAGATGCATCTCATGTGGCCGCTAGACCAACCGATTCATCCTTCCGTCCCTGCACCGACATCCCCACCATCTCCGCCTATTCTATCCAACACACCCTCAATGGCCACATCCATGCGGTAACCAGTTGCAAAATCAACCCATCCCCTCAACACCACCAACTAGCTAGCGTCTCTGCAGATAAAACCCTCAAAATATGGGACCTGCAACAAGGCTTGGAAATAATCACCCCATTTTCTCAATCACCGTCCCATCACCACTCTGCCGGCATAAACGATGTCGCCTGGTCCCCCACCCAACCCTTCCTCCTAGCCACTGCCAGCGACGACAAGTCCCTCAAAATCTGGGACCTCAGATCCAAAAAACCCTTCCATAACACCTTGTCCCCCTCAAACCGAGGCCACACCCACACCGTCTTTTCCTGCGCATTCAACGCCGCTGGTACCCTCCTCGCCTCTGCTTCATTCGACGAGACAGTAATCCTCTGGGATGTAGCCAACGGCACCCCCATCAAGCATATACCAGCTCATTCAGACCCCATCACATCAGTAGACTTTTCTAACGATTATGAAGACACCCCGTTGATAGCTAGCTGCTCAACCGACGGCATGTGTCGTATTTGGGCTAGTGACAGTGGACGGTGTCTGAGAAGTCTCATTCCAGAGGGTCTTCCTGCTGTGTCTAGCATTAAATTCTCTCCTAATAATAATAAATATGCATTGATGTCCTGTCTGGGGTCCATCAATGGATTGAATGGAGAAGGAGAAAGAGGAGGAGGTGAGTTTGATGAGGCAAGTATACAATTATGGGACATAGAAAGAGCCAAGGTGAAGAAGATGTACAAAGGGCACACTGCTACTGAGTACCATGTATGTTCGACATTCCTCATCAACCCGCATTGGATACCGAGTCATGGTGGTGGTGGTGGTAAGAAGAGAGGAGGAGGAGGAGGAGGAGGAAGGGGAGGGGGAGGGGGGCAGTTTATTGTGAGCGGGAGTGAAGATCATCATGTATATATATGGGATCTGCATACAACTGAGTTGGTTGGGATATTGAGAGGGAAAGAAAAGCAAGGAGGTGGTGATGGTGGGGAGGGGGAGGGGGGACATAGTGGGGTGGTGCTGGGAGTGGATTGTAGCAAGGATGATGGTAGTTTGATTGCATCGTGTGGGTTGGATAAGAGTATTAAGATATGGAGGTATACAGGGTAGGTTTATGCAATGTAAAGGAAAGGTACGTGATAGCATTGGGTAGAAAAGAGGGTGGATGTTACTCCTGGGCAGAGAGACGGCACGTCGTCAGCTCCCTCTTTGTTTTTTGAACGAAACGGGAGATGGGTTGGCAACTTGTAAATAGGGGAAGAGGACGCTATGGTATTGGACAATTCTTTACTTTTGTAATGTTTGAGAGTCTTACACGATCAACAACCCGTTGAATATGCAGTGCTGAGAAGAGATCAACTGCGGTCTTTTAATAATTAGCATCTGCTGGAGTCAATAGAGACGAATACGTAGTCATGGACTACTTAAGTGATGCATCATTACTTCATTCGTTACGTAAAAGATCTCTGACAGGCAGTCATGGTGAGTTTATCCTCGGATCAATCTCTCAATCTATTTTTTCAAACCCTCTTTAAACTCGGAAAATCAAAATCCCTCCTTCTCACACACTTGGTACAACCTCAATTCCACCCGCACTGTAGTTCTTCCTAGACCTTATATCTCACATTTCAACAGCGAAGGCGCAACCATCATCAACCAGCCACAACTTGCAGAAACACCATGCTTTTCCGCTCGCTACAGTCGTGTCTACAACAACTCCAAGCTCCTCGCCACCGCCGACGAAGAAGGCTGGGTCTCCATCATAGACACCGCTGCCTCTCCTCTCCCAACTTCAACTGGAGATGGAGGAGACAATGGCCCGAGAGCTCAGTGGAGAGCACACCACAACGCCATTTTTGATCTCATGTGGACCAGGGGCGACGCCGCCATGCTCACTGCGTCTGGCGACCAATCCATCCGCATGTTTGACACTGCATATGCAGAACCTGTAGGCACTTTCATAGGCCATGAAGGCAGTGTCAAGACAATAGCAGTCAGCAAAAACAACAATGGCGACGTATTTGCATCTGGAGCTAGAGATGGTGTCTTGTACCTCTGGGACGCTCGATCTCCTTCTCAAGGCATCACCAGAAACGGCAGACCGCTGAGGAATGCAGTGCTCATGGTCGAGGGAGCTCACGCCCCTGAAGCATCAGCCAGTGGAGGTGCAACCCCAAGAACCAGGCGTAGCAGAAATTCTCCTCTGATGGGTCACCACCGTCATGCCGTTACTTCCTTATTATTCCATCAACAAGATCCTAATCTTCTCATTTCTGGCGGAGTAGATGGTATTGTCAAATTTTGGGATGTTAGATACTGTAGATCTACTGCCGCTTCTGCTCCTGTTGTTACTCTAAATACAGGAGGAATAGGACCAATAAGAGCAGCAGCAGGCAATAATAATGCCATTGCTGGTACATCAGGACCACTCTTCACCTCGGCACTAGATCACATCACCCCCGACGCCCCCTCCCACTGCCCCCCAGAACTCATCCACCTCTCCACGGCCCCGACCCCCATGCTCGGCCAAAAACAGCACGGCATCACTTGCATGGACCTCAGCCCTGACGATGGTTCCAATCTCCTCGTAAGCCTGACTGGAGGCCATTGCCTCCTGTACAACATGCTCCGTCCGCAGGCAGGTCCCACTCACTGGTTTGGGGGCAACACTGTAGGCAGTTTCTACATCAAATCATGCTTCAGCCCAGACGGTAGTCACATAGTGTCTGGCTCATCTGATGGAGGGGTCTATGTGTGGCAGGTTGATGGGAGAGATGGGGGGGATCCGTATGTGATGAGGGGGCATGGTGGGGAAGTGACCACTGTGGCATGGTGTCCGTCTGATTTTTGTGAACTGGCTTCTGCTTCTGATACGGGAGAGATTAAAATATGGAGCTATAAGAATGATAATGGAGGATTGGAGGAGGAGGGAGATATAGAAGGAGAAGAGGAGTGTGATAGAAAGGGGATGGAGGTTAGATATAGCAATGAGAATAGTGCTGCGAGAAGAACAGCAGGTGTAGATGGTGATGAGAATGATGAGAATCAGGAAAGGAATGTTGCTGTCACTATTAGAGGTGGTAGAGATGAGGCTGGTGATCCTCCTCTCGAGACAGCTCGCACAGGGATTCCAACAAGGAGGCGTGTCAATCCTACGATGGAAACACCACCAGCAGTAGGAGGACGATTAGCAGCATCAACAGCGGCATTAAGAGCTGCCTTGGGTATGAGTACAGTCAACAGACCTGCTGCTGCTGCACCACTGCCACCAACCCACTTACCGTCGATATTAGAGGAAGACCAAGGTGGCGTTTGTGATGATAGTTGTAATATTCGTATGAGGAGGATGCGATCTATATCATCCACTGCCAAGATGTTGGGTGGATTGTTAGATCTAGATGGAGGTAGGGGTACAATTGGGAATGATGGAGGTGGTGGTCAACTTTGGAGGAAGAAGAGAAGGCAGCAGACCATATCTGGGTTTTTACTACCTGCAGGAACCGCTAGGGCAGCTGCCAATGCTGCTCGGGGTAATGATAATAATATTGGTGAGGCTGATGGTAATGGTTCATTCCAACAACAGCAGCAGCAGCAGCAGCAGCATGTACTGCCTAAATCAGGAATTACACTCTCGAATGGTGGTGGAAAAGGTGTAGCTAGGAAGAAGATGAGGGTGAGTGTAGACTTACAGCAATTGGCCTGTGAGCTGAGTAATGGAGGTCATGGGGAGGAAGGTGAGGTGGAGCAACCCATACGCAATATTGGTGGTAGGAGTGGGAAGAGTAATTTGGGAAGGATGGTTATAGAGGGCGATGACGGAATAGGTGAAAATGAATGAATGAATGAATGAATGAATGAATGAGAATTCTTCTTACATAAATCTATATTGAATGAATGGGTTTCAATTTCAATGCCATGTCTTGCCTAGTTCAGTTAAAGGCCATTCCTGTAAGAAGAGCTGATACTCCTCTTCAGAAAAGCCATAATTAGTACAAAAAGCTGCATCAGATAAGGCTAGATGTGACAATAATAATGTGCTCCTCCTTCTCCTCCTTCTCTTTTTTCTCCTATTGGTTTGATCTATATCATCATTGGCACCGTCTTCTTCTCCTCCTCCTCCTCCTCCTCCTCCTCCTCCTCCCAAGTAGATCACAGCTGCAGCTCTAGGTGCAATCCTCCCCGATAAAGAATAACTCACATACTGTGGAAACGTTACCAATGACGTAATCGGATTCAATTCCAGCCATTCATTCAGAAAATCAATCTTCTTCACATACCTCTCCTCTTCCATTGGATAAATCAACAACCGGGGAAACCTGTCGAGCATGGTACACAACTGCTCCTTTGTCACTCCAACTGTAGTGAGCCAGTAGTCTACTCGTTTTTCAATAGTGCCAAGACTTCTTGTCAGCACATCTCCTTTTAGAATGAGCTTTTGTTGTAATGTTGATGATGCATTGAGGTGGTGGTGGAGGTAGGATGTGAGGAAGGGGAGGGTGATGGCGATGTTGGAGAGGAAGACAGAGGGGTGGGAGGCTAGCATTCTGCCTACTTCCCCTCCATCAATGCCCATCATCGTCAACCCTCCTTTCTCTCCTGTCTCTCCATTTCCTCCTAATAATAAATGCTTTTGAAAACATTCCACTCTTTCCAAGATTGTATTTGGATCTACCAACAACAATTCCGGCTGTCGTTTCAACACACTTCCAATCTTATCCTCTGCCAACCCCAACTCGCTCAAAAATTCCAACCTTGGTTTCAACACAAAATCACAATCCGTCTGCAACAGCAAAGGGGCCCTATCTACAATCCTAGCAATATCTTCATCTTCAATACCAATATCTCTTCCCAGCCATTCAAATAACTTCCTCAAGTTTCCAGGAGATCTGACGCAATGGGCAAATAAAGACGGGTGTTTGGCAAAGAGGCGGGTGATTCTTTCGGGTGAAAAATCTATTGCATATAGAGAGGCCGCCATGATTTGCCAATATTCTCCTGCGTCTGGATGGGCGAATTCTGCTGGGTATCTAGAAAACACTCTCCATCCTAGGCCTAGTTGTAGACTGTCTAGTAATTCTATTTTAGGGAGGATGTCATGTTGAATTGATAGTTGTGGTACTAAAGATGAAGATTGGATTTTGTCGGTGTCAAGAGCAGCCTCATTATTGAGATGTTCTTGGAGAGACTCAATGGCAGTTTGGACTTTGGAAGCTACTTGTTTGCGCTCTGATATGCTGTAACGGTCCCTGAAGAAGCGGATGATGGCTTCCTTGTTGGTGTCGTCGTCGAGAGGAGCGGTGGTGGTGGGGTTCTCGACTGAGAGTGACGATGAAGATGGATAGATGCGTTTGTTCGTGTATCTTTGGTAATACTTGTGTATATGAGGTGTGGTTGGTATGGAATTTGCACCAAAGTACTTGCAATGCTGGAAATGGATCATCGGATTTGCTATTTGCGAATACGATTGGGACCTCAAATCATACTAACATACGTATGATATATGAGTCATATATCTTTGGTAAGAAAAATAGTTAATGTGCTCGCAAATGGTAGGGTCTAGCTCGTTTTACAGACAAAAACTTATCACTCCAGGTCTTGGTGAAACCCCTCAAAATGGTGCGGATCCATCATTCTCCCACTATTTTATACACACATTCATTGATAAGGCATACGTTAAAGACCTTTAAAAGATCCATATAGTCACTGTGCTCGTCCTCATCACTGGGAATCAAAATGCTTAGGCACGTTTCCAGCAAACTGGCGTCTCGCTTGTTAACTAATAGCACGAATACAGCATGTTCAGCTGTATGCTGCAATTTACACACTAGTGCCGTGCCTCATATGGCAAATCCCTCCTCAGCAGAAGACCCAAATATTGAAAGAGTTGGTAAGTTGACACATTCTCTCCAAAATATTTCTCATCCCATATGTACATCGCGTTTGCATTCCTACCAACGAACAAAATACCTGACCTCCCACCCTCCCCAAACCCCCAATCAATCACCGGCAGAGAAACAGCTCTTCACCACTCGGGGCCTCTCCCCAGAAGAATTCGCCGTCACCCAAAAAGAAACCCCCAAAGACTTTGCCGGCGTCCTCGACGAATCAGCCCAAACCCTCTTCATGACGGAGCTCCTCCGTGGACTAGCCCTCACTCTCAAAGTCTTCTTTGAGCCAAAAGTCACAATCAACTACCCCTTTGAAAAGGGCCCCATCAGCCCTCGTTTCCGAGGGGAACACGCTCTTCGCAGGTACCCCACTGGGGAAGAACGCTGCATTGCCTGCAAGCTATGTGAAGCCATCTGTCCTGCTCAGGCTATTACTATTGAAACTGAAGAAAGAGAAGATGGATCTAGAAGGACCACCAGGTATGACATTGACATGACCAAGTGCATCTACTGTGGATTCTGCCAAGAAGCATGCCCAGTTGATGCTATTGTAGAAACATCTAATTTTGAATATTCTACAGAGACACATGAGGAACTGTTGTATGATAAGCAGAAGTTATTGGCTAATGGAGATAGATGGGAGACGGAAATTGCTGGTAACTTACGAAATGAAGCTCCATATCGCTAAATAATAAAAATATGAATAGTGGATGCACAGCAACACTTCTTCTCCCTACCTTTTGTATCACTATAGTATTAGTCTTATAACTTTACTTGTAATATCACCATCAGTAGTGTGTGTTAAACAATCAGGTGTACAGTATACATGTATGTATGAAATTATCTCATAACTCGTACGGTCAAGTACATAGTTGAGTTTTCAAAATGTGTCGGCAATATGGATTCAATATGGTGGTATCAGTTTCCCCCTTCTTCAAGAGTACAGTCTTCCAGCCACTCTCCCAGTCAGGTTGTAATACAACATACAAGGAGTAGCAGCATCCATCAGGTTGACCCTAGGATCCAAACCCGTAGCAAATCCCACAATAACACACACACCCACCACCAGAGCAGCATATCCACTATCAATGGAAACTTCATGCTTTCTAGCTAGATGCAGTATCGACTTCATGACACGATCCAGATCAATGCCACCAGGTTGATGGATGTTGCAGTCTTTTTTGAACAGCTCTTCAACATCTGTAATGAGCGCTGCTGGGTCGGGGCATTTCTGCCTGGTGGCCCAGTTTAGAAGATGGCCCGCTGCAGTGGGTCCGTCACCTGCTGATATGGCGTTTAAGAAACCAATAAAGTGTCGTCTTACTCTGGGTGTGAGCTCTTCTGCTAGGCCAAAGTCTAGCAATATGAGTTGTACTGGTCCTTCGTCCCCGTCCTTCATCATGATTTCTTCCATACTCTTCTTCTTCTTCTTTTTAGATGCATCCTCTGCATTATTAGTATTACCAGGATCAATACTAGCAGGACGAACAAGGATATTTCCTGGATGGAGATCAGTGTGTACAAAGTTATCGCTGAGCAACATTTTCAAATACGTGTCCACTCCAATGGATACAATCTTTGTGTTGCAAGGAGCTGGCTGTCGGATAAACTTGGCCACCGACAGCCCTGGCTCAAATGTTTCCACCAGCACTGCTTCTCTCGTCATGCCTCTGATGGGTTTTGGCACAATAACTGTGGAGCTGAGGGATTTGAAGTTGCTATAAAACCTGGTCAAGTGGGCTGCTTCTACTCTGAGATCTGCTTGAGCTGTCATTGTGTGACTAAACTGGTTGACTGTGTCCTTCAGGCCTAGACCTTTCAAACTTCTAACTCTACTCGTCATGGCGGCAAATGGTCGAAGCACTTGAAAGTCTTCCCAAATTTGTTGAGCTACTCCTGGGTGCCTCACTTTCACCGCCACTGTATGAAGCACGCTCTCTTCTCCCTCATCATCCCCATCATCATTATAGGAAGGAGGGAGAGGTCGTCCATCCACCACACTCATTCTCAACCCTGCCTTGTGCACCTGGGCAATGCTCCCAGATGCCAAGGGCACAGGGTCAAACCATACAAACATATCTTCAATGGTTTTACCGTTAAATGACTGTTCAATGATTGATCTGGATTGTTGGTATGAATGTTCAGGGGCCTGGTCGTGTAGGTTGGAGAGAATGCGGCAGAAGTCGTCAGGAAAGATGTCCTCTCTGGTGCTGGCCCATTGGCCCCATTTGATGAAGGCAGCACCACTCTGTCTGCATGCCCATAAGAGAAGCTTGAAAGCAGCTGTTCTCATTCTTGCATCTATTGGGACTGAAAAAGACGGAGCGGGGGTGATAGTTGCTCTAGCAACAGTATTATCATCATCATCCTTGCTGCCTCCTTTGTCTCCTGTCACTATTCCTTTCCTTCCTATTCTCTGCTGTCTTCTTGCTGCAATTGAAGATGCAGCCAGCAATAACACCGTTCCAAACACTATAAATGGAGCAAATATTGCCACCAGATGTATCCCTCTCATTGTCAGTCTTAGTTTCTCCGCTATTCCTACATTTTGATCACCATCTGCCCCCTCATCTTCATCTTCCTCTCCCAACAGGTGATCTGCTCTGCCATACAGTGCAGCTGTTACTTCAGCCAGTGCTGCGGATGTTTCGTCATCATCCAACCAACATGTACTTTCATCATCTTTATCGCTATTTGTCACTACTACATTATTATTATTATTATTATTGTTGTTGTTATTGCTAGCAGTACCAACAGCAAGGCCATCTTCACTGCTATTATCAACAAAACTACTAGATCTAGGGGAGCTGCTCCAATCTGCAGGACTATCCATTAGATTCCCACTAGATGGACGATGGTGATGTATACCAGGACCAGGACCACCTGATGAAGAAGATGCCAATGATGTTGAGAGGCTCTTTCCTGTCTTTAATGGAGTTTTTGCTACTGATGCAAAATGTGCTTCACCATTTAGCTTCTCAGTTTGTATACTGCCAGTAGTTGCCTTGGCAATATTACGTTTCTTATTTCTGCCTTTATTACCGCCGCCGCTACCACCACCAAGTGAGATGGAGCCCCAAAACTCTGACCCGCCATTAGAGTGTTGCATTGCAGCTGCAGTTGCCCAACCGCTAGTACTATGAATTTTGTTATTTATTCTACTAGAGCCTAACCTTATATCTAGCCCCTCCCAAACATCAATAACCTGTCCCAAAGGAGGATTATCAGCAGATAGTCTAGTCAGCAAGTGTGCTGTTCTCCTAGCGGCCCACCGATGCACTCCATACCATGCCCCCTCCTGATCAACAATCAGTCCCTTTTCACACTTTCTTGCAGTTTGATTGTAGCCTGCTAGCACTGGAATGAGGGCAGCTATGCATTCTCCTACTTTATAGGAAGATGGGTTGACTATGGCCCATACAGTAGCAGCTGCAGTGAGCCAGGCTGCTGGCTCTCCGTATCTTTGTGCTAGAGAGGCCACGGCTTTGAATGTGGATGACATTACAGGAACCAATGTTGTTTTCGTCCAACTCTTGTTGTTGTTATATAGTTTGTTATGCAGTTTACCAAGTTTTGATGGTGACAGGGTGAGATTGTAGTGCTTGGAGGTTTGTTTTAGAAGAGCAGTGGCGCACCAAGCGACGGTAGCAAAGTGCAGCGTTGGTGAAATTGTATCGGGAAACAATACTTTTGCGAATAATAATCCAGCTGCTCTATCGAGGATATCAACGTTGGAATTACTATTGTTATTGGTGGTATTGGTTGAGAAGGGAGATTGGTGTAGGGTTGATGAAGAGGAGGAGGAAGGGTCACCGATGCGGAGGTTGAAGAGGTGGAGACGGAAATCGAGACCGGTGGGGCGTCGAGCGAGGCGGACGTTGCAAGGGAAAGAGAGGTGCCAATCTTTAGTGTCGTTAGATATGCCGGCATGTTCGGTTGTGTTGGTAATGGTGAGAGGTTGAGGCAATGGGAGTTCTGCCTGAATAAAGACCGACTGTTTCCAAGATTTAACATCCAATTGTATGGGGAGTGACCTCAGTGTTTTAGAAGTTCTATCATGTCTTGTGGATTGGTTTCGTTTCAATACACCCTTCAACCAATGAGGAAAACTCTCACTGGGCTCCATAATTTTGATGTAACGTGAATTTAGCCCAAGGTTTGACGCTATACCATACTCGTCAGAATATGTCTACGCATACTCACGATTTGGTGTCTCTCTGAAAGTGGGAAAATGATAACTATGTGCGTTCAGGTTTAGAACGTGCCGATCAGATAAGATTAATTTAACATTACTTGTTCTCCCTCATTGCCCCACACATTGTTCTCTTCACCGACGTTCATTTCAATGCTCTGCTCTGCTCATCTATCCCTCACACTTCCACAGAGGACATCTTTACATTCATTCCTTGAAATAAATATCATCATCATAGAAAAGAGTACATGCATGCCACTAAATCTATTGCCAAAAGAATCGAGGAACAGAGAGGGAAAACCCCGCAGTCACTCTAACACCACAATCTCTTTCTCTCTCTCCTTTCCCAAGACATTGATCACGGTCCTACTTGTACAGCAAAGTAAACAGTACCAATATTACTCTTCAGCACAGCTCCACCACTCATATTCATCAACTTCACCGCCACTTGATAAGGAGATGTCGATGTCGGTGCCGCAACAACACTGGAACAAATTATACCGGGATTGTAAGCTCTAAAAGGAACACAACTCAAGTTATTTTGGCTTCCTTCAGCCCAAGGACCAAAGACAGACAACAAATAAAACGTTCTTTCCTCCTTGTATGGCCAATTAGAGGTCACTGGAGCCCTGTAATACTGCACCTGCTGAGCTGTCGGGCTGCCTTGCAATGCCGACCCTACACCAAATGTACCAGGCCTGTTGGCTGCTGTAGCCATTGTGTATGCCAAGCCTGCTGAGCCAATGGACCCAGTATTGACCCGTGTGTTGATACTGCTTCCAACATTGGTGAAAAACCACTTGGAACTGCTTCCACCAGCTAGAGAGAGGTAGATTTCTGAATTTGAAAAGGGGCCGTCAATAAACTTTCCTGGTGGCTCAAACCCTCCTAGCCATGTGTCTACCCTGAATAATAAATTATTGACAGCTCCTGAAGCGCGATTTTGTAGGGCAGCGTATGGATTTCGATATTCTGGATCGGGTCTGAATTGAGCTGGATCAACTGCTTGAAAGATGATGGCGACATTGCTCATAACGGCAGGGGCAATGCCTTGGAAAGCTAGCCCAGCAGAAGCTCTGGTTGGATCTCTAATGCCTCCTGTGAGTGCAAAATTAACCCTCACAACAAGATCTTTAACAGTGACTCCGCTTTCAGTTGATATCAGCACTGTATTTTGAGCGTCTTGTGTTACTCCCAAGTGACTGACCGTCACCCCCCCTGTTGTCTGTCCGGCTAATCCTTCCACCAGGATACCATTTTCACACCTTGTTATGAAGCCTATTTGAAGGTTGGCTCCAGTCACACCAGCTGGCACTTTGATAGCAGTTGTTGCATAGTTCGTAAACACTCCCAGTACCATTGGCACATTATATACACCTGGTCGTAGGACTATGCCAGCACCGGCATTAGGTCCATTCCAGTTCCCAGCAGCAGTACTAAACACTCCATTTGTTGGATTCAGCGACACTGATTTATCCAATTGATACTGCCTTGTCAGCAACAAAGTACATGTAACACTACAAGAGTTTGCTGCTGCCTGTACAGCGTCAGCATCTGATTTAGTGGGCAATTTAAACCAGTCGGGGTAGACCTCCAGGCCAATGGTATCAAATTTGACGTTCCCAGCACCTCGGAAGAACTCTTGGCCTTGAATAGGTGGCCTCTTCAACTGCGCTTTAAAAGTCACAGTCAGCCCCTTATTCACATGAATGTACGTGTTGGACCCTGCTACAATGGGCTTGGTGATGGTCATCGATTTTTTTATTCTATACACTCCAGTAGGTAGGTAGATGTAAGGGTAATTGCTGGACATTGCAGAATTAAAAGCATTTGCATCATTACTACTACCGTCTCCCTTGGCTCCAAAGTTCTTGACACTTCTTTTAGTAGGACAGCCAGCACCGGATCCAGTGGCAGTGGGGGAGGGAGGGGGGGGGACAACATTGGGAGGTAAGGGTAGCTCGTAGCCAGGGAGGGGGACGACAGAGGTGGGGGTTGGAATGGAGTCTGTGTTTGTGTAGGTTGCTGGTGGTGG